>WNFM01013614.1_pt2 | contig 12172 bp, 13 predicted proteins | sample 5400271 | NCBI WGS metagenome assembly WNFM01 (sample SAMN13153352, study PRJNA577476) | soil metagenome | isolation source: 60 cm saprolite on Douglas fir-dominated hillslope | place: USA:California | collected 2013-09-17 | reverse complement strand
CGGTTTGTTCTCGCGGTGGTATCCTGAGACCTTGGCTCGCCGCATTCGGGAGATCAACCAGCAGAAAGACCGGTTGACCTTTGTGGAGGGCGACGGCTTCGCTTTGATCCAGGAGCACAAGGCCGACGCTGAGGCCGTGTTTTACATCGACCCGCCGTACACGGTTGCGGCACGACGCCTTTACACAGTCTGGCAAGTGGACCATGCCCGCCTCTTTGAGGTGATCGCCGCCTGCAAAGGCGATTTTCTCATGAGCTACGACAATACCGCCGAGGTTGCTCAACTGGCAAAGCGGCATGGTTTCGAGAGTCGCCCGATGGCTAGACCCGGTGGGTCGGCAGGACGGCTCGACCATTTGCTGGTTGGGAGGAACCTGAAGTCTAGGCTGTAACTCACGAAATGAAAACAATGAAGAAAAACTCGCAACTCGAAAAGCTACAGAAACTAGAAGAGAAGTCCCAACGCCTGCGAAAAAACCTCGGCATTTCAAATCGCGGCGAAGTGATCTNNNNTCTGACGACGACATTTTGGTTGAGGCCGACGGAGTCGGAGGGGCGAAACTGCTGGTGGTCGAGGGTAACTACCCAATCGATTACTCGACAAAATCCGAACAGGCATTCGCGACGGAAGATGCGGCCTGCGAAGCCGCGGAGAGACTTCTCGAAAAACACGGGTAACGCTCGACGTTACAGACACGGCGCGGCACCAGAGGCTGATAGCGCCTCACTTGATGCTGCTGCTGTACTCCCGCCGGAACTCTTCGTAAACAATTCGCAAGACCTTCTGCCTGTCTTCAGGCTCGTCAAAGCTCGCCGCCATCTTTAGGAGTTCCTCCTTACTGATGGACTGAATCTTCATGTCGATAAGGTATTTCTTAACTTCCTTGGAGATGTCGTCGATGACCAGGATGACGTTGCCGTCCTGCAATCTCTCGGCGTCGAAATTCAGTTTCAGCTCGGCGTAAACGCGAGCGGCCTCGGATTCTGTGTGAATTCGTAGTTTCTTGACCTGATAAACCACGCCAAAGTTCGTGGAAAGATCGACTCCCTTGTCGTGCGCTGATGTGCGCGTGTCGCGGTAAACCTTGCAGGCGAACTTTTCCAAATGGATTTTGATGACTGCGAAACTGAAGATCTCGAAGTTGGCTGGGTTCTTGTCGATCTGCTCGCGAACCAAATCCAAAAAGCGTTCATTCTCCGCTGCTAAGGCCACTCGGGTGGCCGGATCAGAGAGTAGCGGTACGATGCCGAGCCGCTGCTCGATATGCTGCTTGATTCTGCCCGGAATCCAATCACAAACGGCTTTTGCGTAATCGGTGTAGGGAGGCAGTAGTTCATAGCTTAGGTGGCCGACTGACTTCAGCACGCTATACCGGGACATTCGCAGGCCATAGGCGTCGTAGTACTTCGCACCGATGTGGACGTCATGGCCGAGGAACTGCTTCAGGTCTTTGACTGCGGCCTCGTAGGTTTTGCGGATTTCATTGTCGGTAAATAGGCGTTTTTTGGTCTGCGCGTAAGCCCGGAACAGCCCGAGAGCTATGACCGGCATGATAACCTTCGTCTGCGAGTACTTGAGCATTCGCTCAATCTCACTCTTGCAGAATGCTTCGGAATTCGCCGGCGGCGTTTTCAGACTCTTTCTCATGTTGAGCCTTTGTCTTCCAAGCGCATTTTTTCTGCGGCCAATTTCTTGCCCCAAGTGCGAATAGTGGGAACTTTCGTTTGGAGCTGTGGTAGAAGGCGCTTCGGCCCTGAACTGCGCCAGTCCGGCCGGCGGTGCTTTGCCGGGTATGGCACTGAATCACTCTCGGTTTCAGCAAGCATCTTAAACTCATTTCCCATGCTTTTGCCGGAAAAGTAAACAGCCTGGAGTTCGAGCGCACACCAGTCGAGCGGATCTTTCGATGGATGTACGAGAACGTTGTCTATCCTTCCTATGAAATCCCGACTGTCAGTTTCATCTTCCTCGGGTGTCTCCTGCGGGCGCAAGCGGTCGAGAAAACCGACCTCGCTCAGCACTACTGGGTCGGGCGTCTGGAGAAGGTTCTCACCGACCCAGCGAAATATAGTGTCCGACTGAAGGAATCGCTGGGGACAGGTTGTAATTACGGGGCCAGTGCCCGCTACCGGGCCATCACCCGTCTGCTGATATAGGCGTAGCGAGCAGACACCGCCTTTTTTGTTGCATTTTGTGTCTTGTTGAAAAGGACAAGGCGTACCTGTAATGGCATCCAGTTCGCGTTCGTTCTTGGCAAGGCGAAATCGCTCCGAAGGCGAGATGGTTTCGAATCCCGCTCCGTACCACTCGCCAATTGAATATCTGCTGCGGACCTTCGGTTTCTTAGGTTTTGCCACGAGCTTTGTCTAACAAGACCGCTGTAGATTGGCCAGCAACTTTTGACAGGTAGGAGCGTCCCTGATTGAGTGCGGACTAAATCATTGGTGGCCACTGCCATCCTCGGGGCTTGCGGCGTCCGTGAAAGTTATTTTTCGAGATCCTTGAATTGGGCGCAGACCCCGTCGGCCACGGGAAGGAGGTCCAGGGCCGGATTGGCTGCCAGCCGGACGGTTTCGAAGCGTTCGTAGGCGTGCTGTTGCGAGCCTTTGTGATACAAGCGCGTTTCCCGCATGGAGGTCACAATGATCCAGTCGCATGGGAGATTGATGGCGTAGCGATACGCCTGGTCCACTGCGGACATGCGCCGCCCCGCGAACGGGCGATCCAGCGGATCGCGGGCGCTCTTGCCTTCGAGGACGGCCACGAATTGTTCCTTGTCCTTCTGGAACCGGCCCAACACGGCATCGGCGACCTTGCCGTCCATGGGAAAGGCTAAAGGCTGAATGCTAAATGCTAAAGTTCGGGTCCCCGAGCCCCTGCGGTGTTCGCCGATTCGGCCGGGCCGGTGTATCCGAGCAGGCCGCAAAAAATGTCGGTGAGGAAATCCGGGAGCAGAGCAGTTTCCTGCGAGCCTGTTTTAAAATTGCGTGGGGTCCTGTTTGTGCCGAAAAGGCCGGATGGCGTGACGACGGAGCATACCCTTCCGCGGTCTGCGACCGAGGAGCAACGAAGCCAGAGGCCTTTTCCGCGAAAACCCTGCGGGCGGCGGGTCTTTTGTCTGGGGCCTGCGTTGGCTCGGCCGTTACAGCCCACTTGCAGGGATGCTCCTTCCTCGCCGCCTTGGCCGCAGCCAAAATCCCTCGCCGCAGGACCTCACGCAATTTTAAAACAGACTCTAAAAATCGTCGGCGCGGCCCGAGGCGATGAGGCTGGCCCAGTGCTGGAGTTTGGGCTGCCAGTCCCCGACACGCTCCGGCAAGGTGAAGGACCGCACCTGCTGGCGGATTACTTCCGGGTGGAAGAGCGGCTTGGATTCAAGAGCCATTTGGATTAAGGGCAGATTAGTGCTCGAAGGTGCCAACCCGAGAAAATCGACACCTCACCCCGGCGCTCTCCCCGTTCGAGGCGGAGAGGGAGGAGGCCTCACGCAAATGGAATTGGGCGAATTCGTGGAAGGCGCGTTCCTGTGAATTCATTGGCCCTGAACCGAATGGCCTCACAAATGCCACGGCGTTCGCATGGTACGGGACAACCTTCGGTTGGCTTCCTCATCACCCACGAATCGTTCCTGCTCCGGATTCCACTGGAGCTTTCGTCCCAGCATCATCGCGATGTTGCCGAGGTGCGCGATTGTGATGGTGCGATGGCCGGTTTCGGCGGGGGCATAGCAAGGCTGCCGGGACTTGACGCAATCAAGGAAGTTTCGGGGTTCGTTGGGAGCGGGGTAGAGATGGGTTTCATTCGGGCCGATGACAGAGTCCAGAAGGGATTTTGGTTACCCGAGTTGCCAATCCAGCCTTCCGTGCCTTCGAAACGGAGCCCCGGTTTGTTTGAGCGGATGTTAAGTGTGACGCCATTGGCGTAGGTGTAGTGAAGGTCGAATTTGGTCGCGGTGTTGAACAGGTGAGCCCGGGGCGGAAATTCGCCCTTGCCCTCGACCTCCACCGGGCCAGTGTGTTCGCTCTGATTGCCCCATTGCGCGATGTCAATCAAGTGCGCGCCCCAATCGGTCAACATGCCGCCCGAATAGTCGAGGTTCCAGCGAAAGTTCCAATGGCAACGGGCTTCGCAGTAGGGCGCTTCCGGGGCCTGCCCAAGCCAGAAGTTGTAGTCCAGCTCCTTGGGCGGCGGCTGCGCCTCCCGGCTGGCGGGCCGCACGGTGTGGCCGGAGGGCAGCTCGACCCGAATGCTCTTGAGCTGGCCGATGCGGCCGTTGCGGACCAGTTCGCAAAGGCGATGATAGACTTTGATTTCCTGCGAGCGGTTTTCCGAGGAGGTTTGAGTAATGCGGTTGTGCTTCCTGACCGCGTCACAGAAGGCGCGGCCTTCGGCGACGGTGAGCGAAAGCGGCTTCTCGCAAATGACATCCTTGCCGGCTTGGACGGCTTGGATGGCAGGAATGATATGCCAGTGATCCGGGGTGGATACCATCACGGCGTCGATGTCCTTCCGCGCGATGATTTCGCGAAAATCGTTGTAAGCGGCGCAACCTTGGAAGCCGCCTTGTTTCAGGGTTTCGCCATATTTCTCATGCACAAGGCGCCGGGCCTTTTCGCGGTGGTCAGCATCCACGTCGCAGACGGCGACGATCTGCGCGTCAGGATAGGCGAGAAAGCCGCGGAGATTGCGGGCGATGCCGTGCTCGCCTGTGCCGATCAAGCCGAGCGTGATGCGGTTGCTCGGGGCAATGGTTCCGCCGGCTCCCAAGATAGAAGAGGGGACGATGCCAGGCGCGGCCAGAGCACCGCCGACCACGACGGCGCCGCGCTGGAGGAAGCGCCGGCGACTGAACGGTTGTCTTGTTTTCATTTTAGAGGCCCAAACTTGGGCGCTGCACTGTGGCTTGCGCCGTTCTCGCCGGTTTAGGAACAGGCCAGCTTTTTCGGAAAGAGTCTCCGCCACCTCGTGCGCTGGCAATAAGAATTGATGGCATCCGATCTGCTGCCTGAAGGCGCAGCTTAGGCTTCGAAACGCCTGTTTCGGCCTGGCAGTGTGAGCTGCTGGCGATGTTCTCTCCAGGAACTGGCGATTGCCGAAACCATAATTGACTGAATAAACCCAGATGCAGCCGAAGCGTATTCTGATCGTCGATGATGAACCGTTGGTTTGCGAATCCCTCCGGATGGCGCTGGGTTGTGATCGGCATGAAACGGAAATCGCCAAGAGCGGGCTTGAAGCCCTGGCCAAATTCGATGCTCAAACGTTCGATTTGGTGTTCACCGACTACTTGATGCCGGGCATGAAGGGTGACCAACTGGCCCATGCCATCAAGGAACGAGACCAGACGAAACCCATCGTGCTCCTGACCGGCGTGCCGCCCGCAGAACATCTGCTGGAGATCGATCTCGTGATGCTCAAGCCCTTCTCCTTGGAGAGTCTTCGCCGAGCCATCACCCAGGTCATGGAGCCGGAATCGCTGGAAACCTGTTGCCCGGCTCCCTAGACGCTTCCCAGAATTGTTTTCATCTTGTTCCCGGTGCGCACGTGTTTTACGCTATTCGCGTCAAACAGCCGAAGCTTGCATGTCGCCCGCAAATACATCGCTCCCCCAGTTCCTGGCCGCCCTTTGTCTGCTCGCTTCGGTCTTGGCCCCCGCAGCCCTTCCAGCCGCAGAAGTCGATCGCCCAACTCCGGATACCCCCGCCGCCAGACCCTCGACGAACTATTGGGCCTTCCGGGCGCCTGCGCGACCCGCCATTCCATCAGTCAAACTTAGAAGCTGGCCGCGCCAGCCGCTGGACTATTTCATCCTCGCCAAACTGGAGGAGAAAAGCATTGCGCCATCGCCTATGGCCGACAAACCGACGCTCCTGCGTCGCGCTGCTTTTGACTTGGCCGGCCTCCCTCCCACCCCGTCCGAGCTGGAAGCCTTTCTCTCCGATCAATCCCCGGAGGCGTTCGCAAGAGTAGTGGACCGCCTGCTCGCCTCGCCCCAGTACGGCGAACGATGGGCGCGGCATTGGCTGGATGTGGCGCGGTTCGCCGAAAGCCAGGGATTCGAGTACGACAAAATCCGCGAACATTCCTGGCGTTACCGGGACTACGTAGTGAGGAGTTTCAACGACGACAAGCCCTACTTTCAATTCGTCAAAGAGCAGATCGCTGGGGATGCTTTGGAGCCAATCTCTCGCGACGGCATCGTTGCGACCGGCTTTCTGGTGGCCGGGCCGTATGATGAGGCTGGCAACACCTCCGCGAGCGTGTTGCTCAAAGCGCGCATCCGCGAGGAGGAATTGGAGGACATGATCGCCACCGCCGGCCAGACCTTCCTGGGGCTCACCATCAATTGCGCGCGGTGTCACGATCATAAATTCGATCCGATCCTCCAGCGCGATTATTACCAGATGAAGGCCGCGTTCGATGGTGTCCGTCACGGCCAGCGATCCATGCTCACCTCCGAGGAATCCAAAGCCCGTGAGTTGCATGTAGCACAACTGCAAGCGGAGATGGCAGATCTGCAGCACCGGATCGGAACGATCGAAGCATCCGCTCGCTCGCGCCTGGCGCCGGATGCGGTTCCCAGCTCCAATGCGCCACCCCCTAAACCGATGGCGCGATGGACTTTTGAGGTCGATGCCAAAGACAGTGTCGGCCATCTTGATGGCACTCTGGAAGGCGGCGCAAGAATTGCCAACGGGCGTCTCCAATTGGACGGCAAAGGCGCCTTTGTCCGCACGGAACCTCTGGCGCGGGACTTGAAGGAAAAAACCCTGGAAGCCTGGGTTTTGCTTCCGGACCTCGCGCAACGCGGCGGCGGAGTGCTGTCGATGGAAGCAAAAGACGGCGCGGTTTTCGATGGCATTGTCTTCGGGGAGCGTGAACCCCGGAAATGGAGCGCGGGCAGCAGCTTTTTCCAACGGACTCGCGATCTGGCCGCTCCGCTGGAAACCACCGGCTCGAACGAACCGGTTCATCTGGCGATCGTTTATCGCGCGGATAACAGCATTGCGGTCCATCGCAATGGGACCCTCTATGGCGAGGCTTACACGCCTGTGGGCGAGAATGCGGGCTTGCAGACCTACCCTGCGGGAGGCGCTCGAGTGCTCCTCGGCTTGCGGCACACCGGCGCGGACAACGGATTTCTCAGCGGCGAAATTGAAGAGGCGCAACTTTACGATCGCGCCTTGAGCGCAGATGAAATTGCGGCCTCCGCCCGTGCCCACGGCCTCCGCGTCATCACTCCGGGCCAGATGTTGACCGCACTCACCGCCGAAGAGGCCCAGCAACGAAGCCGGCTCCTGGCTGAAGTAGAGACAAAACAAGCTGCGCTCAGAGCCGCTGCCGAAACGCCGCAGTGCTACGCCGCCAACTCCCGCCAGCCCGAGGCGACGTTCATTCTGAGCCGTGGAGACGTCGAGCAAAAGAAGGAACAGGTCACCGCCGCTGGATTGTATGCCGTCTCGACGTTGCCGGCGGATTTTGGCTTGAGCGCGGATTCCCCGGAACAGCAGCGCCGCCTGAAACTCGCTGATTGGATCGCTGACCCGCGCAACCCCTTGACGGCCCGGGTGATGGTCAATCGGGTGTGGCATTACCATTTTGGCCGGGGCATTGTGGGGACTCCGAACGATTTTGGGGTGAACGGCGAGCGGCCTTCTCATCCCGAATTGCTCGACTACCTGGCCACGGAATTCATGGCCCAGGGCGGCAGCGTGAAGAAGCTGCACCGGCTCATCATGCTTTCGAGCACTTACCAACAAAGCGGAGAAGCAGCTTCCGCGAAACCATCGAATTTGAGGCGGACAAAAAACAGGCAAGGGTCTGAGCAGGAGCGAGTTCCGGCCCTCCAGGTCGATGCCGAGAATCGGCTGCTCTGGCATTTCCCATTGCGCCGGTTGGAAGGCGAAGCCGTCCGCGATGCCATGCTGAGCGTGAGCGGACAGCTTAATCTCCAAATGGGCGGTCCAAGCTACCGGCCGTTCACGGTCTTTGTCAGCAATTCCCATTTTTACAACCTGATCGATCCCATCGGGCCGGAGTTCAACCGCCGCACGCTCTATCGGATGACCGTTCATTCCGGACGCGATCCGCTGTTGGACTCTCTGGATTGCCCCGATCCCTCGACGAAAACCCCCGTGCGCGGCACGACCACCACTCCGATACAGTCCCTCGGCTTGATGAACGACCCATTCATCCTGCGACAAGCGAAGCATTTCGCCGAGCGGCTCGAGCAGGAAGCCGGAACCAAGGCTGAAGCGCAGGTGAAACGAGCCTGGCTCCTCGCATTTGGCCGCAGCCCTCGGAAGGAAGAAACCGCGCGGGCGGTTGCGCTGGCGCGTGACCAGGGCATGGAGAGCGTCTGCTGGACGTTGCTCAATGCGAGCGAATTCTTGTACGTGAGGTAGGCCGCCGGAGCGCGGCATTCATTCCGCTTTACGGAACGACATCATCACGGCTTCAATTACTTTCAGAAATCTTTGATGCGGTGAACTGCGTGCTTGCGATTGTCCAGGACCTTGGTGTATTTATATCACCGTGAGCTTGAACTTAAACCAGTTCGATTGCCCGGGGTTGTCATGCGTTTAATACGGCAACACTGTCGCAGGTGTCAAGCCCTCGGTGAATAATAATTGTAAGTGGTTGATTTTCAGGATGCCCGCGTGGCGGAATTGGCAGACGCGCTAGATTCAGGTTCTAGTGAGTAACATCGTACAGGTTCAAGTCCTGTCGCGGGCACCACCACTAGGATTTGAGAGTTTACGTCTCAAAAGATTGAACAGAAGGTAACAGAGATAACGAAGAGGAATCCCAAAATCGGACGAAGGGAATCCAGCTCGACTTTTGCGACAAACCTACTGTTTCCACAAACGAAACAACTGGCTGCTGTTGGTTGCAGGAATTGTCAGGGACTTGTTGGTGCCGTCGTCAGTGACAGTTGACTTGATTGGCATCCAGTTTTCGGGCGCGGTCACATCCCCGTATTGTGTTTCGAGGACAAGACCTGCCGTGCCCGCGCATGGCCATCGCAGCACGAGGTTTGAGCCGGAGCGGGCAATAGAAAGCATCGAGCGCGCGGAAGATGGGTTCTGATATGCGCCGATATCGACGCTGCCGCCCGAGGTCCTCGGGTTTCCATCGAGATCCTGAGCACCGGTCATCCAGGGCTGAAGGACTCCAGCCCCGATGCACGGCGACGAAGAAGCCACATGGTAGTTGCGGTTGGCCAAATCCGTGAATTGTGGATCCTGCATAATATTTCCAGCGCCGCCCGGATCGGGCGCGGCGCAGCAATGGTCGAATATGGCCGGTCCCAAGTTGAACCAGTTGCTGGATGCGCGGTCGAGGTCGAGTGAGTTGAAGTAACCTCCGCCTGGCACGTTGGTGTCATATTCCCTGGCGGAATTTCCGCTTACGGTGCAATTGAGCAGCGCGCCGCCCTGCATATAGACGCCACCCCCGAGTCCTCCGTAAGTCGGCTCAGCCGAGGCGCCGGTGACACGGTTGCTGACGATTAGTGAATTGCGGATGACGCTGTTGGTTTCAAAAATGCCGCCGCCACCGAACCCAAGGTCACTGCCTCCGGCTATGTTGCCGGTGACGATGCATCTATCCATCAGGGAGTCCTGCAGGTAGGCGCCACCGCCTGCTCCCTGGCTGTAATTGTTGCTGATGGTGCAGCCTACAACCGTGCTGGAAAGCGCAGAAACGGCTACACCGGTGACTTTGCCGGGGCTCGGCACGCCGGAAATCACCGAGTTTTGCAGGCGGCTGTTTACCAAAGCGATCGCCGTGCCGCCGGCATTAGCTTTGGCATTGCCCAGGATTTGGGAATCCGTGATGAGGCCTGAGTCGCTGCAATAGACCGCGGCCCCGCCGGGTGCGCGGTAGTACGTGACGATCACATTGCTGACGGTGCCCCCGTTCATCACAATGGCTCCGCCGGGCTCGCCGACATAGAAATTGGTGAAATTACAATTCTGTATCGTGCCGCCGACCAGAACAGCGCCGTTGGGGTATCCTGTTCCCCGCCGTAAGGTGAATCCGTCAGCGGCAGCGAGAGCATTGGAAATCCAGAGGCACCACGTATTGCCATACCCAGTCAGAAATGTTTGGCTCGCGCCACCGGTGCTTTGCAGGCGGACGGCGTTGGTCACGGTGATTTGATTGGTCACACCGTAATCGCCCGGCGCAACCAGGACGGTGTCTCCGTCGGTTGCGACACCGACAGCGGCCTGGATGTTATGAGCCGCGGTTTCCGGCGTTGAGTAAGGCGGCGTAGGATTTGGGCTGGTCTGCGACACGTAGTGTGTGGCGGCTGAGCTATGAACTGTGAAGCTCAGTACCGTGGCGGCAAACGCCGCGAGGCTTCGGATGGTGGCTTGGTTCCTTCGGTTTGCTTCCTTCAGATGCTGTCCTTTCGTGCAATTGATCTTATTGGTCATGAAGACTCTGGCAGGCATCGACACTGTTTTGTTGCTTGTTGAGTTCATATTCAGTTCACATTGTTGCCGTTGTTTGCATAGGTTGCACGTTCTTCGCGCCTCAGGTTGGTGACGCAACCATTGGGGAATTTATAACTTTTCCGGGCGCGCCTGCTAGTGGGTGAAACCCCACTGAGTTCGCGGTGAAGAACCCAGTAAACCAGCACCCGCACCGCCGCCTGATCAGAGGATCCAACCAGTAGAGTAAAGAGGCCTCCATGCTGGAATTGAACCGACCGCAGTGGTCAGTCTCCGCTGGCTCGCCTTTGCCTCAATGCGGCGGCGGCAGCGGGTGACGTTGTGGATATGCCAGTGAATCTCGATCTGCGGTGTTGGCTCTCGCCACATTTGGCGGGGATGCTGGCTTTCGATTCCCGGCATGATTCGCTCCGGTGTGGTTGAGGGTATTCACTTGGAGCGCGACTGGACCGCGCATCCGCCGCAGCAGCTTTGGAGGCGGACGATCGGCTTGGATTGGTCCGCTTTTGCGGTGGCCGGCCGATCCGCCATCACCCACGAACAACGCGCGAAAACGAATTGGTGGTTAATTCAACAACCCGGCAAACGCTTTGCGCCCGACCCAGAGCAGATATAAGGCGAGGACGACAATGACATCGAGCATCGGATCGAGCAATCCCTGTCCGCCGGTGATGAAGGTGTGGAACGCGACGATGTTCACGATGACCGGGCCAAGCACGAGCAGGCCGAGGTTGCGCGTGCGCGGGATGGCCACGAGGATGCCGCCGCTAAGTTCAAAGATTTTTACGAAGGTCATGTAACCCGTCGGCCCAAACGCGCCCATGAACAGCGCGATGGGCGAGCCTTCGGGCAATTTCGGATTCGGGGCGAGTTTGAGCAGGAACATGACGCTGGCCATGATGAACAGCAATCCGAGCAATGCGCCGGCGACGATGGGCAAGTATTTTTTCATAATGTGGGTTTGATGTTTACAGTTTTGACACAGTCTTGCCCACGCAAAGACGAGGAGAAGGGCCAAGACCCAGCATTCGAAGCTGTCGATGTGTTCAATCGTTGGCGAGGGTTCCAAGCCGGTCCGGGCGTGTCAAGCCTGGGGCAGCAATCCTGCAATCCTGACGCAGGCTTGATTGCTGAGAGCAATCGACCAAGCTGAACGCTTCCCCGCGTCACGCTTCCGTCGTTGCCACATAAGTTTCCAAAACATTTCTTGCGATGAGCAGGCCCGCGTCCTCCAACTTTTGGCCGGCTTGACGGTTGCGTCCGGAGGTTTGCACGTCCCAGGGTTGTTCGGCATCGTGGTCGCGATAGACCGGATCGTGACGGCCTTCCACGTTCAAGTCCGAATCGTAACCGGCGCGAAGCAAGGCATGGACGATCTCGGCCCAATTGCTTTGGCCGAGGCCGACCAAGCGATGTTCGGCCACACCCGGATGGCAGATGCCATACTGCTCCAGCAGGGGACGGTTGATGAAAGCGTCCTTGGCGTGGACGTGAAAAATGCGCGAACCGAACTTGTGGATGTTAGCCACCGGATCAATGAACTGGCAGACCAAGTGGCTTGCGTCCCACTCCAGGCCGAGGTTCTCGCATGTGGTTTCGTTGAAGAGCCGCTCCCAGAGGGCGGTCTGGCCGAGCATGTTGTAGTGCATGATGGGAAGGTGATACGGCCCTTGGGGACAATGCTCGAAAGCGATTCGCACCCCGCGCTCCGC
>WNFM01105420.1_pt1 | contig 12173 bp, 22 predicted proteins | sample 5400271 | NCBI WGS metagenome assembly WNFM01 (sample SAMN13153352, study PRJNA577476) | soil metagenome | isolation source: 60 cm saprolite on Douglas fir-dominated hillslope | place: USA:California | collected 2013-09-17 | reverse complement strand
GAGTTTCCCGAGTCATTCTTTTTCTTGTCGTCTTCTGGTCTCGCCATAAGCTCCCGAAAGCTACCGCTACTGCAAAACCTTCGTACAAACCCGCCGCCAAAAAAGCTACCAGGACGGGCCGGTCACATCCTTGGGCCGCGTGAGAATCAGCGGGCCGTTCGCGGTGACCGCGATGGTGTGCTCGAAATGCGCCGAAGGACTGCCATCGGCGGTTTCCGCTACCCACTCATCCCGCATGCGAACTTCGTGGCGCCCGGCATTGACCATCGGTTCGACCGCGATGACCATGCCTTCCTGCAACCGCGCGCCGCGTCCCGGTTCGCCGTAGTTCGGGAGGTTCGGCTCGTCATGCATCTTGGTGCCGATGCCGTGCCCCACGAACTCCCGTACGACCGAAAACCCGTTCTCCTCGACCAGACTCTGCACCGCGTGGCCAACGTCGCCGAGGCGGTTGCCGGCGCGCATCTTGTCGATGGCGCGGTCCAGCGAGTCGCGGGTTACATCCAGCAGCTTCTGTAGTTCCGGCTGAATTTTGCCGACCGGAACGGTTACCGCTGAATCCGCGAAGTACCCATCCACTTCCATGCCGAAGTCGATGGAGACGATGTCGCCTTCCTTCAACTTGCGCTTGGGCGACGGAATCCCGTGAACGATCTCGCTGTTCACCGACGTGCAGAGCACGCAGGGATACCCGCGATACCCTTTGAAGGCCGGGCGCCCGGGTTTGCCGGCGATCTTTTCCTCGGCAAGTTTCTCGAGGTCCATCGTCGTCATGCCCGGCTTGACACTGGCCCGCAGCGCGTTCAGCACCTCATGCACGATCAACCCCGCACGGTGCATCTTTTCAATTTCGTCTGCGCTGCGCAGATGTATCGCCATCTTCGTTATCTGAAGCTCATACTGAGCTTCGTTCTTGCCGTTCCTTACGCTTCACGAACAATGTGCACCACGCGCTTGGCAACTTCATCCACGCTCTTGGATGCATCGACGTCGCGAAGCCTCCCGAGCCGCCGGTAATACGCCGCCAGCGGAGCGGTTTGCTTCTCGTACGCCGCGAGCCGCGTTTTGACGATCTCTTCGCGATCGTCGGGACGCTGATCGAGTTCGCCGCCGTCTTTATCGCAACGGCCTTCCACTTTCGGCGGGCGCTCGTAGAGGTTGTAAATCTCCCCGCCTACCCTGCATATCCGCCGCCCGGTGATGCGCCGCAGAATCAACGCCGAATCGATCACGAAGTGCACAACCAGCGGCGGCTTGAAGCCATGCTGCTTGAGCAATTCACCAAGCCATTGCGCCTGGGCCACGGTTCGCGGAAACCCGTCGAACACGAAGCCATGCGAACAGTCCGGACGATCGATGCGATCCGCGACCATGCGAAGCACAATCGAATCGGGCACCAGTTCGCCGCGAACCATGATCGGCTGCGCGCGCTGTCCAAGCGAAGTGCCCGCTGCCACGTGCTCGCGAAGCATGTCGCCGGTGGAAAGATGCGGCGCGGAAAACTTGCGCGCCAGCTCTTTCGCCTGAGTGCCTTTCCCCGCCCCCGGGGGGCCGAGAAAAATTACTGCACGGTCCAGCTTTTCGTTCGGGCGAACGTCCGGCACTCGGTCGTCTCCCTTTTACCGCCGGCCGCGAATTCGGCCCTTCCGTGCAAACCCTTCGTAATTGCGCATGACCAACTGCGCTTCCAGCTGTTGGACGGTGTCCATCGCGACACCGACGACGATCAACAGCGAAGTACCGCCAAAATAAAACTGCACGCCAAGGCCGTTCAAGATCCATTGCGGGAAGTGGCGGTCAAACCAGTTGCCGCCGAGCAAAGGATGCAAGTGGTTCAAATGAATACCGGCGATCATCCACTCCGGCAGCATGCAGACCATCGCCAGATAGATGGCGCCGATCAAGGTAAGGCGTTTCAGAATCCTGCTGACGTACTCGCTGGTGTTGCGTCCAGGGCGGATACCGGGAATGAAGCCGCCGTTCTTGCGCATGTTGTCGGCGAGTTCGGTCGGATTGAACACGATTCCGACATAGAAAAACGCGAACAGCAGAATCATGGTGACGTACAACACGGTGTAAAGCGGCTCTCCCCATCGTACGAGGTCCGCAAAACTCTTGACGAAGGCGTATCGCGTGCCAAACATTAATGAAATAGTTGCCGGAAACGCCAGCAAAGAGCTTGCAAAAATAGGAGGAATGACGCCGCCGGAATTGACGCGCAGCGGCAAGTAAGAGGACTGGCCGCCCATTACGCGGCGCCCGACTACGCGCTTAGCGTACTGCACCGGAATGCGACGCTGTCCGCCTTCGACCAGGATGATGAATGCGACGACAGCAACCATCAAGGCAAGGAGCATGATGATGGCCAGCGGAGTGAAGACGCCCCACGCGCCGGTCTTGAATTTTTCGTACAGATCGAGAATGCCGCGCGGCAGTCCAACCACAATGCCGACAAAGATGATGAGCGACATTCCATTGCCGATGCCGCGTTCGCTGATCTGTTCGCCCAGCCACATGATGAAGGCCGAGCCGGTGGTCAGCGTCAGCACAGTCATCAACTTAAAGCCCCAGCCCGGATGATAAACGAGAGCCTGGCTGCCAGAAGTTTGCGATTGCAGCAGGGTCGCCGTCGAAAACGACTGGATGATGGCCAGACAGATAGTCAAGTAGCGCGTGTACTGAGTAATTTTGCGGCGGCCCAGTTCGCCTTCTTTTTGCAACCGCTCGAGGTACGGGAACACCACAGTCATCAACTGCAGGATGATGGACGAGGTGATGTACGGCATGATGCCCAACGCGAAAATCGTGAGGCGGCGGAAATTGCCGCCACTGAAGAGATCGAAAATGCCGAGCGCAGTGCCTTGCGCCTGGGAAAAGAGCTGGTCCAGCACGGCCCCGTTGATTCCCGGCGTGGGAATGTGCGCGCCGACGCGATACACGGCCAGCAGCGCCAGCGTAAAGAGAACGCGCTTCCGCAAGTCTTCGATGCGGAAGAGATTCGCGAGTGCCTGTAAGAAGCGGTTCATGCGTGCCTTTTGTTAGTCCCGTGTCCCCGAATTCTTAAGCCAAAACCTCGAACGAGCCGCCTGCCCTGGTGATCTTTTCCTTGGCGGAGGCGCTGAAAGCGTGAGCGTGAATAGCGAGCTTGGTCTGCAGATCGCCGTCACCCAAAATTTTTACCTGCTGCCGGGTGCGCACAAAACCGTGCGCGCGAAGCAGATCCGGGGTCACCGTTTCGCCCGCGGGAAAAACATTCAAGTCCTGCAGGTTGATCACCGCGAACGTGGTTCCAAACGGGCTGCGAAAGCCGCGCTTGGGAATACGGCGATGCAGCGGCATCTGTCCGCCTTCAAATCCACGGCGGCGGGAATAACCGCGGCGCGCCTTCTGTCCCTTGTTGCCCTTACCGGAAGTGCGGCCAAGCTTGGAGCCAATACCGCGGCCGACACGTACTTTGCGGTGGCGCGAACCACGCGGCGGACGCAGAGTTTCCAGGTTGAAACGGTTGCGCGTTTCCTTTTTGGCTTTGCTGGCGGTGCGATTCGATTTTTTCGCGACGATTTTCTTGGCCATAAAATTATTTCACCACTTCCACAAGATGCCGCACCTTGAGGATCATGCCGCGGGTTTCTGGCGTATCCTGGCGCTCAACCACCTGATTCAGACGGCGCAGGCCGAGGCCGCGAATTGTCTGACGCATATCATCGGTGCAGCTGATGAAGCTGACCACCCACTTGATCTTGACCGTATCTTTGGCCCCTCCCTTAGAGGGGGCCTTCTTTTCTGCTGCCATTATTCCCCTGCTGCCTTCTCCGCTTTCTTCTCGCGGCCAGTAATTTCCTCAACGGTCTTGGTGCGGGTTTCCGCAACCTGCGCGGCGTCTTTCAAGCCGAGCAGCGCCGAAAATGTTGCCTTCACGACGTTGTGCGGATTCGAGGTGCCGAGCGACTTGGTCAGCACATTGTGAATTCCCGCAACTTGCATAACCTTGCGCACCGGGCCCCCGGCAATCACGCCAGTGCCCTCGGGAGCGGGCTTCAGCAAAACTTGCGCGGAACCGTAACGGCCAAGCACCTGATGCGGAATGGTCGAACCGTGAAGATTCAACTGAATCAAGTTCTTCTTGGCCTGCTCGATGCCCTTCTTGATGGCCATCGGCACTTCGCGGGCTTTGCCCATGCCAAATCCGGCGTGGCCGTGATGATCGCCGACAACCACCAGCGCCGAGAAGCTCAGGTTCTTGCCGCCCTTGACGACTTTAGTGACGCGGTTGATGGCGATGACGTCGTCCTTCAAATCGGAAGGATTGACATCGAGCAATCGCCGCACCGACAAACTGTCCCGCAATGTTTGCTTCGACATAGGCTTAGAACTGTAACCCCGCTTCCCGCGCCGCATCGGCGAGCGCCTTGACGCGGCCGTGGTACTTGTACCCGCCGCGGTCGAACACAACCTTCACCACTCCGGCGGCCTTGGCGCGTTCGGCAACTTCCTTGCCGACCACTTTGGCTGCCGCGACGTTGCCGCCGCCCTTCAAAGTTTTCTTGGTGCCTTTGTCCGCGGAACTCGCGGCCACCAAGGTCTTGCCCGCGCGATCGTCGATGATTTGCGCGTAGATATGATCGAGCGAGCGATAAACGCACAAACGCGGACGCTCGGAAGTGCCGGAAACTTTCATGCGCACGCGATCATGAACGCGCTGGCGCTTGAGGTCTCTTGATAATCTGCGAACCGGTACGGATGCCACTGTTCTTCTCCTTCAATTCAGCTCAGGGTTAATAAGTACAAACCCTGAAACCCGCTTCCTAAACTTAAAACGCTACGGCCGCAATCTTACGCGCCCGCTTTGGCTCCCGCCTTGCCGGCTTTCTTCTTCAAACGTTCGCCGGTGATGCGGATGCCCTTCTGCTTGTAGGGATCGGGCGGCCGCAGGGAACGAATATTCGCGGCAACCTGGCCGACTTGACCTTTGTCCGCTCCAGTGATGACCAGGTGAGTCTGCTTGTCCACAGAAATCTGAATGCCTTCCGGAACCGGAAACTCGATGGGGTGCGATTTGCCGAGCGCGAAGCTGACAAATTTGCCCTTAAGCTCCGCGCGATAGCCGACGCCTACGATGTCCATATCCTTCTTGAAGCCCTGGGTAACGCCATGAACCGCGTTGGCCACCAAAGCCCGCGCCAGACCGTGAACGGCGCGGTGCTCGTCGGTCGCGCGCTTCACATTCAGCACGCCATCCTTCTGTTCGAAGGAGATGCCGTGCGGAATGGCGAGACTCATTTTGCCCTTGGGTCCCAGAACGTCAATCTTGTCCGAGGCCACCGCGACTTTTACGCCGGAGGGCAGTGGAATTGGTTTGTTTCCGATGCGTGACATTGTTTTCGCTCAACCCTTAAGAAATTTATTTGGAAAACCAAAAGCTACCAAACTTCGCAGAGCAATTCGCCGCCGACGCGAGCTTTGCGTGCAGCGCGCCCGCTCATCAGTCCGCGCGGAGTGGTCAGAATGCTGATACCGAGTCCGCCGACCACCGGCTTCACGTCCTGCGAGCCAACGTAAAGGCGCGCGCCTGGACGCGAAATGCGCTTGATGCCGGAGATTACGCTGCGGCGGTCCGGCGTGTATTTCAGGAACACGCGAAGCGTCTTGTGACTCTTGTTTTCGTCCACCATCTTGAAGGTGGAGATGTAGCCTTCATCCTTAAGGATGCGGGCGATCTCGCTCTTCAAGCGCGAGGCCGGAACGTCGACGCGCTGGTGCTTGGCGGCCACCGCGTTGCGGATGCTGGTCAAAAAATCGGCGATTGGATCGGTCTGCATAGTTCTCCTAAATCTTTTCTAGTTCAGGGTTTGCGAGTACAGACCCTGAAACCCTTTACCAACTGGCTTTCGTGACGCCCGGAATTTCTCCCTTGAGCGCCATGCCGCGGAAACAGATGCGGCACATCTGAAACTTGCGGATATATCCGCGGGCGCGGCCGCAAATCCGGCAGCGGTTGCGCAAACGAACCTTGAACTTCGGCTTCTTGAGTTCCTTGACGATTTTCGCGGTGCGTGCCATTAATTCGCTCCTCCGGGCTTGCGTAGAGGAAAGCCGAGACCCAACAGCAGTTCGCGGCCTTCTTCGTCATTCTTGGCGGTGGTGGTCAAGGTAATGTTCATGCCCTTGATCTTGTCCACCCGGGTGTAATCAATCTCGGGAAACACCAACTGGTCTTTAAGTCCCAGGGTGTAGTTGCCGCGGCCGTCGAACGCATTGAACGGCAGCCCGCGGAAATCGCGCACGCGGGGCAGTACCACGTTGCACAGGCGGTCGAGAAATTCGTACATCTTGTCGCCGCGCAGCGTCACCGCACAGCCAATCGGCATGCCTTTGCGAATCTTGAAATTCGCGATGGACTTCTTGGCGCGAGTGATGATCGGCTTCTGCCCGGTGATCTGGCCAAGTTCCTGCGCCGCGGTGTCCAGCAGCTTGACGTTCTGGCTGGCTTCGCCCAAGCCGATGTTCACCGTGATTTTCGAAACCTTTGGCACGGCCATAATATTCTTCAACCCGAAACGCTTCATCAGCGCTGGTGTGGTCTCGTTCCGGTATTTTTCCTGCATTCTGCTCTTCATTTTGTTTCTTCTCTTTTTCCTGTGATCCAGAATTCGTTGTTTCTACCGTTCCCGCTTACTTATCCAGCGTCGTGCCGCAACGCTTGCAAGCCCGCGCGCGGCTGCCGTCCGCCAGGGTGCTGTGCCCGATGCGGGTGTGTTTGCCGCAACTGCCGCAAACAATCATCACCTTGGAGACGTTCATCGCGGCCTCCTTTTCAACGATGCCGCCCTTGATATTTTTCCCGGGGTTCGGGCGAGTGTGCCGCTTGATGATGTTGGCATGCTCGACGACCACGGTGTTCTTGCGCGGGTTGACGGAAAGCACCCGGCCGCTCTTGCCGGCATCCTTGCCAGCCATTACCTTCACCTGATCGCCCTTGCGAAGCAGAATCGTAAACCGTTTTGTTCTCTCGTGTGCGCTCATCTTTTTCCCTACGCCTTTTTCGGGCTTCCTTTACCAGACTTCCGGAGCCAGCGAGACGATCTTGGTGAACTTCTTCTCGCGCAGCTCTCTTGCCACCGGCCCAAACACGCGGGTTCCAACCGGTTCGTTTGCATCGTTAATCAAAACCGCGGCGTTGTCGTCAAAACGGATGTAGGTGCCATCCCGGCGGCGCGCTTCCTTGCGCATTCTGACCACCACACCCTTCACAACCGTGCCTTCTTTTACCGGGCTTTCCGGAGTCGCTTCCTTTACCGACGCGGTGACGATGTCACCCAGTCCCGCTTTCAAGCCGACATCGCCGCCTACTGGCATAATGCACATTAGCTTGCGCGCGCCGGAATTGTCGGCAACGGTCAGCCAGGTTCGCATCTGAATCATGGCAAATTCTCCCTGTTCCGCTTACTGTGCCGACGCGTTCCGCGTCAGCACTTGCTTCAACGTCCAGCGCTTTAGTTTCGAGAGCGGCCGGGAAGAAGCGATGGTCACTGTGTCGCCCAACTTGGCTTCGCGCTTTTCATCATGCGCGTAAAACTTTTTGGTGATGCGGATCACGCGGCGATACTTGGCATGCTGCACCAGACGCACCACTTCCACCACGATGGTCTTTTCCATCTTCGCGCTGGTGACCTTGCCGATCAGTTCAGTTCGCTTGCCGTGCTCGGCCACTGCCGCAATTTGTGTCTCTGCTGTCATTACGCCTTACCTGCCTTTGCCGCCGTATTCAATTCACGCGCGCGAAGCAGCGTTTTTACGCGCGCCAGATCTTTTTTGGTTTCACGAAGACGCTTCAGCGCTTCTGCTTGACCGGTGGAAAGCTGAAAACGCAGCCGGAAAATTGTTTCGCTCAATTCCTTCTGCTGAGCTTCGAGCTCGTTGACACCCGCTTCACGAATCTTTTCAATGCGCCGCGGCATATTTAGAGTTCTCCTGCGCGGGAAACGAATTTGGTGGGAATTGGCAGCTTGTGCGAAGCCAGTCCCAGAGCTTCGCGTGCTGTCGCCTCGTCCACGCCCGCCATTTCAAACATGATGCGGCCTGGCTTGACCACCGAGACCCACTTTTCCGGAGCGCCTTTGCCCTTACCCATGCGGGTTTCCGCGGGCTTCTTGGTGAAAGGCTTGTCCGGAAAAATCCGGATCCACAGCTTGCCGCCACGCTTGATAAAGCGCGTGATGGCCACGCGGGAAGCTTCAATCTGGCGGTCGGTGATCCAAGCATTTTCCATGGCCTTGAGACCGTATTCGCCAAAAGCCAACGACCCGCCGCGCCACGCCTTGCCTCTGCGGCGGCCGCGCATCTGCTTTCGGTACTTCACCTTCTTCGGCATCAACATCGTTCTGTTCTCGCTTCCCTAGAATTCCGTGTGGTTCCGCCGGGTTAATCTGCCGCGACGGTTTCGGTCTTTTCCTGAACCCTGGTATTGCGCTTCGGGACGTTTTCGCCCTGATAGATCCAGCACTTCACGCCAATCACTCCGTAGGTGGTTTGCGCTTCCGCGGTACCGAAATCGATGTCCGCGCGAAGGGTCTGCAGCGGCAAACGCCCTTGCAGGTACCACTCTTTGCGGGCGATTTCCGCGCCGTTCAAGCGGCCGGCTACGCGAACCTTGATGCCCTTGCAACCGAAACGCAGCGCCGAATCCACGCTCTTGCGCATCGCGCGGCGGAACGCCACACGCTTTTCCAGTTGCAACGCAATCGATTCCGCAACCAGCGTGGCATCGAGTTCCGGGCGGTGCACTTCCTGAATGTCGATGTGCACTTCGCGCTTGGTGCGCTTCTGCACGTCCTGCTTCAGCTTGTCGATTTCCGCGCCCTTGCGGCCGATGATGATGCCGGGACGGGCGGTGAAAATCCGTACCACCAGCTTGTTGGCGGCGCGCTCGATATCGATGGAACTGATGCCGGCGGACTTCAGTTTTTCCTTCAGTTCTTTGCGCAGCTTCACGTCTTCGTGGAGCAGTTCAGCGTAATCGCGGTCCGCGTACCAGCGCGATTTCCAAGGCTTGTTGTAGCCGAGGCGGAATCCGTATGGATGTGTCTTTTGTCCCATCGTTATCCCTTCTTGCCCTTCTTCGCAGCCTGCTGTTTTCCGGTCAAAGCCTTGCGCACACGCCGTGCGGTTCCGCGAACACCTTTGTTGGCTTCCGCTTCGGCGAGATTGCTGGCCACGCGTTCCGCCGCCGCGACATGATGCTCGGCCACGGTTACGCCGACATGCGCGGTACGTTTCTGGTAGCGGAATGCGCGGCCCATGGGAGCCGGGCGCAGCCGCTTCCAGCGCGTGCCTTCGTTCACAAAGCATTTCGAAACGAAAAGTTCGTCCACATCAAGCGGCGCGCCCGCATCTTCGGCCTTGCGTTCCGCATTGGCTACCGCGCTGCGCAGCAGCTTTTCAATCGGCTTGGCCGCGCGCTTCGGCGTGTAGCGAAGCGTTTGCAGCGCATCCTGTACCCGCTGCCCGCGGATCAAATCGATCACCAGGCGCGCTTTTTGCGGCGACATCCGCACGTGGCGAGCCAGCGCATTGGCCTCGATCAACGGAGTCTGTGTTTGTACGTCAGCCATGGCTTATGCCTTCGGCGCCGGAGCGCCGCCTCCTGCCGGTGCGGGCGCTGCAGCCTTCTCCAGAGCTGCCTTGACTCCGTGACCTTTGAAGGTCCGAGTCGGCGCGAATTCGCCCAGCTTGTGCCCAATCATCTGTTCGGTCACGTAGACCGGAATAAACTTTTTGCCGTTGTGCACGGCGATGGTGTGGCCGATAAAGTCCGGCACAATCGTCGAGCGCCGCGACCAGGTCTTGACCACTTTCTTTTCGTTGCGCGTGTTCAGTCCTTCGACCTTTTCGCGCAGGTGTCCGTCCACGAACGGACCCTTTTTCAGTGAGCGTGCCATCTCTCTCCTATTCCTCGACGCGACGCAAACGCCCCCAAGGGGCATGCCGCATCTTCTTGAATCCACGTACCGGACCGGGAACGCGATGCGACTTCGGGCAAAACGGGCAAACAAACCGTGTTCCCAGCGCATTCGGCGCGCGGTCCACAATCACCGCCCATCCCGCCTTGCACAACTTGTAGAGCATCGGCTCCAGGGGAACCGCCACCGGCTTGCGTAACACCACGGCTGCTTTTGCCGCGGGCTTCGGCGCCAGTTTCGGAGCCACTCGCTTTGCTACACGCTTGCTGGACCGCTTCGCGCCGCGGCGTACCGCTGCCCGGCGTCCTGCTGTACGGCTTGTTCGCGTCGCTCGCATCGCTTGTGCTCTTCATTCGCAGTGTGCTTTCACCGCGAACGCTCTCCCTCAGTACAAGAAAATCTTTCTCATCTCAGGGTTTGTAAGTACAAACCCCTTACTTCCGGCGCTCGACGATATGCTTGTCGGTGCGCTTGTTGTGCCGCGTCTTCTTCCCCAACGTCGGGAACGCCCACGGCGTTTGCGGGTGATTGCCTTTTACCTTGCCTTCACCTCCACCGTGCGGGTGATCTACAGGATTCATGGCCACGCCGCGAACCGTCGGACGAATTCCCTTCCAACGCGTGCGTCCAGCTTTGCCGTAGGTTTCGTTTTCGTGGTCGAGATTTCCAACCTGGCCGACCGTTGCCATGCAATCAATCGAAAACTTGCGAACTTCACCCGAAGGCAGCTTGATCAGCGCAAGATCGCCTTCCTTGCTCAAAAGCTGCGCGGAAGCGCCCGCGGTACGAACCAACTGGCCGCCACGTCCCGGATACAGCTCCAGGTTGTGCACCATGGTGCCCGGCGGAATGTGCCGGAACTTCATGGCATTGCCGGGAAGAATGTCGGCCGCTTCGCCGGTGGTCACCGTCGCGCCAACTTCCAATCCGACTGGATGCAGGATGTAGCGCTTGTCGCCATCCGCATAGTGCAACAGCGCGATGTTGGCGCTGCGGTTCGGGTCGTATTCGATAGACTCGACCTTGGCCGGCACGCCGTCTTTATCGCGGCGAAAGTCAATCTTGCGGTACTGCTTCTTGTGGCCGCCGCCACGGTGCCAGACCGAAATTTCGCCCTGGTTGTTGCGTCCACCGGAGCGCTTTTTCGGTTCCAGGAGACCCTTTTCCGGGGTGTCCTTGGTGATATGGCTCTTGTCGAGTACGGTCATAAACCGCCGCGACGCTGTATATGGATTAAAGCTCTTCAGTCCCATCTCTGCCTCTTGCCCTGCTCATCTCTCGGCGGCTTGCACCTGCCGCGCCGTACTTCACCTCAAAATGCGTGACCCGACTTACAAATTCTCCGCGAACTCGATCATCTTTTCGCCAGCGGCCAGTTTTACGTACGCTTTCTTCCAGTCGCGGCGATATCCTTCGGTCTGTCCCCGGCGGCGCATCTTGCCGTAAAAATTGGCGGTGCGCACGCCGGCTACTTTCACCTTGAAAATCTGCTGCACGGCTTCCTTGATCTGGGTCTTGGTGGCCTTGGCGGAAACTTCAAAAACCACCGTGCCGTGAACTTCCTTCGCGCCCAAACCTTTTTCTGTGATGATCGGGCGGCGGATAATCTGATAGTGAGGGGTTGACATGAATTATCCCTTCCCCTTCTTGGCCGCCGGCTTTGCCGCTTTCTTTGCGGCCGGCTTTTTTGCAGCGGCTTCTTTTTTCACCGGAGTTGCGGCAATGGTTTCAACATCTGGAACTTCGATCGGCTTTTTCTCCGGATCGAGTGACCGCACCAGGCGCGCCACCGCATCCTTCGAAAGAACCAGGCGATCGTGCTTCAGCACTTCATAAGGCTGCAGCGCGTTCGGAGCCGACAACTTCACGCCTGCCAGGTTGCGGCTGGCCAGCTCCAGATTGCGGTTTTCGCCGTGCGCCACCAGCAATGCCGACTTCGTGAAGCTCAGCTTCCCGAGCGTAGCGAGCAGCGATTGCGTCTTGTGCGACTCAAGCTGCCAGCCATCGACGACCGTCAACTTTGCGTCCGCCAATTTTGCCGACAGCGCCGAACGCAACGCGCCCAGCAGCATCTTCTTGGGCATCGCGTAGCTGTAGCTGCGTGGGCGCGGTCCGTGCACCGTTCCGCCATGCCGCCACAATGGCGACCGGATCGAGCCGACACGCCCGCGGCCAGTGCCCTTCTGCTTCCACAGCTTGCGGCCGGCACCCGAA
>WNFM01055861.1_pt1 | contig 12174 bp, 12 predicted proteins | sample 5400271 | NCBI WGS metagenome assembly WNFM01 (sample SAMN13153352, study PRJNA577476) | soil metagenome | isolation source: 60 cm saprolite on Douglas fir-dominated hillslope | place: USA:California | collected 2013-09-17 | reverse complement strand
GCCCCGCTCTTTGCGGGGAGAGGTCGAAGCCGCAGGCTTCGGGTGAGGGGCGAGGCAGGCTATCAGACGCGAACAGAAATCGTCGAAGACCGCGATCCGCATCGTTTTGGGATTGGTCTGGCGTAGTGCCTTGCCCCTCACCCGCTCGCAGATGCTCTTAACCTCTCCCCGCAAAAGGGCGGGGAGAGGTTTAAGAGTGCGACCGCCGTCGCCCTACTCCGCGGTCCAGCCGCCGTCGATCGGAATGTTGGCGCCGGTGATCTGCGCCGCGTCGTCGCTGCAAAGAAACAACGCCAGCGCCGCGACCTGCTCCGCGGTGACGAACTCCTTGGTCGGCTGCGCCGCCAGCAGCACGTCGTGGATGACCTGCTCCTTGGTCATGTTACGCGCCTTCATCGTCTCCGGTATCTGGTGCTCGACCAGCGGCGTCCAGACATAGCCGGGACTGATGCAGTTGCAGGTGACCTTGAAGGTCGCAAGCTCGAGCGCCACGGTCTTGGTGAGGCCGGCGATGCCGTGCTTGGCCGACACATAGGCCGACTTGAACGGCGAGGCCACCAGCGAATGCGCCGAGGCGGTGTTGATGATGCGGCCCCAGCCGCGCTTCTTCATGCCGGGCACGGCGGCGCGGATGCCATAAAACGCCGACGACAGGTTGATCGAGATGATCGCCTCCCATTTCTCGGGCGGAAATTCCTCGATCGGCGAGACGAACTGGATGCCGGCATTATTGACGAGAATATCGACCGAACCGAAGGTCTTTTCTCCGAGCCCGATCATGTCGGCGATCTCGGCGGGCTTGGTCATGTCGGCGGGCGAATAGACCGCCTTGACCTTGAAATCGGTCTCGATGGCGGACCGCTCCTTCTCGATGTCGGCAGGCACCCCCATGCCGTTGATAACGATATTGGCGCCGGCGCTCGCAAAGGTGCGCGCATATGCGAGGCCAATGCCGCTGGTTGAGCCGGTCACCACCGCAGTCTTGCCTGTCAACGTACCCATTTTTCTTACTCCTGTTTGCCGTCGAGGGTCTCGGTGCCGTCTCCCGTGAGATCGTAGGTCACCATGGTTTCGCCGTTTTGCGGCCGTTCGAGCCAATCCTTGTGACGCATCGAGAGATGCACGTCGCGCACGCCGGCGCCCCAATGCTCGACCATGCCGACGTGCGAGAAGTCGTAGTCCTTGGAAGACGACTCGTAATTTTTGCTCTTGTAGATCAGGTGCACCACCGTAACGGTGTTTTCCTTGGCGGCCTTGCACAGGATTTCGACCGACGGATCGTTCCTCAAGTCATCGGGCAGCTTGTCCAACAGCGCGCGCAGCGCCTTGCGCGTATTGTGAATCTGCTTGTTCTTGTCGGTATTCATGCGGGTGCGGCTGGAATAGCGGATGTCCTTCTCGCGCTCGGAGGCCTCGAGCAGCGAGACCGGAAGAGGTCCGCGCGCGCTGAACAAATCGACCTGGAAGATCAGCAGATCGTTGGTCGTCTCGGTATCCAGCACATAGTCGAGCGGCGTGTTGGAGGCGACGCCGCCATCCCAGTAATGTTCGCCCTCAATGACGATGGAGGGAAAGCCGGGCGGCAACGCGCCGGACGCCATGATATGTTCAGGCCCGATCTTCTTGCCTTGTTTTTTGAATTCGAAATTATCGAAATATCTGAAATTGCCAGTTGTCACGCTGACCGCGCCGATGCTGAGGCGGCAGTTCAAATCGTTGATGCGGTCGAAGTCGACCAGACGCTCCAGCGTCTTGCGTAGCGGCGAGGTGTCGTAATAGCTCTGTGACTGCGGGCTGCCCGGCGGCCACAGCGGTGCCGGCGGAATACGCGGGGTAAAGAAACCTGGCACGCCGAAGGTAGCGATCAATGCGGCGCTGGCTTCATTGAAAACCGTGCGTCCGCGGTCGCTTTTCACGACCGGGTTCCACGGCACCGGCGCCGAGACCATCTCCCAGAATTCCTTCAACCGCGCGACACGTTTTTCCGGCGCATTGCCAGCGATGATCGCGGCGTTGATGGCGCCGATCGAGATGCCGGCAACCCATTCCGGTTCGAAATCGCAGTGACACAGCGCCTGATAGGCACCAGCCTGATAGGAACCGAGTGCGCCGCCGCCCTGCAGGACCAGCACGCGCTGCGCCTTGGCGGGTGTCGTCGCTGGCGCTGGGGCGGAAATATCCATCATCACCGTCGATCAAATAACAGAAAGCGATTGCACCGTGGCGTCAGTTCGCGATGCCGTCAATCAGCGCGGGCTAAGGAAACGGCGATCACGCCGAGTTTATCGCGGGTCCGATGATGCCAGAATAAGCGTCCAGAACACCTTGTACTTGGTATTTGGAGCATAGCTCGCGGCGATGCCTAATTTTGTGACACCATTTTTCAGCATATTCGCCCGGTGCGGGGGCGAATCGCGCCAGCCGGAAAACGCTTCGGCCAGGGTGTGGTACCCGGCGGACACATTTTCCACCGCCAGCGTCGCGGGATAGCCGGATGAATTCAGGCGTTTCGCCAGCGGCGCCCTGACGTCGTGGTCGAGCTTGTTCTGGCTTGCCATCGCCTGCGCCTGCTGCTCCGCGAGCTTCATCAGGTCGGGATCGACCACCACGCCGCCAACGCCATTGTTCTGCCGGTACAGCGAGATCATCGAGGCTGCGGCCTGGGCATCGAGCTTGGCGCCGGGATCGGCCATGCTGACATACATGGATGGCTGCTCGATCGGAACTTCCGACGCGCAGCCGCCCAACGCCAAAAGCCCGATCATGGCGATGATCGCCCGCATGATTCGAAGTTCCCCCAAACTAGCCCGCGGTTGTTGCATACCAACCGTGGCTGAATGGTGAACGGCGGGGCTTTTTTTGGGCCGAAACAAATACCCGCAAAGGCGGGTGACCCAGTACTCCGGGAACATAATAATCTTGGACGGCGGCGATTACTGGATACCCGCTTTCGCGGGTATGACGGCCGTTGTTTGTGGCGCCTTCTCGCTCCATTGCGACCCGGCGTCATCGCCTTACGACGTCTTGACGGTATGGATGCCGCATTCGGTCTTCGGCCTGCCGCGCCAGCGACCGGCGCGCGCGTCTTCATCGGGCGAGGTCCGGCTGGTGCAGGGCATGCAGCCGACCGAGAGAAAACCCTTTGCCGTGAGCGGATGCGGCGGCAGGTTTGCCGTCTTAAAAATCGCCTCGATCGCTTCGCGCGAGACGTTGGCGAACGGATTGAATTTCAGCCTCGTGCCGTCATCCTCGACCACCGCGATGTCAGCACGCAGGCCGCCCTGAAACCGCTTGCGCCCATTGATCCAGGCGCTGAATGGCGCCAACGCCCGCTTCAGCGGCTCGACTTTGCGGATCCGGCAGCAGGCGTCGGGATCGGAGAACCACAATTCGCGATCGGGGTCCTCGCGCGACAGTGTCTCTTCCGAGGGTTTGATCGAGCGGACATCGCGCAAGCCGAGCCTCGCAATCAATGTGTCGCGATAGGCGAGCGTCTCCTCAAACAGCCATCCGGTGTCGAGAAAGATCACCGGGATGGCTGGATCGACGTCGGCCATCACCTTCAGAAGTGCCGCCGATTCGGTGCCGAACGACGAGACCAGCGCGAGATGCTCCCGGCCGACCGTCTTCAAGGCGGCCGCGATCACCTCCGCTGGCGATGCATGGCGAAGCGCGCGGTCGAGTTCTTCGGCCGGCGGCAAAGCGCGCGCGGGCAGTTCCGGTAGCACCTGGTGGGCAAGCGCATTCATTGGCTGGCACTCTCCGAATGACGCAGTTGCATCCGCCGGTGCAGCGCGGTGATGCGGCCATCGCCGGTCGGCTGATAGAACACCGAGTAACGCTTTGCGGTCGCGGCAAACGCCTCCGCGTCGCTTTCCTTCTTGACCTCGAACGCGTCGAACCCGGCGCGCAACATGAACACGAATTGGTCGCGCAGCACTTGGCCGGTCGCGCGCAGCTCACCCTTGAAGGCGTAGCGTTCCCGCAACAGCCGCGCCTGGCTATAGGCGCGGCCATCGCGAAAACTCGGAAACACCAGGGCGACCACCGCAAGCCGGTCCAGATAAGGCACGAGGTCGTCGACGTCGCGATTGTTGGGCCAGATCACGCCGGTCCGCCCCACCCGCCGCGAAAGCGCTTCGGGATCGTCGAGAAATCGCGCGGCCGAAATCAGGACCGCGCCATCGCCCGGGAGCGGCGCGTCATCGGCGACATGGACGAACGCATCGCCCGAGATTTTACCGTTCTTAACGAGTGGCATAGACACGCTCCCTGAAAGGTTCGACGCCGAGCCGCTTCACCGTGTCGATGAAAAGCTCATCGGGACGCTCCCGCAGCGCAAGATAGGCTTCGACAATATCCTCGACCACGTCGGCGACTTCGCCATAAGGCACCGCGGGCCCGATCAAGGTGCCGACCGCGGCGTTCTCGTCGGCGCGGCCACCGATCGTGATCTGATAAAATTCCTCGCCGTTCTTCTCGACGCCCAAAATGCCGATATGGCCGACATGATGATGGCCGCAGGCATTGATGCAGCCGGAAATATTGATGTGCAGCCGGCCGATCAGATTGGCGGTCTCGTGATTGGCGAAGCGCCGGGTCAATTCCTGCGCGATCGGGATCGAGCGCGCATTGGCGAGCGCGCAATAATCCAGTCCCGGGCAGGCGATGATGTCGGAGACCAGATTGACGTTCGGGGTCGCCAGCCCCGCCTTGTCGAGCGCCTTCCACAGCGCCGGCAGATCGCGCCGCGCGATATGGGGCAGCACCAGGTTTTGTTCGTGGCCGACGCGGATTTCGCCGAAGGAATATTTGTCGGCGAGATCGGCGATCGCGTCCATCTGATCGGCGGTGGCATCGCCGGGCGGTCCGCCCACCGGCTTCAATGACAGCGTCACGATCGCGTAGCCCGACACCTTGTGGGGGAACACCGAATTCTTGCGCCAGGCTTCGAAATGTGGATCGTGCGCCGCCTTCTTCAGTTCCTCCGGCATATGCGACAATTTTTCGTAAGCCGGATAGGTGAAGCGCGAGCGGATGTCCTCAACGACGGCGTCATCCAGCGTCAGCGCGCTATCGCGCATCGCCAGCCACTCGTCCTCGACTTCCTGCGCGAATTTTTCGATGCCGAGTTCATGCACCAGGATCTTGATGCGTGCCTTGTAGATGTTGTCACGGCGGCCGTATTGGTTGTAGACCCTCAAGATCGCCTCGACATAGCTCAGGATATCGCGCCCCGGCACGAACGGCTTTATCGTTTTGCCGATGAAGGGCGTGCGGCCAAGTCCGCCGCCGACCAGCACCTCAAAGCCGGTCTCGCCTTCGGCGTTCTTGTGCAGGCGGAGCCCGATGTCGTGCACTTTTATGGCCGTGCGATCGTGCTCGGATGCGGTAATCGCAAACTTGAACTTGCGCGGCAGGAAGGAGAATTCCGGATGCAGCGTCGAATATTGCCGCAATAATTCAGCCCAGATGCGCGGGTCTTCGATCTCGCCGGGGGCGACGCCGGCCCACTGGTCGGAAGTGATGTTGCGGGTGCAGTTGCCGCTGGTCTGCATCGCGTGGATGCCGACTTCGGCCAAATCAGCCAGCGCGTCGGGCAATTCGGCGAGCTTGATCCAGTTGAATTGGATGTTCTGCCGCGTGGTGAAGTGGCCGTAGCCGCGATCATAACGCCGCGCCACATGCGCGAGCCGCCGCATCTGCTCCGACGACAGCGTGCCGTAGGGGATCGCGACGCGGAACATATAGGCGTGCAGTTGCAGATAGACGCCGTTCATCAATCGCAGCGACTTGAATTCGTCCTCGGTGAGTTCGCCGGCGAGACGCCGCTTGACCTGGTCGCGAAATTCGGAAACGCGTTCGTTGATCAGCGTACGGTCGATTTCATCATATGCGTACATGGATAGAAAACCTTACGCCGGAACCGGAAGATCGATGGTGACGCCTCTTGCGCGGATCTGTTCGCGCAGATTGCCGGGCTTGATCTTGCCGCCGTCCTTGATTTCGACCGGAGCGATATAGGCGCCGACCGCGCCGACATCGTCGGCGACCGATTCGGCGAGCAGCTCACGGGCCTCATCGGCAGCCCGCACAATCGCGGCGTCCGACAGATCGGTCGACCAGCCTTTTGAGGCGGTCCGATAGATCACGACGCCATCCCAGGTGCGGTTGGCGGTCACGACGGAGGGGCCGGTTATCTTGATTTTTTGTTGCAGCGGAGAGGTCATTCGGCAGCTACCTGAAAATACGAGACCAATTGAGTGAGTTGAGAATGGCGCCATGGCGCGGAGTGCGCAACCACGTCGCCGATGATGAGAATGGCCGGACCGCCGTCGATCTTCCCGATCAGATCAGGCAGTTCGTCGAGCGTTCCCACTGCGGCTTGCGCATCCGGCCGCGTCACCCGCGCGAACACGCCGACCGGGGTTTGGGGGAAGCGTCCCGCGGCCAGCAGGCCGGCGCGGACCGATGGCGCCGCAGTCATTCCCATGTAGACGACGACCGTCATCTTCTCGTCGGTCAATGTCGACCAGTCGACGCTCTCGGCGTCCTTGGCCTTGTGCGCGGTGAGAAACGTGATGCGCAGCGCCTCGTTGCGAAGGGTGAGCGGCACTTCAAATTGGGCGGCGGCGCCGACACTAGCGGTAATCCCCGGAATGACCGAATAGGCGACGCCGGCTTCGCGCAATGCTTCGACTTCCTCGCCACCGCGGCCGAACACAAAGGGATCGCCGCCCTTGAGGCGCACCACGCGCTGGCCCGATTTGGCCGCCTCGATCATCAGTCGGTTGATGGCGTCCTGGCCGATGCCGGGTTTTCCAACGCGGCGGCCCACGGCTACACGCGAAGCATCGCGTCGCGCGCGATCGAGAATTTCCGGCGAGACCAGTTCATCGTAGAAGACCACGTCGGCGTCCTGCAGCGCGCGCAACGCCTTGACGGTCAGCAAGTCCGGATCGCCCGGACCTGCGCCGACCAGCGTCACCCTGCCCTCGGCCTGACCCGACGGCTGCGCGCCGGCGAAGGCGGACGCGTCGGGAAGATCTTTTAGTGCGGCTTCGGCTTCGTCCTTGCGCCCGGCGAGCACCAACGCGCCGATCGGGCCATCGATCACGCGCTCCCAGAACCGGCGCCGCAGGGCAAATTCGGGAATGCGGCCATGGATCGCTTTACGCCAGCGGCCGATGAAGGTTGCCAGGTCGCCGATCCGGGCGGGCAAAGCCGCTTCGATGCGCTCGCGCACGCGGCGCGCCACCACCGGCGAGGCTCCGCCGGTGCCGACGGCGACCACCACGTCGCCGCGATCGACGATCGCGGGAAAAATAAAGCTCGAATGCTCGAGATCGTCCATCACATTGACGGGCAGGCCGACCGCTTTTGCGCGTGCCGACATCGCAACTCCGACATCGCCCGCGCCTACGCACACGATCGCAATGACGCCGGAGAGATCGGCGGCGACCGGATCGCCTTGGGCGAACTCGATCCGCGCCGCATCTGCTTCCAGCCCGCTCACATCATGATTGCCATCGGTTGCGTACCAGCGGACGCGCGCGGCCGCGGCTGCCAGCAGGCGCAGTTTTGCGCGCGCCGGATCGCCGGCGCCGATCAGAAGCACCGGACCGGTTTGCAGATCGAGAAATACCGGCAGGAATCGCATGCGATACTCGCTTCCCCAACTTCCGGGGTTGACTGGAATTATTTTCTATATATGTCTCGTTCAATGCCCGCAAAGAGAAAATTATTTCTTCTCTATTGCAGTGCAACTTTAGAATTTTTGCCTTCAGGCGACAAGGTCCAGAGATGCATCTTCTCAACAATGATTCAGCAAAAGACCGGTTGCTCTGGGCTGAGGCGCCCGAGCGATCGCCAGCGCCGAAAATCTCGACCCATGCGCGCTTCGATCAGCCGACGATGGATCATCTCGACGCGCTCGAGGCACAAAGCATCTACATTTTCCGCGAGGCCTTCGCGCGGCTGAAGAAGCTGGCGCTGCTCTGGTCGTTGGGCAAGGATTCCAACGTCATGATCTGGCTGGCGCGCAAGGCGTTCTTCGGCCGCGTGCCGTTCCCGGCCTTGCACGTCGATACCGGCAAGAAATTTCCGGAGATGTACGCGTTCCGCGATCGCTACGGCAAGGAATGGGAGCTCGATCTCAGGATCGAGCCCTGCCCGCCGCTGGAAACCATTGATCCGACCTTGCCGCCGGCGGCACGATCTGCCGCGCGGAAAACCGAAGGGTTAAAACTCGCGCTCGCCAACTATGGTTTTGATGGATTGATCGCCGGCATTCGCCGCGACGAGGAGGCGACCCGCGCCAAGGAACGGGTGTTCTCGCCGCGCGGTACCGAAGGCGGCTGGGACGTGCGCGATCAGCCCCCGGAATTCTGGGATCAGTTCAACGCCTCGCCGCCGCCGGGCGCGCATTTGCGCATTCACCCGATCCTGCATTGGACCGAGGCCGACATTTGGGCCTACACGCAGCGCGAAAACATCCCGATCATTCCGCTTTATCTGGCGAAAGACGGCAAGCGTTATCGCTCGCTCGGCGATCAGGACATCACCAATCCCGTGGTCTCGAACGCCTCCAGCATCGAGGAAATCCTGATCGAGCTCGACGGCACCAAGGTGCCGGAGCGGGCGGGCCGCGCGCTCGATCACGAAACCGAAGACGCTTTTGAGCGGCTGCGCGTCGCCGGCTACCTCTGAACGGATAAAAGAGTTGGGTGCCCCGATGAACATGATCGTCCCCGCAAGCATATCTACGACGCCGAACGGCACCACGCGCCCGCAGGTTCGCATCGTCATCGTCGGCCATGTCGATCACGGCAAGTCGACCCTGGTCGGACGCCTCTTGCACGAGACGGGGAGCTTGCCCGAGGGCAAGCTCGAAATGCTCAAAGCCGTCAGCGCCCGGCGCGGCATGCCGTTCGAATGGTCGTTCCTTCTGGACGCGCTGCAGACCGAGCGCGACCAGGGCATCACCATCGACACCACCCAGATCCGATTCCGCACCCGCTCGCGCGACGTGGTGCTGATCGACGCGCCCGGCCACGCCGAATTCCTGCGCAACATGATCACCGGCGCCTCGCAGGCCGACGGCGCGGTGTTGATCATCGACGCGCTGGAAGGCGTGCGCGACCAGACCAGACGGCACGGCTATCTCCTGCATCTACTCGGCGTCAAACAGGTCGCGATCGTCGTCAACAAGATGGACCGGGTCGTTTTCAGCGCGGCGCGATTTAACGAAATCAGCGACGAGATTTCCGCGCATCTGACCGGCCTCGGCGTCACGCCGTCAGCGGTGATTCCGATTTCGGCGCGCGATGGCGACGGCGCCGAACATCGGCTGGTACAAGGGGCCGACTGTGGTCGAGGCGCTCGACGCGCTCGAGCCCGCGCGGCCGCTGGAACAGCTCGCGTTGCGGCTGCCGGTGCAGGCGATCTACAAATTCGACGACCGCCGCATTGTCGCAGGCCGCATCGAATCCGGTCATCTTGCCGCCGGCGACGAGATCGTCATCATGCCCGCAGGCAAGATTGCAAAAATCAGGAGCGTCGAGGGCTGGCCGGTGACGCCAGTCAAGGGACGACAGAGCGCGGGACGGTCGGTCGGCATCACGCTCGACCGCGAGCTGTTCATCGAGCGCGGCGACGTGATTGCGCATGTCGGAGACAGCCCGCGCGATACAAGCCGGATTCGCGCGCGCATTTTCTGGCTGCATGACAAGCCGTTGGCAACAGGCGCTTCCATCCTGGTCCGCCTTGGCACGCGGGAAACCCGCGCTACCGTGGTCGCGATCGAGAAAGCGGTGGACCCCGGCGAACTTTCGAGCGTCGAGACAAAATCGATCGCGCGAAATCATGTCGGCGAGATCGACATTGCGCTGGCCCATCCGATTGCCGCCGATCCCTACACCGACAATCCGCGCACCGGGCGCCTGGTGATCGAAGTCGCCGGCCGCATTGCCGGCGGCGGCCTGGTGCTGTCGGTTGACGCCGGACAGCGCGCCATTCCCGTCGATATCGTGCCGGTGGAATCCGCGTTGCGTCCCGACGAGCGCTCGGCGCGCTATCGCCATAACGGCGCCGTGGTCTGGCTGACGGGATTGCCGGGCTCCGGAAAATCGACATTGGCGCGCGCGCTGGAACGGCGGCTGTTCGGCAATGGCGGTTCGCCGATATTGCTCGACGGCGATACGCTGCGCGCCGGCCTCAATGGCGATCTCGGTTTTTCAGCTGCCGATCGGACGGAAAACATCCGCCGGCTCGCCGAACTCGCCACCCATCTTGCGCGCAACGGCCACATCGCCATCGTCGCCGCGGTCTCGCCGTCGAGGGAAGATCGTGCCGCGGCGCGCCGCATCGCCGACACAGTGTTCCGCGAAGTCTATGTCGCAACCCCTGCGGAAGTGTGCGAGAGCCGCGATCCCAAGGGCCACTACGCCAAGGCGCGCGCCGGCGCATTGAAGGCGTTCACCGGCATCGGCAACGACTACCAGCCGCCCACATCAAGCGAGTTGACCATCGACACCTCGAGGCGCTCGGTTGCCGAGGCGACCGACGAGATCGAGCGGATGTTGGCCGGCAGCGGCATCCTGTTCGACGAGCTGGTCGATCTCGCCGCCAATATCTGAAGCTCCCGACATCTTCGACTCCCGGCCGCCTTTGTTATGAGCAATCGGGAGCCGCCAAGGGTCTTCTCATCAGCCCGGCTTTAGCGCTAAAAGGGCTTTCGAACTGGCCCTTTACGGGGCTATTTGCCCGAAAAACCGCGCGTAGCCGCTGTTGTCGCGAGAAAAAATCCCACCATGAATCGCATCGATGCCCACGGACTGAAAATCGCCCCCGTTTTGTTCGATTTCATCGCAAAGGAAGCCACCCCCAAAACCGGAATCTCTCCCGACGCATTCTGGGCTGGCCTTGCCGCCATCATCCGGGATCTCGCGCCGAAAAACCGCGAGCTGCTGGCAATACGCGACGCCCTGCAGGCGAAGATCGACGGCTGGCACCGCGCCAACAAGGGCAAGCCGTTCGACATGAACGCGTACACGGCCTTCCTCAAGGAAATCGGCTATCTGTTGCCGGAGCCGCCGACGCAAAAGGTCGAGACGGCAAATGTCGACGAAGAGATCGGAAAGATCTGCGGGCCGCAGCTGGTCGTCCCCCTCACCAATGCGCGCTACGCGCTCAACGCCGCCAATGCGCGCTGGGGCAGCCTTTACGATGCGTTCTACGGCACCGATGCGATCCCGCACGAGCCGAGTGAGGGTGGCAAGGGTTACAACAAGGCGCGCGGCGACAAGGTCATCGCCAAGGCAAAAGCCTTTCTCGATTCCGCCGTGCCGCTGGCGACCGGCAGCCACACCGATGTGACCTCCTATAGCGTCATCGCCGGGCAACTCGCGGTCAAACTGAAGAGCGGCAACGCCACCGCGCTGAAATCGAACGCGGAGTTCGCGGGCTTTCAGGGCGATCCCGCCGCGCCCAGCGTGGTCTTGCTGGTCAATAACGGCATGCATATCGAGATCAAGATCGATCGCGGCCACATGATCGGCAAAGACGACCCAGCCGGCGTCGCTGACATGATCCTGGAATCGGCTGTTAGCACCATCCTCGACATGGAGGACAGCGTCGCGGCGGTCGATGCCGAGGACAAGGTGCTGATCTATCGCAACACGCTCGGCCTGATGAACGGCACCTTGTCGGCCGATTTTGAAAAAGGCGGCAAGACGCTGACGCGCGCGCTCAATCCCGACCGCGTTTACAAGACGTCTGACGGCAAAGAACTCAATCTGCATGGCCGCAGCCTGTTGTTGATGCGCAATGTCGGCCATCACATGTTCACCGATGCGGTGCTGGACTCAAGCGGCGCCGAAATTCCGGAGGGCATTTTGGACGCGGCGGTCGCCGGCCTGCTCGCGATCCATGACCTCAAGGGCAACTCGAAAGTGCGCAATAGCCGCACCGGCTCGGTTTACATCGTCAAGCCGAAGATGCATGGCCCCGACGAGGTCGCGCTGACCTGCGAATTGTTTGCTCGCGTCGAGAAGCTGTTGGCGTTGCCGGAAAACACCATGAAGGTCGGCATCATGGACGAGGAGCGCCGCACCACGGTCAACCTCAAGGCCTGCATCCAGAACGCGCTGAAGCGCATCATGTTCATCAACACCG
>WNFM01073581.1_pt1 | contig 12176 bp, 13 predicted proteins | sample 5400271 | NCBI WGS metagenome assembly WNFM01 (sample SAMN13153352, study PRJNA577476) | soil metagenome | isolation source: 60 cm saprolite on Douglas fir-dominated hillslope | place: USA:California | collected 2013-09-17 | reverse complement strand
TGGTCGCCGACAAGGTCGTCTGGACGAAGAACTATTCGACTGGCATTGATAGTATGGCCATCACTCCCGATGGCAAGACGATTTACATGCCTGATGGGGAGCTTTCGCCCAATGGGATCTGGAACATAATAGACGCTAATACCGGCAATGTGATCGGTACGATAGACGGCGGTACAGGTCCCCACAACACGATCGTCAGCCTGGACGGAACTCACCTCTACCTAGGGGGCAGGAACTACAACTATCTAGAAGTTGCCGATATCTCAACCGGTACCGTGGTCAAGAAGATCGGCCCTCTCAAGGGCGGAGTCCGGCCATTCACTATCAACGGCAGGGAGACCCTAGCTTATACCACGGCCACAGGATTTCTCGGCTTCCAGGTCAGTGATATCACCACAGGTCGGGTACTGTATACGGTGCCTATTCAGGGGTTTTCCTGGAATCCCGCTACTTCTGCCAGTTGCCCAAGCCACGGTATCTCGCTGTCTCCCGACGAAAAAGAGCTGTATGTAATGGACTCGCCGAATAGTTATGTTCACGTCTTTGATGTCTCCGGTGTGCCCAGTTCACCACCCAAACAGGTTGCTGATATCAGATTAACGAGATCGATGGCAGGCTATGAGTCCCCCTGTGCTTATGATTGTCGAAAAGACGGGTGGCTTCAACACAGCAGGGATGGACGTTTTGTCTACGTCGGCGATTCCGGGGATGTCATCGACACAGCAACGCGTAAAAGTGTGACCGACTTGTCCACCCTGTACAACTCAAGAAAAATGCTTGAAATTGATTGGCAAAACGGTGTACCGATCTTCACCACTTCTAGAAGTGGGTTGGGCTACGTAACCAACGCCTGGAGGGCTTCCTTATGACCGTTATCACGGCTCACTGCGAGTCACTCTGGCTGGAGCGATTGAGGAGCCTCTCGCCGACTTTACGTATTGAGCAGTGGCCCACCTGCTCAGCGATCCCTGATGATCTGTGGCAAGAAGTGGAGATTCTTTACACTTCGTTCGCCACCACCTTGCCGTCTCCAGAGCAGGCCCCTCGATTGCGCTGGGTGCAGTTATACTCTGCTGGCCCAGACCCCATCCTCAATCATCCCCTCTTTCAGACACCGGTCATTTTTACTACGGCAAGTGGAGTTCATGCCGTCAATATGGCTGAGTACGTGCTTACTGCGGTGCTCGCCTGGTACCATCGGTTCCCCCGTGTGCTCCAGTGGCAGCAGCGAGGACAATGGCCCACAAACTCGGAACGCTCATCTTTGTTCGTAGGAGAGGAATTAAGGGGGAAAACCATCGGTATTGTGGGCTATGGCAGTATCGGTCGCCAGGTAGCACGGCTAGCCGGAGCCTTTGGGATGCGCGTGCTGGCTATGCAGAGGGGCGGCGACCATCGCGATCGCGGTTTTGTGTTCCCTGGCGTCGGAGACCCTGAGGGGATCCTACCTGAACGCTATTACACACCCGATCACTTACACAGCATGCTGAGCGAGAGTGATGTTGTGATTATCTCGGTACCCCTGACTCCGAAAACCCGAGGTTTATTCGACGAAGCAGCTTTCCAGACAATGAAATCGACTGCCTTCTTAGTGAACATCGCTCGCGGTGGCATCTGTAATGAATCAGCCTTAATTCGTGCCTTGAAGGAGAAATGGATCGCCGGAGCTGCTCTGGATGTCTTCCACGAGGAGCCTTTACCTTCCAACCATCCCCTTTGGCACCTTCCCAATGCCTTCATCAGCCCCCATAGCGCAGGTCTCACCTCGCAGTATGATGAACGGGCCATGACGATCTTCGAAGAAAACTTGCGCCGCTACTTGGCCGGCGAACCCCTCTCTAATATTGTGGACAAGGTCCAGGGATATTGAGAGAATAAGGCAGGTTTGACGCCTAACCAAACCCTAAACGTGGCCACCCCTTATTAACCAAATCTGTCACCCGCACCATAACCCGTTCTAAACCACCCTTTGTTATGCTCAATATTGAGCACTGTGAGGACACCTAGCGCGTGCATCTGCGCTTGTGATCCGCTTGCAGATGCACGATGGTCGGCAACTGCAAGATAGCACATTCAGGAGTATGTAACGTGAAAGAGTTTGCCGATCCACGTTTTGGACAGCAAGAAAAAGTGAATGCCTACTTCCGGTCTCAATCATTGTTCTGGAAGGACCTCTATGCCAGTAGTGGCGTATATGCAGAGATTCACCGGGATCGCCACGCGGCAGTCTTTGACTGGATCGACGGCCTCGCTCTTGCACCAGGATCACAGGTACTAGAGATCGGTTGCGGTGCCGGTTTTATGGCAGTCGCGCTCGCCCAACGCGGGTTGTGCGTCCACGCTGTTGATTCCACTGAGGCCATGGTCGACCTGGCGCGTCAGCATGCGGCGGAGTCCGGGACCGCCGACTTGCTCTCCGTTGATGTCGGCGATGTTTATGCCCTGCCCTTCGAGGATGAGTCCTTCGACCTCGTGTTCGCACTCGGCGTCATTCCCTGGCTCGAGCAGCCGGAGCTGGCAATGCAAGAGATGGCCCGCGTGACGAGGCCGGGTGGGTATGTGATCCTCACAGCGGACAACCGCATGCGGCTGATCAACCTTGTCGATCCGTGGCTGAATCCGCTGCTCTTGCCGCTTAAACGGCGTGTGAAGGAAGCGCTTTATCGGACTGGACTCCGCCGGCAGTCATTGAAAGACATGGGAGCGATCTCCCACGACCCCCCTTTTATCGACCAAGCTCTGGCGGGCGTCGGACTCGTCAAGACCAGCAGTATGACCCTGGGGTTCGGACCGTTCTCGCTCTTTCGCCGCACCATCCTTCCCGAATCCTTTGGTATAGCCCTCCATCATCGCCTGCAGCACCTTGCCGATCGGAACTTTCCCGCGTTACGCTCCGCCGGTGCGCACTACCTTGTTTTGGCTAGGAAGTCGGCATCCCAACCGCTCGTGCTTTCGACGAGCGGCGCAGAACCCGTCTCCGACACTGCAAGGGCATTATAAACAGAAGGAGATTCGATTATGAGAGATAGTAGCAGACAGCTCAGCACGCAGGAATATTTGCGGCTGATCGGCGTTCGAGAGCTTCCGCCGTTGACAAGCCCATTCGATCCTGGCTATGACCCCGTCACTGTCGAAAGTCATCTCGATCAGAGCGCACATCTCATGGCTTCCCTGAAGATCTCGATGGCGTGCTGGCAGATTGCCGACGAGGCTTCGACCCGGCGAAAGATCGCAGCAGCACGGTCCCACAAAGTACCGACGGTCACGGGAGGAGGACCTTTCGAGGTGGCCGTGGCCCAGGGACAACTTGAGGCATATCTCGACCTATGTGCAGGTCTCGGCGTCACACGCATCGAATGCGGAGAGGGCTTCACTGAGCTCCCTCTCAAGCCGCGAGAGGTCGTGCAAATGATTCACGAGCGTGGACTTGAAGTCCAATATGAGATGGGCAAGAAGCACGAGGGCCCTTTTACTGAGGACTCGCTCAACGAGGCAATCGCACGAGGGCACAGCTGGCTTGATGCAGGAGCTAAATACGTCGTCGTCGAGGCCCGTGAGAGTGCCCGTGGGGTGGGAATGTTCGGCAGCGACGGATCACTCAATACCGCCTATGCGGATCGGTTCGCTGAGGAATTCGGGCTTGACGTTGCAATGTTCGAGGCTCCCAACAAGCCGAGCCAGTTCGCATTTCTAGAGCATTTCGGGCCAGGAGTCCATCTCTGCAATGTACGTCTGGAGGAGCTACTGCGAGTGGAAATCTTCCGGCACGGCCTCCATTCCGATGCGTTCGCCTTGCCCAACCTGCGGCCTGTTCACCCGAGCTACGAGAAAGTATAGAGAGGAGCTTGTAATGCGGAGAACAGTAGTGATCGATTGCTTCCCCGAAAGCGTGGAAGCTTACCGTGCGGGTTACGCCATCGCAGCGGTTGATGTCATCAGAGCGACGACGACGGCGGTGACCGGCGTTGCCCTCGGTCGAAGGTGCTTTCCAACCCCCACGCTCGAGGCGGCTGTTCCCCTCGCGGCGAAGTTAACCAACCCCCTCCTCGTCGGAGAACTTGGCGGAAGCATGCCTTACGGTTTCGACATGAATAACAGCCCGGCCGATCTGGCAATCAGGACCGATACCCATCGCCCAATGCTCCTTCTCTCTACTTCCGGCACGAAGCTCATCTGCGGGGCTGAAGAGTCGCAGGCGGTGTATGTTGTGTGCCTCCGGAATTACAGCGCGACGGCCGCTTATCTAGTGGCTCACCATCCGGCGGTCACCGTGATCGGCGCTGGGTCGCGAGGTGAGTTCCGTGAAGAAGATCAACTCTGCTGCGCCTGGATTGCTGAGATACTCGTTGGTGTCGGCTATGAGCCGCAGGATGGGAGAACTGCCGCCATTATCGAACGGTGGAGCGGCAAACCTGCCGGTGTGATCACTGTTGGCGCAAGCGCCGATTATCTCCGCAACAGCGGGCAGGTCAGAGACCTTGAGTTCATCCTGGCACATGTCGATGACCTCGATGAAGTCTACCGATTCGAGCGGGGTCAGGTTGTGAAAGAGGTCGGGGAGTTACTGCTCCGATAAGGGAAAGTGTAGGACACTAGCATGGTATCTGTTTGGACCCGTCTTGAGAAGGATCGGTTGAATACCTCGGTTCCCGTCGTCGTCATCGCCCCGGGTTACCACGGACATGCCATCGCACGCAGCCTGGGACGGCTCGGTGTCAGGGTGTACGGTGTCCATGCCGATCCTCGCTCCCCGGCAGCTCGGTCTCGGCACTGGCGAAAAAACTTTTTCTGGGATATCACGGAGACCTCTCCAGAAGAGTCGCTCGACTGGCTTCTCCAGCTCGGTCTGAAGATTGGATCCCGCCCCATTCTTATCCCTACCGATGATAAAAGTTGTGTCTTCCTGGCTGACCATGCAGAGGCGCTGAAAGAGAAATTTCTCTTTCCGAATCAGCCTCCCGGGCTAACCCGTTTGCTCTCCAGCAAACAGACCATGTATTACCTCTGCAAAGAGCATGGGATTCCTGTGGCTGAGACCTCATTCCCTCGCTCTCGGGATGATGTCATCGAGTTTATCAAGAATGCGGCCTTCCCTGTGATGCTCAAGGGCATCGATACTCTGGCTGTCCGTGAGCGCACCGGTGTCAAAATGATTGTCGTCGAAGAGGGGGATACTTTGCTGAAGCTCTATGACGAGATGGAGACACCAGAGGCTCCGAATCTCATGGTGCAGGAGTATTTCCCTGGCGGTTCGCAGGCCGTATGTATGTTCGACGGATATTTCGATGACGAGTCGAATTGCCTGTTTGGCCTCACAGCGAAAATGATCCGCCAGTATCCAGCCTACACCGGAGTAACCAGTCTCGGCATATGCGTCACAAATGACATTGTAGCGAGGCAGACGAGAGACTTCATGAAGGCTATTGGCTACCGGGGCCCCCTGGACTTGGGCTACAAGTACGATAACCGTACCGGGCAGTATAAGGCTATTGATGTAAATCCACGTATCGGTAGGACGTTCCGTCTACTTGTCGATACGTGTGGTATGGACGTGGCGCGAGCACTCTATCTAGACTTGACGGGTCAACCTGTCTTGGTAGGAGAGCCACGAGAGGGGCGGAAGTGGGTCGTTGAGAATTTCGACCTGATCTCTTCGCCCAAGTACTGCCGCGATGGCAAGCTAGGTGTTCGGGAGTGGGTGCGCTCGTACCGAGGGGTTGAGGAGGCCTTCTGGTTTGCCTGGGATGATCTGGCACCGTTTATAATGATGGGATGGCGCTCGCTCCAATGGGCATTTGAACGGCTGTTTGCAAAAACCCGGAGAATGTGCTCTAACTGGCTCGGCATCGGGCGTAGCGGTGCTCGGCACTCAAAGGTCCTTGCCGAGTACGAAACTCCTCTTAGCGAGGTGGCCTCGCCGATCCTCGCAAACCGGTGGTCCGATGGGAGCAGGAGCCAGCGATGATCTGGGCAGAGGGTGTGAGCCAGATGAGGCCTGGTCATAAATAGTCAGGCCTCTTTGAGAAAAGCCTTGAGCCCGATGCACAAGTCCAAGTCGTTCTCGAACCGATACCATAAAGCGAGTTGGTGTGTGGGTAGCGTGCATAGTGCGTGGTGACCAGGAGACGCTCCTATTGTTCACACTGGCTGCGCAGTTCAGGAACGTTGTAGTGCCGGTCGCCTAGGGCAAAGCGGACAGCGGCGGGAACTTTCGCCAAACAGATCTGGTGCTGGGTCACTGTCGGCGACGTTGGCCGGGGTCAGGATAGAGACGACGTGCAGTTTCCAGCCATAGACGAGAGCATTGCCAATCGGATTTGGTCTAGTGGGTTTGCGTATCGATGGAGGTATGAGCGATCTTCCCAGTGTGCGGAGCTATAATTGCTCCCGTAAGCACACACGTGGCGAATCCTGCGTTCGATGTCACGCCCCATGCTTATATGACTGCTATTATTCCGAGGCAGGCTGATAATTGATACCCACAGAAGTTGTGCAAGCTGGGCTGATCGCGCAGAAAAAGCGCCGGGCAAGGAGGGATTCCAGTTTAAAACATTTTTGAAAGGGAGGATGGAGGAGTGTCCATTCTAGTTGTTGGTTCTGTGGCGCTCGACACGGTCGAGACCCCATTTGCGCGGGTAGAGGAGACCCTTGGCGGCGCTGCGTCCTACTTTGCGACTGCGGCCTCGTTGTATAACCAGGTCAACCTGGTTGCAGTCATTGGAACTGATTTTCCACGCGAGCATCTTGATTTCTGGCGCGGACGCCCTGTTAACATGGCTGGCCTGCGGATCGAAGAGGGGAGGACCTTCCTCTGGGCCGCGCGCTACCATATGGATATGAATACGCGTGATACGCTGGATACACAACTAGGCGTCTACGCTGGCTTTCACCCGGTGATCCCCGAAGAGTATTCCTCCAGCGAACTGCTGTTCCTGGCGAATATCCAGCCGGAGTTGCAGATGGAGGTGCTGGAGCAGGTTTCCGGTGTAAGCCTGAGCGTTCTTGATACGATGGAATTATGGATCATGACTGCACGCGCACAGTTGACGGAAGTTATCAAGCGCGTTGATATGCTCTTGATGAGTGAAGAGGAAATACGCCAGTATACCAATAGTGCCAGCATCGTGAAGGGTGTGCGCCAACTGCTGGATATGGGATTACAGTACGTGGTGGTCAAGCAGGGAAGCTACGGAGCACTGCTCTTTGGGGCTGATGGCACCTTCTTTAGTGCACCGACGTATCCGCTCGAAGAGGTTATCGATCCCACAGGCGCGGGCGATGCATTCGCAGGTGGTTTGCTTGGCTACCTTTCGACGGTCGAGCCACAGCGAGGTGGCCGCTACAGTGTTGACCAGATCAAGCTCGGTGTCGTGCATGGAAACATTCTTGGCTCGTTTGTGTGCGAAGACTTCAGCATTGGCCGGCTGCGAACTCTCATAATGGATGACGTTGCAGAACGTTACCAGTGCCTCGTCGCGTGTTCGCACTTCGATCCTGATTGGCGTTTCAGTCAACCCGGACAGGTAAAGACGGTGATAAGATAGTCCGGGCAAACTAATAACGTAAGAAGATATTCTTTCGAAGGAAGGAAATAGATTATTTATGACAACTTCAATCAAAGGGGACGTCAAAGACATTTCATTAGCCGCGCGTGGAAGAGACCGCATCGGGTGGGCAGCCAAGGAAATGCCGGTGCTGCGCCTGATCCAGGAGCGTTTCGAGAAAGACCAACCCTTAAAGGGCGTGCGTATGTCGGGCTGCCTGCATATCACTGCCGAGACGGCTAACCTGGCCATCACGTTGAAGGCAGGCGGGGCCAACCTGGTGCTGTGCGCCTCAAACCCACTCTCCACGCAGGATGATGTAGCCGCTGCACTGGTCAGCGAGTATCGCATTCCCACCTACGCGATGAAGGGGGAGGATGAACAAACATATTACCGCCATATCAACGTGGCGCTGGACCATAGGCCCAACATAACGATGGATGATGGCTGCGACCTGGTCTCGACCCTGCATACCGGCCGCACCGAACTGCTGCCTGAGATCATTGGTGGGATGGAAGAGACCACCACGGGCGTGATTCGCCTGCGCAGTATGGAGAAGGATGGAGTGCTGCGCTTCCCGGTGCTGGCGGTCAATGATTCCGATACCAAACACCTGTTTGATAACCGCTACGGGACGGGTCAGAGTTCGATCGATGCTATTATACGCGCGACCAACATTCTGCTGGCAGGACGTACCGTCGTGGTGCTCGGCTATGGCTGGTGTGGCCGCGGGGTTGCTTCGCGTGCGCGTGGCATGGGAGCGAATGTGATTGTCACCGAGGTAGATCCGACTCGCGCATTGGAAGCGGTGATGGATGGGTATCGTGTGATGCCTGGTATTGAAGCCGCTGCCGTGGGTGACATTTTTATTACGGTGACTGGCGACGTCAATGTGATTGATCGCCCACACCTGGAACGCATGAAAAATGGCGCGCTGATTGCGAACTCGGGGCATTTTAATGATGAGATCAACATTCCAGAACTGGAAAGGCTGGCGATAAAGAAGCGGCGCGCGCGTGATTTTGTAGACGAGTACACGTATGCCGATGGGCGGCAGGTACACCTGTTGGCAGAGGGACGGCTGGTCAATCTCTCAGCGGCGGAGGGGCATCCCGCAAGCGTGATGGATATGAGCTTTGCCAATCAAGCGCTGGGGGCCGAGTACATGCTCGCACACGCCAAAGAGATGCAGCCGCGTGTCTATACGTTGCCTGCCGAACTTGATAAAGAGATTGCGCGTCTGAAACTGCATGCCATGAGCGTTCGTATTGACACGTTGACCCCTGCGCAGAAACACTACCTGAACTCGTGGGAGTCCGGTACCTGAGAGTTCTACCAGAAACTGTGGGCTAACGGTGATTCGGGGTGGGGGCGACGAAAGTGTCCCTGTCCCAGGGCAAGCCCCTATAGGCGCGGACTTAAGCCTTGGCGCGTTCATGATCGGTCCCTTTCCCTGGCGTGGCAGCATCTGCCGCAGACGCCTACTGCTCAGTTCGTTAAATCCGCCCGTAACAAAACAGACGGGAATACAGCATGAGATGGCTCTAGATACCAATCCGTTTTGTTATCGTATTTAGCGAGCACAGCGCTAGAACTAGCGATACTTTGTTGACACGGGGAAGCATGGTTCAAGCTCATCTGCTCAGAGGCGCCACGATCTGGATCTTGCACTTCAGGAAAACAGACTATGAAAACTCCCTCGTGCGAAGAGTTCCCAAGTCAACAAAGTACCGCTAGTGCTGCGTTCCTTAAAGGTGTTAAAAACAGAGATAGGCTTGCAGAGCCGTATCGCCCTAATTTAAATGATAGCACCAATGAGGAACGCAGCACTAGTATCCGGTGCGAAATGGCTCATGGAGCCAGTGAATAACAGGCTCAGCACTTTGTCTGACGATGCCACTGATCAGCCCTCCAGCACGCGCGAGCGCGTCTGGGCGAGGACGCGTTGGACCAGCGGCACGACCCGATCAGCCTGCGCGCGCAGTCGCTTCGCGACGCTCCGGGTCTACTGATCCACCAGGCGCACGACCCGCTTGGTTTGTCGCACCATCTGCTCGGCCGTCTCGATCAGTTTCTGGTAGAGCGCCCGTTGGTCCTGTTCCTTGGTCTCGCTCTTGCGTCGCAGGAGTCGGTACAGCGCCTGAGCTGTTCGCCGCGCGCTACGCAGCCGGCTGCGGCACGCCGCTCCCACGTGCTGCAGTTGCTCGGCCACCCGCTCCCGCGTCTCCTCATAGCTCCACCCCTACAGGGACCCGCCACAGCAGCAGGCGCGGGATCACCTCCACCGGTGTCGAACGTCGTCCATGCACCAGGGTGAGCCGATAGCGCTTCCCCAGATCGGTCCGTACTTGCTGGTACAACTGGTCATCGTCGAGCAACCGATCCAGCGTTTTGAGCACCGGCTCCGTCTGGGCTGCCACTTCCGGTACTCGCGCAAAGACATCTTCTGGCGTATAGCGATCCACTAGCATGCCTGTTCCCTCCTCAGGTGAATGTGCTGCTCGTATTCTCCCACCAACACAACACTCTTTGCTTGCTTTTAAGTGGCTCTAGAGCCCATTTCGCAGCAGATACTAGTACTACAGCCGCACTTATGTGATAGAATGAGAGGGAAACAAGCACGAGGAGGAAGAGATGGAAGTGTTTCCCTCAATCGGAGACCAGCGCAGTTGGACAGATCGGTTAGAAGAAGTGCAAGTTGTCAGAGCGGAGTTTTCCTGGCCGACGCCACTCGCTCTGGCGCGGTCTTGCTCGACCGGGAACTGATCTGCATGCTGACTGGGAGAAGGACCCAGAGCGGTGCAAAGAGGCAGAGGTGCCAGAGGAGCGGCGCAAGACGATTCCCAAGCCGACGCTGGCCAAAGCGATGCTCGCGCGTGCCTTTGCCCCTAGAGCGCCGGTCGAGTAATCGTGGGGCGGATTGACAGAGGCTCAAAAGCGTGGTCTGCTAGAGGAAAAAGTCGAGACCAGGAGGGAACAGACCATGCGACCAGTCCAGTGGGAACCGCCCATCGAATTGTCAGCTACCGAGCAAGTGATCGTGAAGCGAATTCGTCGAGCGAAGCTGTTTGTCTTTCTGCGAGAGCATCGGCACGAAGTGTTCGATGCCGCCTTTCAGGAGGAGCTGGCGAGCCTGTATCAAGACAGCCCACGTGGGCAGCCGCCGGTCGCCCCGGCGCTCTTGGCGTTAGCCACCATCCTGCAAGCGTATACGGGAGCCTCCGACGATGAGGTGATCGAAGCGAGTCAGCTGGATCGCCGCTGGCAGTTGGTCTTAGACTGCCTGGACACGGAGGAGGCACCCTTCGGCAAAGGGACGCTCGTCGCCTTTCGCCAACGGCTGATCGAGGCGAACATGGATCGGCGGCTGATCGAGCGAACGATTGAAGTGGCGCGGCAAGCGGGAGCGTTCGGAGCGGGGCCGTTGCGCGCGGCGCTCGACAGCAGCCCGTTGTGGGGGCCTTAGGCGTGATTGCGGTCCGTGCCTCGGTGGGAGCTGGCCGAGCTGGCCACCGAGGCGAACGCACCGGTGGTGAGTGGGTCCAGTCTGAAAGCGGCCCTGGACCGCAACTGGGATGATCCAACGGCGCGACAAGAGGCGCTCGCGGTCGTGCTGGCAGCGCTCACAGCGGTCGAGAGCTGGCTCGAGACGCAGCCGGAGAGCAAGGCGGACCCGGCGGTGCAGGCCAACCTGCAAACGGCCCAGCAGATCAAAGCGCAGGATGTGGAGGTGACCAAGACGGGAACGGCCACCCTGCGCAAAGGCGTGGCGAACGAGCGGCGCATCAGCATCGAAGATGCCCAGATGCGGCATGGACGCAAGAGCCGCAGTGTGCGCGTGGATGGCTACAAACGGCACGTCGTGCATGATCTGGACAGTGGGTTGGTGCGAGCGGTGGGCATCACGCCCGCCAATGCGCCAGAAGCCAGCGTCACCGAGGCGATCAAGACGGATCTCGCCGCACAGCAGGCGCAGTTGGCCGAACTGCACATTGATCGGGCCTACCGGAGTCACACGCTGGTGCGCGAGCGGTCTGCGGATCTGGTGATCTACTGCAAAGCCTGGCCGGTCCGCAACGGCACACGTTTTCTCAAGACCGCCTTTGAGCTTGATTGGGAGCGGCAGCGCATCCGCTGTCCGAACCAGCAGGAGATGCCTTTTGAGCCAGGCGGGACCGTGCATTTCCCGACGGAGGTCTGTGCCGCCTGTCCCTTGCGGGAACGCTGCACCAGCAGTCCGCATGGGCGCAGTGTCAGCATTCATCCCGATGAAGCCTTACTCGGCGAACTGCGCAAGCGACAACTCACGGCAGCCGGGCGAGCCAAGCTGCGTGAGCGGGTCGCCGTTGAACACACCTTGGCCCATCTGGGCTATTGGCAAGGACGGCGCGCTCGTTATCGCGGGGATCGCAAAAACTTGTTTGATCTACGCCGCTGTGCCGTCGTTCACAATTTACACGTCCTCGCTCGTTTAGAAGCATTTTCTCATGCAGCCTGATTACTCGACCGACGCACTAGTATTACAACGAGACTTTTTGGGGTATACTGAAGGGAAGTTTCTTCCTGGAGGTGAAACGTTATGTCTACATTGTGTGATATCACTGCAGATCTGCCGCCTGCTGCGAACCTGCG
>WNFM01294476.1_pt2 | contig 12177 bp, 18 predicted proteins | sample 5400271 | NCBI WGS metagenome assembly WNFM01 (sample SAMN13153352, study PRJNA577476) | soil metagenome | isolation source: 60 cm saprolite on Douglas fir-dominated hillslope | place: USA:California | collected 2013-09-17 | reverse complement strand
AAAGGGGGGTGCCATGGAGTGTCCCGCGTGTCACCGGACCCTGCGAACCAAGACGGTTGGTGGGGTTACGGTCGACGTCTGCAACGATGGCTGCGGCGGCATCTGGTTTGACCAGGGCGAGTTCAAGAAATTCGACGAGCCGAACGAGGTGGCCGGAGAAGCATTGCTCAACATCCCGCGTGACCCGGATGTGCGCGTTGATCAGAGCCAGAGGTACCGGTGTACGAAGTGTCCCGACAGCGTGATGATGAGGCACTTCTCAAGCGCGAAGCGGGCCGTCGTGATCGATGAGTGTCCCACATGCGGGGGTGTCTGGCTCGACCCTGGCGAGCTGCGGCAAATTCGGTCCGAATATCCGTCCGAGGAGGCGCGTCATGAGGCAGCCGAGGCGTACTTCAAGGAGGTTCTAGGCGACAGAATCGACGCGGAACGGAGCCAGGACGCCGAGCGCTGGGCGATATGGCGGCGCATCGCGAACATTCTCAGATCTCCCTGGCCGTTCGTGTAGGGCACGTGCGTGCAGCGGGGTCGAACACGTCGCCTGCATGAGGCGCAAGCGCCGCGCCAGGCCGGTCTACAAGTTACGCAAGCGTCAGACCGCCAAGAGAAGGGAAACAATGCCTGCAACTTCGGAGACGGACCAGCACAGCCTCGCCAATCTCGAAGTCATCTCTGTCACGCTCCCTCCCATCGGCGCGCCAATTGAAGGTGCTGACGCTCCCTCTCGCGGGCTCCAAGCGCACGGTCCCTCTGACGCCTCACTGCGGGTCGACGTAGAAGCCAAGCTCGCCCAACTGTCGATCCCTATCGTCGCGGAACGCGAGGCCTTCTTCAATCCGTACGGCGGCAGTTTGGTCTTTGAGAGACGGTTTGGCCAGGGGACAATGTTCAACCAATCGTATGGCGTTCTTGTCCGTTTTGAGCGCCACGTCTGGATCGGGCATGGAGATGCCAACCGACGCAGGGCGGTCACCTTCGTAGACTTCTCCTGCGGCATGGCCCCACGTTCGAAACTGGGGCCAGATCTTCGCGCCAGGATCGGAATCCTGATGGACCGGTTCGTGTCCGCAGTCAGTCAGGCGCGCAGCGCCAGCCGATGATGACGATCCGGCGCGATAATCCGGTTGATGCGGGGAGCCGGAGAGTGACACGGTCCAACGAGCGCGTGCAGCGGATGCACTCCCGCACGGAGAGAACGATGGCCGAAGTACACGCAACCAAGGGGGCGGCCGGTAAGGGCGGGCGATCCACCGCAACCAAAAGCAGGGGTCCGTTGGGGGCCGCGAAGCCGGTCCTCCTCGCAGGCGGCAACCCTCAGATCGAGAAGGCCGACGGCGACGCCCCCGTGCAGGCCTACATCGCGGCCATGCCGGGCTGGAAAAGGGACGTCGGGCGCCGCCTCGACAGGCTCATCGCGCGCACGGTCCCCGGCGTGCGCAAGGCGGTCAAATGGAACTCGCCCTTCTATGGAATCGAGGGCCGGGGCTGGTTCCTCAGCTTCCATACCTTCACGAACTATGTCAAGGCGACCTTCTTCCAAGGCACGTCGCTGCGACCCGTTCCATCCGGAGGCAAGGCCAAGGAGGCGCGCTGGATCGATATCCACGAGAACGATCTCGACGAGGCGCGGTTGGCGACCTGGATCCGGCAGGCGGCCGCCCTGCCCGGCTGGGGTAAGTCGTAGGAGGCGCGTCCCGGTCACCGCCGACTCGAGGTATCTTCCGGGCAATGAGGGAGGGTGGATGATCTCGCAATCGGGGCCGGTGCTGGAGATTCTCGCGCAGCTGCGTCGGATCAAATGGGCGGCGGTGCGCGTTGCGGCGAAAGCCCGCTTCGAGCTCCAGCGCAAGAAGCGTTCGGTGCCCCTCTCCGAGGAACAGGTCGGACAGTTTCACCGCGATGGCTACCTGCTTGTCTCCGGCCTGATTTCGGAGGGTCTCGCGAGCGGAGCCGAGGCGGCGATATGGCAGGGGCTGGGGGCGACTGCCGATGCACCCGAGACATGGGCCATCCTCGGCCCGCAGCCGCACCTGCTTCCGGACGAGCGGTTCGTCGTCAGCTACACGGACGCGATGCTGGTGGCCGCTGCGCAACTGGCCGGCGAGGATGTCGCCGCCTTCAGTCGGCCCAAGCGTGGCTTCATCGTCAACCGGGTTCCGGTGTCGAGAGACTGGCGCCATCACCAGCCGCACCTCGACTGCTCGCTCCCCGAATTGCGCCACAGGACACTCACCCGCTCGTTCTGGATCGGCTCCCTCACCTATCTGACCGACGTGCCCAGTCATGGCGGCGGCACGATCGTCTGGCCGGGCTCCCACCTCAAGTTGGAGGCGCTCGCTCGCGGGGACCCCGGGAAATACAAGTACCTCTCGACACTCAACGCCGATCTCGACCGGGTCGCGCTCGGCCCCGCCGTCGAATTAACGGCATCGAGGGGTGACGTGTTGTTTCACCATTACTTATGCGTCCACGCGAGCAGCGACAATGCGAGCGGCACGCCGCGGCTCGCGATCAAGCACAAGTGGTAGTCCGCCCCAGGCCTCGTGGTGATCGCGGTGCCTCACAATCGGCCGAATCTGACGTCGCGCGGGAGGCCGGAGGCGTCGTTTCTCCGGCGCACGCGCCGCCGGGGAGCCTCACGTCGGACCGGTTCCATAAGGAGGAAGCATGAGCTCGACCCGCAATCCAGGGAGAGTGGCCGGATTCTGGTACCTGCTCCTTGTCGTCATCGGGCCGCTGCGCCTCATCTACATACCGAACAAGCTGTTCGTGGACGATGACGCGGCCGCTACGGTCGGCAACATCGCCGCTCACGAGTGGCTCTTCCGCTTCGGTATCGTGGGTGACCTGGTCTGCGGGGTGGTCTTGATCCTCCTCGTGCTGGCGTTTTATCGACTGTTCAAGGGTGTGGACCAGAACCTCGCGGTGCTGGTGGTGATCTTCGGGGGCGTGATGCCGGCCCTCATCAATTTCGTCGGCGTCGTGAGCGACGCGGCCGCCCTCATGGTCGTGCGCGGAGCCGATTTCCTCTCCGCGTTCGACAAGCCTCAGCGGGACGCGCTGGTCATGCTGTTCCTGAATCTGCGCGACCATCAAAACACCGCCGCCGAAATTCTTTGGGGGGTATGGCTGCTGCCATTGGCCTTGCTCGTCTACAGGTCGCGTTTTCTGCCGCGGCTTCTGGGAGTCTGGCTCGCCACGGGCGGTTTCGCCTATCTGATCCTGAGCCTCACGGGCGAACTGATGCCGCAATACCAGGGCAGGGTGTTCACCTACGCTCAGCCGGCCTTCTTCGGGGAGCTGGCGATCATGCTGTGGCTCGTCATCAAGGGCGCCAGGCCGGCGGCGGACGCGACGGGCCCATTTGTCGGGGCGCCATGAAGACGACCACGAAGATCGGGCTGGTCGTCGCCGGCTATGTCGCCGCGATCCTGGTCGCCGTCGCCGTCGTCGCGATCCATGTCGTCGTGACGAGCGGCCCCGACTCCCAGGGCGGTATGTACGCCTTCGGCGACTGTCTCCTCTTCCTGGCGGTGTTCGCGGTATCGGCTGTCCCGCCAACCTGCGCCATGCTTTATTTTCTCAGGTCCCATCGCTCATTCTGGCGCCCGCTCTCCATCACGGCTCTCGTCATCGCAGCGACCGGCCTCGTTGCTTTCGTCGATGACCTTGAAGCCGGGGACGCCGGCACGGGCTCTCTCCTCGGCTCCTGGGCCGCCTTCGGTCTGTTGAGGATTCTTGTCGCTCCGTTATTCGCAACGGTCTTCCTTCTCTCCAGTCTCTTTGCATCGGACCGCCTGTCCCGTGCCGCGCTCCTGCTGGCGACCTTGGTCGAGGTGTCGGTGTTTACCTGCCTTGCTCTACGATGGGTTCTGTCGATGCGGATTTTTTGATGCCGCGGTGCCACGCGATGGCCCGGCGGCGCCAGAGGGTCGCACGCGAGCGCCGGCATGAGGCGCGCGCGGAAGCGCCAGGCGCGTATCGGTGGGAGGTGATGATCAACGCGCGGCATCCGATACGAGGTCTTCTCATCGGTCCGCCGGTTGCGCCCGTCGGGTATTGGCTCGGCAGCCTCGCGCTCGCATGGGCGGATGGTCGGCGTCCCGGCTGGTCGCAGGCCGGGCGCGAGCTTGCGGTGGTCGCGGCTTTCGGTTTGCCGATCGCGTATGGTGCGACGGTCCTCTGGGGGCTGCCGATCCTTTACGCGCTGCGGTGCCTCGGCCGGTTGAGCGCCTGGACGGTCATCCTGACGGGCGCCATCGGCGGAGCGCTCGTATCGATCTGGTTCGCCTGCGAGCAGCAGGCGGCCTTCATTCAGGTCCGGCTGTCGATGCCGGGGGCCGTCGTTCTCGGAGGCCTCGCGGGGGGCGCCTGCTGGTGGCTCGGACTGGGAAGGTCGAAGCCGGCGGGGCCGGCCGCGGTCGGCCGTTAGGCCGCGTCACCCGTCGCCTTTTTCGTGGTCGTCTGGTGCGGAGTCTCCGTCCTCATCGGAATCGTCGGCGGGTGGAGACGCCTGGCCGAGACGTACCGCGCCCAGGGGGACTTCGATGGCCCCCGCTGGCGGTTCACGTCGGCCCGGATGCGCTTCAGTGTGAACTACAACGGTTGCCTGATCCTGGGTGCGAACGCGGGCGGTCTTTACATGGCGACGCTCTTGCTCTTCCGCCTCGGCCACCCCGCGCTGTTCGTTCCCTGGTCGGACGTCGGCGTGGTGGAGCGATCGGGGCTCGTGTTCAAATATCTCGAGTTCAGCTTTATCAAGGCGCCCGGTGTCACGCTCAGGGTGCGGCGCCGGCTCGGCCTGGCCCTGCTGGAGGCAGGGCGACAGGAGATCGGCAAGCTCGGGGCGGCGATCGCGTGACGAGGGCGCAGCTCGGGTTGGCGGACACGCCGGGAGACATGCCGGTCGGCATCATCGGCGGCAGCGTCTACATCGCCGGGGCGGGATTCGGCGAACCTTCGAAGTTCTGAAGATGGCGCCACGATGCGTGCGCGAAAGCGCCACCGAGGGCGTTTGCCATCCCGGCGGAGGGAGAGCTCCATGAACGGACGGGGGGCGCTGGCTTTCGTGAGACGGCACGGGGTCGTCCTGATGTCGGCGCGGGGGCCCGTCCCGAATCTGGCGGAAGCGATCGCGGGCGGGCCGATCCGGGGGAGCTGGTGGGCCCACCCCGAAGCGCGCCGGATCTATCGGGTCCTCGAGGCGGTCTCCGGCTCGCGGCAGATATTGGTCTGTCGCCTGGTCGGAGGCAAGGTCACGTTCGTCCATCGGCGTTTGTGGCCGGCGCTCGTGCGGCTCGCGGAGCGAATCCCGCGCCGGGGCCTGGCGGCGGTTCGAAACGAGCACACGGCACGCGGCCGTCATCGCGCCGTCGTGACGGCGTTTCCGCGCTGGGTTCCGAAGCCGGTCCTGAAGCAGGCAACGAGGCTGAGCGTCGCCGAGGCGACGTCCAGATTCGGCGCCGATCTTGTCGTGAAGGTGTCGGGGCGGAAAGTCGAGTAATCTGATGCCAGCCTCTGCCCGCCGTCGCGAAGCGCGGCGGCCGGCATCGGGACGATGTGACGATGTTTTCGGGGAGCAGGTCATGAACAAGCGATCTCTCTGGGCCGTGGTGGCGGGCGTTCTGGTCATCATGGTGGTCACGACGTTCGTCGACATCGTGCTGCACAGCGCCGGCGTCTTCCCGCCGATGACCCGGCCGATCGACGATGCGCTCGCGGCGCTCGCGACCTCGTATCGGGTCGTCATCAGCATCGGCGGCGCCTGGCTGACGGCCCGGCTGGCGCCGGAGAAGCCGATGAAGCACGCGATGATCCTTGGCGTCGTGGGCGTCGTCCTGGGCCTCGTGGGGGTCGTGATGACCTGGAACCTGGGCCTCGGGCCCCGCTGGTATCCGATCGCGCTCGTCGTGCTGGCGATACCGCAATGCTGGGCGGGCGGCCGGATCTACGAGATGCAGCAGGCTCGAAGGTGAAAGTCGCCTTCGGCATGAAGGCCCACTCGGGCTGGGCCGCCCTGGTGGTCCTCGGCGGAGCCGGCGGAAAGTTGCAGGCGATCGACCGGCGCCGGATGGAGCTGGTCGATAAAGAGGAAGGGTCGTGGGCGAAGCAGCCGTATCACGCCGCCCTCGGCCTGGACGCGGGCGAGGCGCGCGATCTCGTCACCCGGGGCATCGCGGCCGCGCGCCGCATCGCGGTCCGGGAAATGCGCGCCGCCGTCGAGCGAGCGGAGGGTTCGGGACACGAGGTGGCCGCCTGCGCGGTGCTCGTGGTCGATCCGATGCCCGACTGGACCGTGGACGAGGCGCTGGCCGCGCATTTCAGGATGCACAAGGCCGAGGGGGTGCTGTTCCGCGGCGCCCTGGCTCGCGCCGCCGAGACGTGCGGTTTGACCTTCTTCGGGATCCCCGAAAAGCAGCTGGCCGAGCAGGCCGAGAGGGCGCTCGGAATCCCCGCGGGCGAGGCGCGCAAGACGATCGCATCGCTGGGCAGGTCGGTCGGACCGCCCTGGGGGAAAGATCAGAAGGACGCGGCGCTCGCCGCCATGATCGCCTTGCGCGGCCGGGCGAAATGAACCGCCGTTGAGGCCGTGGAGAAACGATGCTGCTGATCCATGCCGCGGCGACGCTGTTCATGGTCGGCGTCATCTGGTTCGTGCAGGTCATCCATTATCCGTTGTTCACTCTGGTCGGGCGGGAGCAGTTCCCCGCTTATGCCGCGCGGCACCAGCGCCGGGCGCTGGCACTTCTGGGGGTTCCGATGGTCGCCGAGCTGGTGAGCGCCGTCGCGCTGACCCGGCGGCTCACGACCGGCCCGGGCCGCGGTCTTGCGATGACCGGGCTGGCGCTTCTGGCGCTCATCTGGATTTCCACGGCCGCGCTTCAGATCCCGCGGCACCTGCGTCTGCTGCGCGGCTTCGATCCGGCGGTCCAGCGAGGGCTCCTGATTTCGAACTGGCTGCGAACCGTCGCCTGGACGGCGCGCGGTTTCATCGCGCTGGCGATGATGACATGCTCTGTTGGATGATGATCGCGCCTGCGGGGGGTCGGGTCGAATGGCCGCTGTTCAATTCTGGTTCGAGTTCGCGAGCAGCTATTCGTATGTCGCCGCCCAGAGGATCGAGGATCTGGCCCGCGCGCAGCAGGTGCCGATCGAATGGAAGCCGTTTCTCCTCGGCCCGCTCTTCCGGCGCCAGGGTTGGAACGATTCCCCCTTCAACCTGTACCCCGCCCGCGGCCGCTACATGTGGCGCGACATCGAGCGTCAGTGCCGGAGACAGGGGATTCCATTCAGGAAGCCGTCGGTCTTTCCCAGGAACTCGCTTCTCGCGGCGCGCGTCGCCTGCGCCGCCGACGGGGAGCGCTGGATGCCCGAGTTCGCACGGGCGGCGTTCCGGGCGAACTTCGCCGAGGATCGGGAGATCGCCGACGTCGCGGTGATTGAAGGAGTTCTCCGGGATCTCGGCCAGGACGCGGAGGCGGTGCTCGCCCTGGCGCAGTCGCCCGGGAACAAGGAACGTCTTCGTCTGCAGACGGAGGCGGCCTGGAGCTCGGGGGTCTTCGGCGCCCCGAGCCTCCTGGTCGACGGTGAGCTGTTCTGGGGAAACGATCGTCTCGAAGAGGCCTTCCTCTGGTACAAGGATCCGGGGAAGCGGGGGTGACGATGCCGCAGGAATTGAAGCCGGCCCCGGTGAAGAGCCCGATCACGATCGCCGATCTCGAGCGGGTCGATATCCGTCTCGGTCTGATCGAAGAGGTGCGCGAGGTTCCCGGGTCGGAGAAGCTCGTCGAGCTGGTCGTCAGTTTCGGAGATCACCGGCGGACGATCCTGGCCGGGATGAAGCAGGAGCGCCGGGACCCGGGCGAGATCAAGGGCCGGCAGGCGCTGTTCGTCGTCAATCTCGAGCCGAGGCGGATGATGGGCCGGGTCTCGCAGGGGATGCTGTTCGATCTCGGCTCGGCGGACGGACTGGCGCCGGCGCTGGCGATTCCGGAGCGGAGCCTTCCGGACGGGACGCGGGCGGGCTGATGCCGATCGGGACGAGATGGGGACGGGTGGCGACGGTGGCGTTTCTCGTCGTGCTGATGTTCCCTCTGACGCGCCTCGGTTGCGAGCTGGTCGAGTTCCAGGCGCGCAGCTACGCCACCTACGCCGAGGCGCAAGGCGACGGGGCCGTCGAGCGCGGCTGGCTGGCCGGGTTCGTCCCTGCCTCGGCGCTGCGAATCCGGGAGGTCCATTCCGCGGACACCCGGGCGCAATGGCTGGTCTTCGATCTCCCGGCCGGAGCGACCGGCACGATGACGTCGGAGATGGAGCCGATCACGCTGGCGGAAGCCCGGCGCACGGGGGTGAACCGTCCCTGGCGGGCGGGACCCGGCTGGCCGGCCGAGCTGGGGCGGATCGTCACGCTGGCGCCGCGCGACAGCGAGCGGCTCGGATTGTTCCGCACGGGCGACGGCGCCTTCTGTCTCGCGATCGACCGGGCGGAGAACCGGACCTTCGCATGGCGGTGCGACCATGCCGGATGAGAGCCGGAAGGGATGAATGCCAAGGGTGGCGCGCGCGGATCGGCGACCAGGATGCCGGTGCTGTTCATCGGGCACGGCTCGCCGATGAACGCCATCGAAGAGAACGGATTCCGGCGGGGCTGGAGCGAGCTGGGGCGGACGCTGCCGCGGCCGAAAGGGGTGCTCTGCATCTCGGCCCATTGGGAGACGCGCGGGGTCTTCGTGACGTCGTCCGATCGGCCCGAGACGATCCACGACTTCTACGGGTTCCCCCGGGAGCTCTTCGCGGTACGCTATCCGGCGCCGGGCGATCCGGCCCTCGCCCGCGCGGTGGCGGAGACGGTCACGCAGGCTTCGATCGGTCTCGATGGCGAACGCGGGCTCGATCACGGCGCCTGGAGCGTCCTGTGCGCGATCTTTCCGAGGGCGGAGATTCCGGTGGTGCAGCTCAGCCTCGACACCGCGCGGCCCGCTTCCTTCCACTTTGCGCTGGCCGAAGAGCTGGCGCCCCTCCGGGACCAGGGGGTGCTGCTGCTCGGCAGCGGCAACATGGTCCACAATCTCGGCATGATCGATTTTCACCGTCCGGACGGCTACGACTGGGCGGTGCGGTTCAACGACGAGCTCAAGAGGCGGATCCGATCGGGCGACCATGCGGCGCTGGCGGACGAGGCGGCGCTCGGACCGGACGGACGCCGCGCGGTGCCGACGCCCGAGCACTACCTGCCGCTGCTTTACGCGGTCGCCCTCAAGGATGACGGAGACGATCTGACGCTGTTCAACGATGCGATGACGATGGGTTCGATCTCGATGACTTCGATCCTGATTCGCCCGAAAGGGGAGGGGGCGAAACGGACATGACCTTCACCAAGGCGATCGTCCGCCGGCCGGGCGCGAGCTTCAGCGATGGTCTGACGACGGCCCGGCTCGGGGCGCCGCTCTTCGAGAAAACGCTGCAGCAGCATGACGCCTATGTCCGGGCGCTTCAGGCATGCGGTCTCGAGGTGGCCGTCCTGGAGGCGGACGAACGGCATCCCGACTCCACGTTCGTGGAGGACACGGCGGTGCTCGCCGGCCGCACCGCGATTCTGACCCGCCCGGGGGCCCTCAGCCGCCGCGGCGAGGTCGCCGCGATCCGGGGCGCGCTCGCCGAGCGGTTCAACGCGGTGGAAAGTATCGAGGCGCCCGGCACCCTGGACGGAGGCGACATCTGCCACGCGGGGTCGCACGTCTTCATCGGAATTTCCGAGCGGACGAACGAGGATGGGGCCCGGCAGCTCGCAGATCTTCTGCAGCGGGACGGCTCCACGACATCGTTCGTCGATGTCCGCCGGACAAAAGGAATTCTCCATCTGAAGAGCGGCGTGGCGTTCCTGGGAGACGACCGCTTGGCGCTGATCGAGGCTCTGGCGGACCGGCGCGAGTTCGCGGGTCGCGATCGCATCGTGGTGGCGCAGGGCGAGGAGTACGCGGCCAATTGCGTCAGGGTGAACGACAAGGTGATCATCGCGGCGGGCTTCCCGGAATTCCAGGCGGCCCTCGAGCGGCAGGGATACCGCGTGGTCCCCGTCGAGGTTTCGGAGTTCCGCAAGATGGACGGCGGCTTGAGCTGCCTGTCGCTGCGCTTCTGAGGCGCTGCGGGAGCCGGGGGTTCGAGAGAGGGGGAGCGCGGATGAGAATGCGACCGAAACGATCCCTCGCGTCCGGCCTCGCCGTTGTTGCGTTTTGCCTGCTGCATGCCGCAAGCGGGATCGATGCGGCCGGCGGAAGCGATGCGACCGGCGGCAGCCAGCCTGCCGGTAAGGGCGAAGCGCCCGCCCGACCCGCCGGGACCGATCGGCCTTCACCGATGGTCCTCGAGACGATGTTCGCCGCCGCCGATGAATCCCTCTGGGACGGGCCCGGCTGGTTCTCGCTGCCCGGGGATCACGACCTGGGACGGGACACCTGCGACGGCGTGGCGCTTCGCGCCCGCTACGACAAAAGGAGCGGCACCTGGGACCCGGGTCTCGAGATGTCGGCGCATGAAGGTCGCGACGGGCAGATCGAGGTGAAGATCAGGGTGACCGTCAACAACCGGCGCCACAACCACGACAAGAAAATCAGGGTCGATCTCGAGGTCCTGGATGGCGATCGGACGATCAGGAATGGAACCATCGGTCCGTTCGAGGCCGAAGACGACAGCGACGACGTGACGCGCCACACGACGCTCGTCTTCCCGGACGGCGTCCTCCGGACCGACCCGATGACCCGGCTGCGCATCGTGATGACCGCGACGGACGATTAGAGATGGAAGCGTCGCGCCGGCCCGTCCGGCGCTCGCGCGCGCTTCCGTTCGCCGGTCTTTACCTGCTGCTTGTCATCGCCCCGGTCGCCTCAACCGGACTGGTGCTGCTCGTGGGTGCGGGGCGCCACCCCTCGGCCGCTCCGTCTGGCGGGCCGACCGTTTCTCCGCGGCGCCTCCCCGTGGTGGATCCCGGAGCGGGGATCCCGGATCTGCTTCTGCTCCTCGGACAGATCGTCGTCATCCTGGCGGTCGCATGGGGGACCGGACGCCTGTTGCGGCGCTTCGGTCAACCTGCCGTCGTCGGTGAGATGGCGGCCGGCATCATGCTCGGGCCGTCGCTCTTCGGGCGTCTCGCGCCGGGCCTTTCGGTCGTGCTCTTTCCGGTCGCCAGTCTCGGTCACCTCCAGGCGATCAGCCAGATAGGGTTGGTCCTCTTCATGTTCGCGGTGGGGCTCGAGCTCGACCCGAAGATGCTGCGCGAGGGGCGCCAGGCGGCGATCCTGACGAGTCATGCGAGCATCAGCGCGCCATTCTTCCTCGGCAGCGCTCTGGCCCTCGTGCTCTTTCCGTCCCTGGCGGGGGCCGGGGCCGGGTTTGCGCCTTTCGCCCTGTTCATGGGGGCCGCGATGAGCGTGACCGCCTTCCCGGTCCTGGCGCGCATCCTGATGGAGCGCGGTCTGGTCGGAAGCCGGCTCGGCGCCATCGCCATCGCCTGCGCCGCCATCGACGACGTCACGGCCTGGTGCATCCTGGCCGTCGTAGCGGCCTTGGTCCGGGGATCATCCTCGGGGCTCCCGATCGGGGTCACGCTCGTCGGAACCGCCGTCTTCGCAGGCCTGATGTTGACCGGCGTCCGGCGCGCCCTGTCGCTTCTGGATGGCGCCTTCGTCCGTGACGGGAGGCTGACGACCGGGATGGCGGCGGTGGTGGTCGGAGCGGCGCTCGGAGCCGCCTGGGTGACGGAGTGGCTCGGGGTCCACGCCCTGTTCGGAGCCTTCATCGCCGGTGCGGTGATGCCGAAAAGACCTGAGCTCGTGCGCGCGATTCTCGATCGCCTCCGGGATCTGCTGGTCGTCCTGCTGCTCCCCTTGTTCTTCGTCCTGACCGGCCTGCGTACTCATCTCGAGCTGATCCATGGCGCGCGCATGTGGGTCGTCGCCGGCATCATCGTCGTCACCGCCATCGCCGGGAAGCTGGGCGGGTCGGCCCTCGCCGCCAGGCTGAGCGGATTGACGCCGCGTGAATCGGTCGCCCTCGGCATTTTGATGAATACGCGCGGGTTGATCGAGCTCGTCTTCCTGAATATCGGACTCGAGCTGGGGATTCTTTCGCCGGCCCTGTTTGCCATGATGGTGATGATGGCGCTCGTCACGACCCTGATGA
>WNFM01215297.1_pt3 | contig 12179 bp, 11 predicted proteins | sample 5400271 | NCBI WGS metagenome assembly WNFM01 (sample SAMN13153352, study PRJNA577476) | soil metagenome | isolation source: 60 cm saprolite on Douglas fir-dominated hillslope | place: USA:California | collected 2013-09-17 | reverse complement strand
GCGGTCGGTGAAGGCCTCCTCGGTCTCGCCGGCCTTGCCGTAGCGATAGAAATGCGGGCAGGAGGTGTGGAGGACGCCCTCGACCGGCAGATCGAACGCCTTATGGTAGGAGGCGATGCCGGTCATGCTCGCGGCGGCGTAGGTCAGGCCGTGATAGCCGCCGAGCCGCGAGATGATCTTCTTCTTCTGCGGCCGCCCGAGAAGATTGTTGTAGTAGCGAACCAGCTTGAAGTTGGTGTCGTTGGCGTCGGATCCCGAGGTACCGAAGAATATTTTTGAAAGATGGCCGGCATCGGCCTTCTCGCGGAACAGCGTCAGGACGCGGTCGGCGAGGCGGATGATCGGCTCGTTCGAGGCCGAGGTGAAGAGATGGTAATAGCTGAGATTCTTGATCGCCTTGGCGGCGGCCTCGGCGATCTCCGTCCTGCCATAGCCGACATTGACGCACCACAGACCGGCGCCGAGATCGATCAGGCTGCGACCGTGCTGATCCTTGACCCTGACGCCATAGCCGTCGGAGAAGATCGTCGGACCGTTCTTGAGATGGTCGCCCACCGAGGTCACCGGATGGAACAGGCTCTGCTTGTCCATCTCCTCGAGCGAGTAATTCCGGGCGGTGGCGGCGGTCATGGGGGTTTCTCCTGGCTTCGTTTTGGCCGTTGGGTGGGATTGCCTATCGTAGGCGGGTTGGCGGCCTGTGGAAATGGTTTCCGTTATTTCAGCACCCGTTTCAGCTCCGATTCGGCGGCGATGCGCTCGACGAAGCCGCTCGGGCAACTTTCCAGCGCTTTGCGCAGATAGCGTTGCGCCTCAGGAACTTCGACGCGGATGAGCGCATATTCGCCGAGATAGAATGATGCCTCGCAGCCCTGCTCGCGCTGCTTTTTCTCGTCGCCTCGGGCCGCGGCCGCAAGCACCTGGGCCGGCGTCGTCTGGCCGAGGTAGAGCGCGATGATCGGTCCCGGCCAGACCGCGCGGTTCTCCTTGACGACGGTGTTGACGGCGAGTTCGCGCGTGTCGTTCTGCCCGGCCCGGGCGCGCGCCAGATACCGCCAGATGGCGCGGTAGGGCTCGCCGCCCGCGCCGTGCTGGAAATCCTCGGCGGCGGCGTCATAGCGGCCGAGATAGAAATTGACGTAGCCGCGGCCGCCATGGGCGCCGAGATCGTCGCTCTTGAGTTTGATCGCGGCGTCGTAATCCGCGAGCGCTTCCCGGTAGCTGCCGAGCGCCTGATGTGAGTTCGCCCGATTGAAATAAGCCGGCTGATATTTGGCGTCGAGGCGGATCGCCGCATCGTAATCGGCGATTGCCTTCTGGTGCTTGCCGAGCGCGGCGTAGGAGTTGCCGCGATCGTAGTAGGCGACCTCGTCGGCCGCGCGCAGTTGCAGCGCCGCGTCGTAATCGGCGATCGCCTTCTCGTACTGCCCCTTCCATTGGAAGATATCGCCGCGATTGACGTAGGCGTTCTGGTATCGCCCATTGAGCGCGATCGCCGCGTTGAAATCGGCGAACGCATTGTCGTTCTGCCCCGACCGCGCATAGGCGATGCCGCGATTGTTGTGCGCGCCTGCCCGGCTCTCCTGCGGTAGATCGCCGCGATCGATCGCGGCGGTGTAGAGACGGATCGCCTCCTTCCAGTCGCGGCGGTGGGCCGCCTCGCGCGCGGCCTCGGCGTCCTCGACGCTGCCGGCATGCAGCCCGGTCGGGGCGAGCAGAACCAGCAGCATCAGCAGCAGGCGAACCATGACGCGGGCGTCCTGCGGGCTATGCCGCCTGCGCGCGCCGATAGGAACCGTGCTCGATGTCGAGCAGGAGGGGCGGCCCCTCCGGACTCCAGTCGAGCATCCGGCGCGCCTTGGCGGCGCGCACGCGGCTGTTCGACGCGAAGGTGAACTCGGCGGTTTCGCGGCCCCATGCCTCGCATTCCTCGGTGGTGCCGTCCATGCCAAGCATCCGGCTGATTGCCTGCGCCACCGATTTCATCGTCGCCTCGCCATTCTCCACATAGAAGAATGAACCCGCCGGCGCCTTGTCGAGCGCGAGGAGAAAGAGGGCGGCGACGTCGTCGATATGGACGTGCGACCAGATGTTCTCGCCGGCGCCGACATGACGGGCGACGCCGCTCTCCTTGGCGAGCGCGATGAGGCGCGGCACCTGAACGCTGTCCCGGTGGATTCCGGCGCCGGTCCCGTAGATCAGGCTCGGGCACAGCACGATGGCGCGCACGCCCTGCTTGGCCGATGCCAGCACCTCGTTGTTGATGGCGACGCGCGGCGCCTTTTCGGGCAGCGGCGTGACCGGCGTCTCCTCGTCGTAGATGCGGGTGCCGAGCGCGCCGCCCGCCTTGTCGCCGACGATGCTCGACCCGCTCGTCTGGATGAAGGGCTTGCCGCTGCCGTGGAGCGCCGGCAGCACCGCCTCGATGACGTCGCGGTTGTCCGAGTTGGCGGCGTTGATCACCGCGTCGGCGCGGTGCGCCGCGTCGGCAAGCAGGTTGCGGTCGGCGAGCTCGCCGCGCAGCGGCACGACGCCGCGCTCGCGCAGCGCCGATTCGCCCGCCGCGCTGCGCACCAGTCCGGTGACCTCGTGGCCGGCGGCGAGAAGCCGAGCCGCCACAGTGCCGCCGATATATCCCGTTGCCCCGGTGAGAAAGACCTTCATCTCGGTCGCTCCGCAATCTGGCTCGCCGGTGACCGATACTAGAGCAAATCTCGCCGGAATCCGACGCTATCCTGCGGTGTCGTTAGACCGCCATCTCCGGCTGGCGGACAAGACAGACCACCGGCGACGCCAAGATCACCAGGAGCTGGATGAGAAAGCCTATTGCCGCGACGATGAGGCAGGTCTCGGCCCCGTAAATCCCGCCGACGAACGCCCCGATCGCCGCGCCCACTGGTCGGGCGCCGGTCGCCATGACGCTGATGGCGGAGACTCGGCCAAGGAGTTCTTGCGGGGTGACGAGCTGGCGCAGCGTGGTGGTGCTGATCACCCAGAGGATCGGGCCGACGCCGAGCAGGAAGAAGCTCAGTCCGGCGAGCAGCGGGGAGGGTATCCAGATGGTGAGAACCATGACGATCGCCGCGGCCAGCCCGGCGATCGGACCGATGGCGATGACCGTCCCGAACGGCAGCAGGCGGGTAATCCGCGCGCCGGCCACCGTGCCGACGCCGTAAGCGGCTAGGGTTGCGCCGACCGCGGAGGCGGAGAGGCCGAGCCGATGCACTGCGTACGGCACGTAGACAGCCTGGATGATGAAGAATGCCGTATTGAATATGAGCTGCGTCAGAAATACCGGGAGAAGCAGCCGGTGGCGGCGCACGAAGCCGGCCCCTTCCTTAAGGTCGTGGAGGAGGCGTCCGGGTGGCCGGGCCGGCCGCGCCGGCTCGCTGAGACCGGCGAGCAGGAACACCGCGCCGATCGAGAGGAGTGCGGCAAGAGCGAAGGCGGACGCTGCGCCCGTCCAGCCGACGAGAGCGCCCGCCAGTGCCGGGCCGGCGGTGAAGGCGACGGTGCGGGCGAGCTCGATCCGTCCGTTGGCGGCGGCGAGCGCCGCCTGCGGCACCAAGGCCGGTACCAGCGACGGCGCTGCCACGCTGTAGGCGATCGTCCCGCAGGCGCCGATGAAGCCGAGGAGCGCGAGCAGATTCAGGGTCAGCAGGCCGGACGCGGCGAGGGCGAGAATTGCGATGAGAGAGACGACGCGCAGCGCCTCGGCGGAAACCATCAGGCGGCGCCGGGACATCCGGTCGGCCAGCATGCCGGCGGGGATCGCCAGCAGCAGGAAGGGAAGTGTCTGCGCGGTCTGCAGCAGGCCGGTCCCCCCGGCGTCGGCGCCGAGAGCAAGCACGGCGACAATCGGCGCAGCGGCCAGGCCGATCTGCTCGGCCGATTGCGCGGCGAGATTGGACCAAGCCAGGCGGTTGAAGGCGGCAGGCAGGCGGTGCGCGGCTTTGGCGAGCATCGGCGTTGATCCCTTTGGCGTGGGCGACGGGATCAACCTGGAGAACCGATGCGCCGGAAGCGCTCCGCTTATTGCTATCGAATTTTTCTCGCCACCACGGTGCTCGGCATCAGCGCCGATACTCACCCGCCGCATCGGCGAGCCAGCGCCAGAGATATTCGGCGACGCTGCGCTCGACGATTATGTGATAGCTCGGCGCGTCGTCGAGCTGGCGCAGGGCGATTTTAACCTTGGCCAGGAAGCTCTGCGCGCAGTGTCCGGGCGCGAACGCCCTGACATGGAGATCAAGCCCGCTGCCCTTGGCGAGCAGATCGCGCGCATGGCTTCCCGACAGGGCGATGGTGGTACGGCTGTCGGTGATGTCGACGACGGCGCCGCGCCGACCGCGCAGCGCCGCCGATAACGCCGCCGCAAGGGCGGCTTCGCGTCCCGGCTCGGTGACGACGAGGAATTCATCGGGGCCGAGCCAGAGGACGGTGCCGGCGGAACAGTCGGCGCTGCGGTTCGCCTCGGGCAGCGTGGCGACGAGCGCCGATTCGGCGGCGCCCCACGCACCCTTGTCGCGTGGATCGATCCGCAAATCGATGAGGCCAAGAAACGGTATCTCACGCAGGGTCAGCCCGTCGCCGAATGCGGGCGCCGGGATGTGCATCAAGGGGCTGCGCGCGGCAGGACCTTCAACCATGCAGCCGCTCTCCGGGAAGATCGTAGAACCGGCTCTTGCCGATGACGGCGGGGACCGGCCGGTCGGGCAGAACCACCGTCACCGTCTCGCCCATCCGCTTCAGCCCGCCCTCGATCAGCGCGAAGGCGATGGAGCGGCCGAGCGTCGGGCTGAAATAGCTCGACGTGACATGGCCGATCATCTTCACCGGCGGTTTTGGCATGCTGCCCGGCGGCGCGGCGACGATCTGGCTGCCTTCCGGCAGCACCAGGGCCGCGTCTCCGCTGAGCAGACCGACGAGCTGCTTGCGTCCCGGCCGCGCGAGATCGCTGCGCGCCAGACCGCGCTTGCCGATGAAGTCGGGCTTGGTCTTGTCGATGATCCAACCCATGCCGAGATCGAGCGGCGTCACCGTGCCGTCGGTGTCGTGGCCGACGGCGATATAGCCTTTCTCGGCGCGCAGCACGTGCAGCGCCTCGGTGCCGATCGCCGCGATGCCGACGGGCCCGCCGGCTTTCATCAACGCCTCCCACAGCGTCAGCCCATAGCGCGCAGCGACATTGATCTCGAACGACAGCTCGCCGGTATAGGAGACGCGGAAGATGCGCGCGGGAATGCCGGCCACGACGGCGTCGCGCACGCTGAGATAGGGGCAGCCTTCGCGGCTGGCGTCGATGTCGATGCCGGCCGCCTGCAGCACCTCGCGCGCGCGCGGTCCGGCGAGGTTGATCGTCGCCCATTGCGTCGTCACCGAAGTCGGCCAGACTTCGAGCTCGGGCCACTCGCATTGCAGCCATTCCTCGAGCCACGACAGAACGGCGTCGGCGTGACCTGACGTCGTCGTCATCAGGTAATGCTGCTCGCCGAGCCGTGCCGTCACGCCGTCGTCGAACACCATGCCGTCATCCCGGAGCATGACCCCGTAGCGGCACTGTCCGACGGCGAGCGAGCTCCAACCATTGGTATAGACGCGGTCGAGCAGCGTGACGACGTCGGCGCCCTGCAGATCGATCTTGCCGAGAGTCGACGCATCGAGCAGGCCGGCGCCCTGGCGCACCGCGAGGCACTCGCGGCGGATGGCGCTTTCCATATCCTCGCCGGCCCGCGGATAGTAGAACGGCCGGCGCCAGCGGCCGACCGGCTCGAAGACGGCGCCGCTGGCCGCATGCCAGTCGCTCATCGGCGTCTTGCGCACGGGATCGAAGAACTCGCCGATATGACGGCCGGCGAGGGCGCCGATCGTCACCGGCGTATAGGGCGGGCGCCTCTCCAATCGCCGCCCCGCCGATCGCCGCGGGCATTGCTCCGGACGTCTCGCGTGCCAGGATGGCAAGGGCGTTGACGTTCGCCGTCTTGCCCTGGTCGACGCCCATGCCGGCCGTGGTGTAGCGCTTGGCATGCTCGACCGAGCGATAGCCCTCGCGTGCGGCAAGGGCGATATCGGCGGAGGTCACGTCATTGGCGATGTCGACGAATTTCTTGCCGCGTCCGCCGGGTAGAGCAGGCACCTCCCAGAGCGCGCGGATCGGCGTCACCCCGTGGGCGACGGCCCGCGGCGGCGGCGTCGTGGCGCCGGTGAAGCCGGCCGCGCGCGCGGCTTCCTGCCCGGCCGCGTGACCCTCTGCGAGGCAGGCGGCGAGGCTGAAGCTCGCCGCGGCGGCGCCGGCGGAGCACTCCGCCTGGACCGATCGTCCGGGCACGAAACAGGCCTTCGCCTCGTCGTAGACGACGCGCCCGCCAGACTGCGAGAAGAGGTGGACGCTCGGGCTCCAGCCACCCGAAACGCAGAGCAGGTCGCAGACGATCGTGCTCGCCTTGCCGGTGAGATCGACACCGTTCGCGGCAAGCGGCGCGACGGTGATCTCGCGCAGCGCGTGCCCGCCCGACGCGGCGATCACCGCGTGGCCGCCCAGCACCTCGATGCCGCGCCGTCGGCAATCCTCAGCGAGCGGCACCGCGCCGTCGCGCGCGTCGACGATGGCGGCAAGCGCGACGCCGGAATCGGCGAGCGCGGCCGCCAGCTCATAAGCGCTGTCATTATTGGTGAAGATGACGGCGCGGCTGCCCGGCCGCACGCCGTAGCGGTTGATGTAGCTCTGCGCCGCCCCGGCCAGCATGATGCCCGGGAGATCGTTGTTGACGAAGACGAGCGGCCGCTCGATCGCGCCGGTCGCCAGCACGACTTGGCGCGCACGAATTTTTCGCAATACCTGGCGCGGCGTTCCCGGCGGTCTCGTGCCCGGCGCCAGATGGTCGGTCACCCGCTCGAGCACGGTGACGAAGTTATGGTCGTAATAGCCGGCTACCGTGCTGCGCGGCAAGAGCCTGACCTCCGGCATCGCGGCGAGCTCCGTCAGGCTGTTCGTCAGCCAATCCGCGGCTGCACGGCCATCGATCTCGGCGCTGCGGAAAAGGAGCTGCCCGCCGAACTCGCTCTGCTCGTCGGCGATCAGGACGCGGGCGCCGGCGCGTCCAGCGGCAAGAGCGGCGGCGATGCCGGACGGGCCGCCGCCGGCGATGAGCACGTCGACATGATCGAACCGCTTCTCGTAGCGTTCGGGATCGGGCAGGGTCGGGGCGCGGCCGAGCCCGGCGGCGCGCCGGATGAAATGCTCGTAGGCGAGCCAGCCCCGGCGCGGCCACATGAAGGTCTTGTAGTAGAATCCCGCGGGAATGAGATCGGCGAGGAGATTGCCGGCGACGCCGAAATCGAGCTGCACGCTCGGCCAGCAATTGAGACTGGCGGCGGTGAGCCCGTCATGGAGCTCGACTTGCGTCGCCTTGCAGTTCGGGTCGGCATAGGCACCACTGCCGAGCTGGATGATCGCCGATGGTTCCTCGACGCTGGCCGACATGATGCCGCGCGGTCGGTGATACTTGAAGCTGCGGCCGACGAGCGAGACGCCGTTGGCGAGCAGCGCCGATGCCAGCGTGTCGCCCGGATGGCCTTCGTAGCGCCGCCGGTTGAAGGTGAAGGTGATCGTCCGCGCGCGGTCGATCCGACCGCCTTGCGCGAGACGGAAGGGCTGCGCCATCTACGCCACCTCCGGGGGCGCTTCGCCCATCTTGTAGACGGCGTGGATCTCGTGCGTCACCGTATCGCGCGCGACGTTGAACCAGCGGCGGCAGCCGAGGCCGTGGAACCAGCGCTCGCGGTGCAGGCCCTTCGGATTGCTGCGATAGTAGAGATATTCCGCCCAGTCGCGGTCGCTCGCCGCTGTCGGATCGGGGCGCTGCAGATGCGCCTCGCCGCCGGGCGAGAATTCCGCCTCGTGCCGTTCGCCGCAGAAGGGGCAGGGGATCAGCAACATTCTATGCGTCCTTAGTGGCCGACCGCCGCCGCCGCGCTCTCACGAGAATCCCGAACATCTGCCACGGGACGGAGGGGTGCTCGTGGAGCCATTCGAGGCGCAAGCCGGCGCCGCTCAGGCAGGCGATGATCTCGGCAAGCGGGTGCATCCAGTTATATTGAGTCGCATTTTCGAGCCGCGCGGCTTTGTCCGCGTAGTCGCTCGGATCGACGACGACGATCGGCTCGCCCGCGAAATACGGGGCGAAAAAACTGGGCATGCCGCATGGCAGCTTCGCCATGTCGTCGAAGACACAGGCCGCCGGGTGGCCGTCGGCAAAGTAAAGTGTGCCGCCCGGCCGCAGGAATTGCGCGATGATGTCAGCCCAGCGCCGGATGTCGGGCAGCCAGCAAATCGTGCCCCAGGTGGTGAAAACGAGATCGAAGCCTCGCTCGGGGATTGCCGATGCGGCATCGTATAGATCGGCCTCGACGAACCGTGCCCTCCCGGAGAGGCCAAGCTCGGCGGCGAGTCGGCGCGCGGTCGCAATCGCGGGTCGTGAGAAATCGAGGCCGACGAGCTCGGCGCCGCGCTGGGCGAGGGTCAGGCTGTCGCGCCCGAAATGGCATTGCAGATGCAGGATGCGAAGCCCATCGACGGGACCGAGTTCCGCCTCCTCGATCGCGTTCAACCTGCCGCGTCCGGCGCGCAATGACGTCAGCTCATAGCCGGGCGATTGCAGATGGACGGCGACGCGCTCGTCCCAGTTCGCCCGATTGGCCTCGCGCCATCCCATCGCGTGCAAATCATCGGTCCTCATGGATCAGTGACCCACCGCCGCCGCGGCGCTCTCGTCGATCAGGCGGCCGGCGCTGAAACGGGCGAGCGAAAAGGCTTCGTTGAGCTTGTGCGGCCGGTCGTTCGCGATGGTGTCGGCGAAGACCCAGCCCGAGCCCGGCGTCGCCTTGAAGCCGCCGGTGCCCCAGCCGCAATTGACGAAGAGGCCGTTCGACGATCCCCGCCCATTGCCGCAGCATGCGCAGCCGGCTGACGATCGGGAAGAGCTCGACGAGCGCCGCCAGCTGCTCCTCGACGATCGGCAGGCTGCCGCGCTGGGCATAGGAATTGTAGTTGTCGCGCGACGCGCCGATGACGAGCTCACCCTTGTCGGATTGACTGACATAGACATGGACCTGGCCCGACATGATGACGGTGTCGAGCACCGGCTTGATCGGTTCCGAGACGAGCGCCTGGAGCGGATAGCTCTCGATCGGCAGGCGCAAGCCCGCCATAGCCATGATGGTGCCGGCATGGCCGGCGGCGACGACGCCGATCTTCTTGGCGGCGATATATCCGCGCGTCGTCTCGACGCCGATGGCGCGATTGCCATCGCGGCGGATGCCGGTCACCGCGCAGTTCTGAATGATGTCGACGCCGCGCGCATCAGCGGCGCGGGCGAAGCCCCAGGCGACGGCATCGTGCCGTGCGGTGCCGCCGCGCCGCTGAACCATGCCGCCGAGGATCGGATAGCGCCTGCCGGGATCGCAGTCGAGGATCGGCACGGCGCGCTTGAGCTGCTCGACCGTCAGCATCTCGCTGTCGATGCCGTTGAGACGCAGCGCGCCGACCCGCCGGTTCATCTCGCGCAGCTCGTGACGCGTCTGGGCGAGAAAGACGACGCCGCGCTGCGAGAACATGACGTTGAAATTGAGCTCCTGCGACAGGCTCTCCCACAATTTCAGCGAATGCTCGTAGAGATGCGCGCTGTCGTCCCAGAGATAGTTCGAGCGCACGACGGTCGTGTTGCGCCCGGTGTTGCCGCCGCCGAGCCAGCCCTTCTCGAGCACGGCGATGTCGGTGATGCCGTGATTCTTCGCGAGGTAGTAGGCGGTGGCGAGACCGTGCCCGCCGGCGCCGACGATCACCACGTCGTATTCGGTCTTTGGCGCCGGATCGCGCCAGGCACGCTGCCAGCGCCGATGGCCGGTGAGCGCGTTGCCGGCGAGGCTGAAGAGAGAGTAACGCATGATCCCCCGAGGGTCGAATTCAGCGTGCGGCTGCGTTGAGGCGCTCGAAGCCGCGCGCGAGGTCGTCGATGAGATCGTCGATATCCTCGAGACCGGCATGGATGCGCAAGGTCGGGCCATCGCTGCGCCAGGGCTTCGCGGTGCGCAAGGCCTCCGGGTGGGAGGGGATGATCAGGCTCTCGAAGCCGCCCCACGAAAAACCCATGCCGAAGAGCTCCATACCGTCGAGCATCGCCTCGAGCGCCGGCTTCGGGCACGCCTTCAGCACGACTCCGAACAACCCCGAGGCGCCGCTGAAGTCCCGCTTCCAAAACTGATGGCCGGGATGCTCGGGCATTGCGGGATGGAGGACGCGCTCGACTTCCGGCCGCGTCGTCAGCCAATTGGCGAGCGCCATGCCCTGCTTGTGGTGCTGCTTCATGCGCACCGACGCGGTGCGCAGCCCGCGCAGCGCGAGATAGCAATCGTCGGGCGCAATCGAATAGCCGAGCGCGGCGACGGCGGTGCGCACCGGCAGGAAGCTCTTCTCATTGCAGATGGCGAAGCCGATCATGACGTCGGAATGACCGGCGATATATTTCGTGCCGGCGACGACCGATACGTCGACTCCGTGCTCGAGCGGGCGGTAGAACATCGGCGAGGCCCAGGTATTGTCGAGGATGGTGGTGACGCCGCGCGATTTGGCGGCGGCCACCAGCGTCGGCACGTCCTGCACCTCGAAGGTGAGCGAGCCCGGGCTTTCCATGAACAGGAGCTTGGTGTTGTCGCGGATGAGATCGCTGATCCCGGCGCCGATCAGCGGGTCGTAGAACGTCGTCTCGACGCCGAAGCGCTTGAGAAAGCCGCAGGCGAAGGCGCGGGTCGGGTCATAGACGGTGTCGGCCATCAGCAGGTGGTCGCCGGGTTTGACGAAGCCGAGGATGGCGACGTAGACCGCGGCGGCGCCGGAGGGCAGGGCGACGGCGCGAACGCCGCCTTCGACCGCGGCGACCGCGTCCTCGAGGGCGAAGGTCGTCGGCGTGCCGTGGCGACCATAGGTGGAGACGCCGGGCGCGAAGCGCACCTTCTGGCGCTCCTCGATCGACTTGACGGTCGGGTAGAGGATCGTCGAGGCGTGATAGACCGGCGGGTTGACGGCGCCGAAATTATTCTCCGGGTCGCGTCCCGCATGGGTCAGCAACGTGTCGATCTTGCGCGATTTGCTCTTCATTGTTCCCCATCTTAGAGCGTCGTTCGGTAGCCCCGAGCCGGGCGCATCTTGCATCGCCGCGATGCATTGCGGAAGCCAATGTTTTCACCGGGCAGGTGTCGTACGATGGAGATCGTTGCACGCCCCGGCTTCGTTCGGCCGTGACGCCGGCCGCATTGGCGGCGACGATACGGGCTGCGCTTGATCGCCATGCCGTGCCGTGATAACGGCCGCTTTGTCACCCGGCGCCCGGTCAGCCGATGGAGGGAGCGCCCACCATGCAGACGCCATTTGAAGCCATGCTCTTGCGGGTCTTTGTCGGCGAGGGCGATCGCCATGGCCGGCGTCCGCTCCACGAGGCGATCGTCGAGCGCGCGCTCGAGATGAAGATGGCCGGGGCCACGGTACTGCCCGGCGCCGAAGGCTTCGGCTCGCCGCGCCATATCCGCTCGGAACTGAGCATCGATGCCGGGCCGCGGCGGCCGATGGTGGTCGAGATCGTCGATACCGAGGAGCAGATCGAACGGTTTCTCGCGGTCATCGACGGCATGGTCGAGAGTGGACTGGTGACCGTGGAGAAGGTGCGGGCGATCCGCTGCGGCGGCGGCAAGGGCTGACGGCGCAAACGACAGGCTTGTCAAGCCGCGGCGAGGATACCACGTCTAGTTGTGAGGGTCCCCGCTGAACAGTATGGGCGACTTTGGCCGCCCGTCTGGGAGGGCTGCCATGGATATGCCGCATGACGCTGTCCTGTTGCGCATCTTCACCAGTGTTAGCGATCGGCACGGCCTGACCCCGCTTTATGTTGCGATCGTCGAGAAGGCCTGCGAGATGCATCTGGCGGGCGCCACGGTGCTGCGCGGCCCGCTCGGCTTCGGCCACTCGACAAAGCTCCACCGCGGCAGCCTGTTTCCCGTCGTGCAGGATTTGCCGGTGGTCATCGAGATCGTCGACAGCGAGGAGAGAATCAACGAGTTCCTGCCGATCCTCGATGAGATGATGGAGAGCGGCCTCGTCACCCTGGAAAAGGCGAAGGTGCTGCAATACG
>WNFM01023484.1_pt1 | contig 12179 bp, 12 predicted proteins | sample 5400271 | NCBI WGS metagenome assembly WNFM01 (sample SAMN13153352, study PRJNA577476) | soil metagenome | isolation source: 60 cm saprolite on Douglas fir-dominated hillslope | place: USA:California | collected 2013-09-17 | reverse complement strand
ATATTCAGTTCGCAACCTGCTACGTAAAGCGAATGTAAAATTGGTTTGTACAACAGACGACCCGGTTGATTCTCTCGAATATCATTTGAAAATAAAAGAAGATGGCTTTGAAATACCTATCCTGCCGGCATTCCGGCCGGATAATGCGATGGATACAAGTGCGCCGGAAACCTTTATCGCTTACACTAAGAAATTAGAAGCGATAACCAATATTGTAATTTCCTCATTCGATGATTTCTTATATGCCTTACAAAATCGCCATGATTTTTTTGCTTCGATGGGTTGCAGTGTTTCTGATCACGGGCTTGAGAAAATATATGCAGATGATTTTACCGGCTCTGAGATTGATGCCATATTTAATAAAGTACATGGTGGCAAAAGATTGAATGAAACAGAGCAATTAAAATTCAAATCGGCCATGCTCATACATTTTGCCGAATGGGATTGGGAAAAAGGCTGGGTGCAGCAATTTCATCTTGGAGCTTTGCGTAATAACAATTCAAGAATGACACAAGCACTTGGAGCTAACACAGGTTGGGATTCAATTGGTGATTTTTCACATGGCCGTGCATTAGCAAAGTTCCTGGATAAGCTGGACAGTAATAACAAGCTGGCAAAAACAATTTTATATAATCTAAATCCTGCCGATAACGAATTGGTGGTAACCATGGCCGGCAACTTTAGTGATGGCAGTTCAGCCGGTAAAATACAATGGGGATCAGCATGGTGGTTTCTTGATCAGAAAGATGGAATGATTAAGCAAATCAATACTCTATCGAATATGGGATTGTTAAGTCGTTTTATCGGGATGCTGACCGATTCAAGAAGTTTTCTTTCTTATCCGCGTCATGAATATTTCCGCAGAATTTTATGCGATTTGTTTGGCGATGAAATAGAAAATGGTGAATTGCCAAATGATCTTAACTGGATAGGCAAGATTTTGCAGGATATTTGTTTTAATAACAACAGGAATTATTTTAACTGGCAACTGGATCAGCAACCTTCTGTCGTAAAAGCCACCGCCTGAAAATGAATGTGCTCAATCAATTTAATCTTACTGGTAAAACTGCTTTGGTTACGGGATGCAACAAGGGTATTGGCAAAGGAATGGCTATAGGCTTAGCAGAAGCCGGCGCTGATATTATCGGCGTTTCTGCTTCTTTGGAATTAAGCGGCAGCGAAATTGAAAAAGAAGTAATTGCTCTCGGCAGAAAATTTAAGGCTTACCAGGCAGATTTTTCTGATAGAAAAAGTTTGTACAATTTTATCGAAAAGGTTTTAAAAGAAAATTCCACCATTGATATTTTGGTAAACAATGCCGGGACTATAAGACGGGCTGCTGCTGCTGAGCACTCAGATGAAAATTGGGATACAGTAACCGCCATCAATCTCGATGCGCAATTTATCCTGGCAAGAGAAATTGGTAAGCACATGTTGCAAAGAGGTTCGGGCAAAATAATTTTCACCTGCTCTTTGCTTACTTTCCAGGGCGGCATTAATGTAATCAGTTATGCAGCCAGCAAAGGTGCTTTGGGAAGTGTAGTAAAAGGGCTATCCAATGAGTGGGCAGGAAAAGGCGTGAATGTAAATGGCATCGCACCCGGTTATATTGCAACAGACAATACGAAATCATTACAGAATGACCTGGTAAGAAATAAAGCGATATTGGATAGAATACCTGCCGGCCGCTGGGGAAGCCCGGAAGATTTTAAAGGAGCCGTTGTGTATCTTGCGTCTGCCGCTGCCGATTATGTAAATGGAACGATATTGACTGTGGATGGAGGATGGATGGGAAGGTAAGGAGGCCTCTGTCCCCAAAGGGAGACTTAGGACGATTAGTTGTTTTTTATTAGAAGTATTGTTTAAATAGTTACTTAAGGATTTATGTAACCAGCTTTAGTTCCTTGATCGGCTTTGGTTGCGTCGCACACGTCGGGGTTCTGTTCGCTATTAAGCAAATAAATCCCGTAGGCCTGCCCGTCCGTTCAGGCGGGGATCAAATATTTGAAGATAAAAAATAAAAGATGTATTGTGTGCCGTAGGTACGCAACATAAAATAAAAAGCATGCAAATAAGATTTTCAAACAGTAAAGAAGAAACAAAACAAATGACAACGGAGCAACTCCGTGAAAATTTTCTTGTTGAAAATTTGATACAAGACGATAAGGTGAATCTTGTTTATTCGCATTATGATAGGGTGATTATCGGCGGCGCAAAGCCATTATCAAAAAAATTACAATTAGAAATATATCCGGAATTAAGAGCGGATTATTTTTTAGAAAGAAGAGAGATCGGCATTATTAATGTCGGCGGCAATGGAATAATTGAAGCAGATGGAAAGAAATTTTTCCCGGATAAGATGGATTGCGTTTACCTCGGTAAGGGAACAAAGAAAGTAAGCTTTGCATCTGCAAACAAAAAATCTCCTGCAATATTTTATTTATTATCATCACCGGCGCATCACAAATATCTCAACCGGCTAATGAAAAAAGAAAAAGCTTCGCCTGTAGAATTGGGCGCAATAGAAACTGCTAATAAAAGAACTGTTTACAAATACATTCACCTTGATGGAATAAAAAGCTCTCAATTAGTAATGGGATTAACAGTATTGGAGCCGGGCAGTGTATGGAATTCTGTACCACCTCATACGCATACAAGAAGAATGGAAGTATATTTTTATTTTGATTTAAATGAAGAACACCGCATTTTTCATTTTATGGGAGAACCGCAACAAACAAGACATATTGTAATGGCGAATCATGAAGCAGTGATTTCGCCGCCCTGGAGCAGTCATTTTGGATGCGGAACCAGCAACTATGGCTTTATTTGGGGAATGGCTGGAGAAAATTTAGTTTATACAGATATGGATCCTGCACCTGTGCATGAATTAAAATAAATTCTTTATAAATAAAAACCTTATTCATTTGAACAGTCTACTATTGTAGGGCTCTGGCCCCTCTCCTTCGGAGAGGGGTTGGGGTGAGGTAAAAAACTCGGACAATGTCAAAGAAAGTTGTAACACTTGGAGAAATTATGCTGCGGTTATCAACGCCGGATTTTAAACGTTTTGTTCAATCCGATACGTTTGATGTTACCTATGGTGGTGGCGAAGCCAATGTGGCCGCGGCCTTATGTAATTATGGACTCAATGGAACCTTTGTAACAAAAGTTCCGGATAATGCTATCGGACAATCCGCCATCAATCATTTGCGTCGTTATGGTGTAGATACACAATTCATAGTAAAAGGTGGCGATAGATTAGGAATATATTTCTTAGAAACCGGTGCAAGCATGCGGGCATCCCAGGTAATTTATGACAGGGCTCATGCTTCCATCTCAGAGGTTGAATTAAATGAATTTGATTTTGATAAAATTTTAGATGGCGCTGCATGGTTTCATACAACAGGTATTACACCTGCTTTAAGCGATAAGGCGGCGGCACTTGCCGAAGCTGCATTAAAAGCTGCTAAAGCAAAAGGAATTACTACCAGCATTGATTTGAATTACCGTAAAAAACTTTGGACCAAAGAAAAAGCAAGAGAAGTAATGACAAAGCTCTGCCAGTATGTAGATGTTTGTATCGGCAACGAAGAAGATGCTGATACTACGCTTGGCTTCAAAGCAAAAGACACTGATGTAACAAAAGGTGAATTAAACCTCGAAGGCTTTAAAGATGTGTTCCGGCAAATGAAAGAGAAATTTAATTTTAAATATATCGCATCTTCTTTACGTGAGAGTCATAGCGCCAGTGATAATAGCTGGAGTGCCCTGGTGTATGATGGCAAAGATTTTTATCATACAAAAAAATATGAAGTGAGGATTGTGGATAGAGTAGGAAGCGGAGACAGCTTTGCAAGTGGTTTTATTTATGGTTTGGTAACGGGTATGCCAATGCCTGATGCTGCTGAGTTTGGAGTACTTGAATGATGTAAAAGAATTGATGAAAGGTGATCCGAGTGGAAGAGTGCAAAGATAATTACTTGCCCCGCCCTTAAGGGCGGGGCAAGTAATGAAGACCTCATATCGTGGGCTTTAGCCCAGCAACTATTTACAATATATACCCTGATTACAACATGGCCAGTAAACAAACTATAACCGATGTAATTATTCAGCAGGGCATACTGCCTTTATATTTCAATGCAGATGAAACAATAAGCATTGAGGTATTAAGAGCAATATATAAAGCAGGCATTAAAGCAGTAGAATACACTAACAGGGGTGATGCTGCTTTGAATAATTTTAAAAAGATGGTAGCGATAAGAAATAGTGAAATGAAAGATCTACTATTAGGTATAGGAACCATAAAAAACCTGGATCATGCAAAGAGTTATATAGATGCGGGAGCTGATTTTATGGTGAGCCCCGGCCTTGTACCGGAAGTGGTAAGCTATGCAAATGATAAAAATATTTTCTATGCACCAGGTTGTATGACTCCATCCGAAATAATAGCTGCTGAAAATGCAGGAATAAAATTTATCAAACTTTTCCCTGGCAATTTATTAGGTCTGGAATTTCTTACCAGTATTAAAGATATCTTTCCCAAACTATTATTTATGCCAACCGGTGGCGTAGATACAACTAAAGAAAATATAGAAGGTTGGTTTAAAGCAGGAGTATGTGCAGTAGGAATGGGTAGTAAACTTATCAGTAAAAAATTAATGGAAGCAAAAGATTATGCCGCCATTGAAAAGGCAACCAAAGAAGTGCTGGAAGTAATTCAATTGGTAAGGAAAAAATAATTAATTCAAAACTCTCCGCCAGTTGGCAGAGATGGGGGGTATTATATGCAGCAAGCCATTGGAAAATACAGGTGGACAATTTGCGGCCTGTTATTTTTTGCTACTACAGTCAACTATTTAGACAGGCAGGTATTAAGTCTTTTACAGCCATATCTTTCAGATCCAAAAAAATTTAACTGGAGCAACACCGATTACGCAAACATTACTGCAGTTTTTCAATTTGTTTATGCATTCTCCATGTTATTTGCCGGTCGTATTATTGATAAGCTCGGAACAAAAAAAGGATATGCCCTCGCTATCATTATCTGGTCTCTTGCGGCAATTGTTCATGCATTTGCTATCCCAATCGGAGAAAAAATTTCTACCATTTTGGGTTGGGCTGGTATTGCAGGTTTTTCTGTTTCTGTTTTAGGATTCATGTTTTCACGGGCTGTATTGGCATTCGGCGAAGCAGGTAATTTTCCTGCAGCCATTAAAGCAACAGCAGAATATTTTCCGAAAAAAGAAAGGTCCTTTGCAACAGGTATTTTTAATTCAGGTTCTAATGTAGGTGCAATTCTTGCACCATTGACTGTTCCCTGGATCAGGATAAACTGGGGATGGGAAGCAGCATTTGTCATTATGGGTGGTATTGGTTTCCTGTGGCTGATACTTTGGTTGATTTATTATGAAACGCCCGAAAAACAAAAAAGACTTTCGGTAGCAGAACTGGATTATATCAATGGCAGTGAAGAAGAAAAAGTAGCTATTGTTACAGCAGACACAGTTACCGAAAAAGTTGCATGGGTCAAGCTATTGGGTTATAAACAGACCTGGGCATTTACATTTGGTAAGTTTATGACGGATGGCGTGTGGTGGTTCTTTTTATTCTGGTTACCGGCTTATCTAAAAGTACAGTATGGAATAGTAGACAGAGCCGTTATGTTGCCGTTAGCATTGTTATATACAATGGCAATGCTGGGAAGTATCAGCGGTGGATGGTTTCCTATGTATTTTATTAAAAAAGGCCACATGGTTTATGATGGTCGTATGAAAGCAATGCTATTAATAGCTTTTTTTCCACTCGTAGTATTGGCTGCACAACCATTGGGATATATCAGCTATTGGATTCCGGTTATTCTTATTGGCATCGGAGTATCGGCACACCAGGCATGGAGTGCCAATATATTCACAACTGTTTCAGATATGTTTCCTAAAAAAGCAGTAGGCTCTGTGGTAGGTATTGGTGGTATGGCAGGTGGCTTAGGAGGAGTTGCTATGTCAAAACTTGGCGGAGCATTATTCGACCATTACAAAGCATTAGGCCATATTGAAACCGGTTATACTATTATGTTTGCTATATGCGCAGTGTCTTATTTGGTTGCCTGGGGGGTGATGAAATCATTGGTACCTAAATACAAGCCAATTACAAATTTGTAGATAATATTAAGTAACCTATAAGATTTAAAAATCATAGAGGGATGAGGTTTATTCTCCCCAGATATTTTCTTTCCCCTCCAGCCATAATTTTACTATTTACTAAATCTGTAGTTATTGATTTCGGTCTTTCTATAGGGAAACCTAAAGCCCTGTACCAACAAAGACTTGCCAATACCCCCAATGAACGGCTAACGGCAAATAATACAGTATAAAATTCATATTCCTTCATACCGTAATGAACTAATAATGCTCCGCTGTGTGCATCCACATTGGGCCAGGGATTTTTTATTTTACCAAGAGATTGAAGAATCGGCGGCACTGTTTCATAAATATTCCATACCGTTTGCACCAATGGATCATCGGGCATGTGTTTTTTTCCAAACTCCATTTGTGCTTCGAAGCGTGGATCGGTTTTACGCAATACTGCATGCCCATATCCCGGCACTACTTTTCCTTCACTCAAAGTTCTCTTTACATATTCCGCTATCTGTTCCTTGGTGGGCAATTCAGTTTTTAATTCTTCCCTCAGTTCAAATATCCATTTGATCACTTCCTGGTTAGCTAATCCATGCAAAGGGCCAGCAAGACCATTCATTCCGGATGCATAACTTAAATAAGGATCACGCATGTGCCGACACATTTCCACCCTCATGGTCCGCATGAATAGTCATATACAAACGCATCAATTCTTTAAAACTTTCATCTTCATATCCCATCATGTGAGCAAAATTGCCAGCCCAATCCAGTAAACCATTCGGTTGAATATGATCACCAAATTTATATTTCCGACGATAGATGTATGCCGCTACACGGGGTAATCTTGCTATAAGGTCCATCGAATCATCAAACACTGCTTCCCAATAATCTTTTTTGTTCATCCCGGCAGCATACTTCTTTTGAAACAGGCTTTCCGTTTGCAATGCCATTACAGCTACTACAAACTGTGTCATCGGGTGAGTATTGAGAGGCAAAGCTTCTATGGTTGCAAATACATGATTGGGTACGTGGCTGCGGCGCTGCCATACAGAACTGATATGATGAACATCATCATCGGAAGGCAGCTCTCCCACCAGCATCAGGTAAAATAAACCTTCGGGTAATGGTTCAGAGCCATTAGGAGCTTTAGTTAATTTTTCTCTCAATTGCGGAATAGAATAACCGCGGAAGCGAATACCTTCCTGAGGATCTAATAAAGAAGTTTCTGTTACTAACCCGGTCATTCCTCTCATCCCCTGGTACACCTGTGATAATTGAACTTCACCTATTACCTTATTGCCATGTTCTTTCAGCAGCTCTTTTATTCCTGCAGAAACCTTTTCAGCTTTTGCTTTAAACCTGTCTTTTATTATTCCCATGATGCCTGATTTTTGCGAGACTTTCTTTGAATGAGTCTTTTGCACGATGAAAAAATTTGAATGAATAAAGTTATGCAAAGCGGCCTGCTACAGCAAAAAATTGACTTATAGATTGAGCTGATATTTTTTATTCAATAAAATTTTTGTGATTTTAATGATGTAAAGTATATTTGACATTATGGAAAACAAATTTTACATGAAAAATGATACAAAAACTATAAGGCTTCTGCCCAATTATTTTAAATGGATAGGTGTAGGGATGATGATTCTCGTAGGCTTATTATTAATAGCAGTCAAGCTATTCAAGATCGAATTACCACAAAATCAAAAAGAAATATTGATGGTTTCTACATTAAGATTTTTCCTTCTTGGACTCTTTGTAATTGCCTTAGCGAGAGATAAGATTGAAGATGAACTGACTTTGCTTCTAAGATTAAAAGCGATGGGCTTTATTTTTACTCTGGTTATCGTAACTGTCATTATTCAACCTATCATTGATTTAATCTGGAAGAATCCTCTCGAGAATCTGACCCCTCCGCATCTTGTTTTACGCATGTTGATTGCATATCATATTTTTTTCTTCTTTCTAAAGAAATTCAGATAATGAAAACCCTCATTAAGGTGGAAAGAGCAAAATTAAATATGACACAACAGGGCTTAGCTGATGCTGTTGGGGTTTCCAGGCAAACAATAAATTCAATTGAAGTTAGCAGATACGTTCCTTCAACAATTTTGGCTTTAAAGATTTCTGCCATTTTCAAGAAATCAGTAAATGAGGTTTTTGAATTAGAAAAAAATGATTGAACCAGATATTATTGTAATTAATACTGAAGCTCAATTATAAAACTACTTCGGTGTTTTTGTGTAAAGCCAGTATGCTACTCCTGCAAATACAATATTTGGTAACCATGCAGCCAGTAATGGAGGAAAATCACTTTTGATTGCAAACACAGTGGAAAAACGATCAGATACAATAAACAGCGAAGCAATAGCAATTCCTACGGCAAGATGCATACCACTACCACCGCGGTTTTTACGGCTTGCAACTACAACCCCAATCATAGTCAATAATAAAACTGCGGCCGGAGTAGCGCTGCGACGGTAACGCTCTACCTTTAATGCACTTAATCCTTCTGTACCTCTTAATTCTTCCTGGTGGATAAATGAAACTAATTCGGGTGTTGTTAGTTTATCTTTCAGGTAATCATCTTTCCGAAGCTCGGCGGGTTTAAGATTGAGATTAATCATAAGTGAATCGTATGAACGCATCACTTCTCCCATGCTATCCACTTTCCGTTCGGCGGCATGCAGCAGTTGCCATTTTTTAGTAGCTGTATTCCAACGGATAGTTTCGGCCCGGAGATTATAAATGACCTTACCTGTTTTGACACGTTGTAAAAAAAAACCTCTTGCTGATTTGGTACTGGTATCATAATCACGGATGCCTATAAAAGTATTGGTATCGGTACGCAGGTAGTAACATCTGTCACAGTTGCCAAACACACGATTTTTTGTAGGATCATTTTTGTCTATATAATTAGTTTGAAAATTGCTGCGGATGGAATTCGCTTTAGGTATCCAATAACGGTTGCCGAACCATAATAATAAACCCAGTAATAAACCACCAAAAAAATAAGGACGCAGCACCCTGTTGTAACTGGTACCGCTTGCCAGTATAGCAATAATCTCAGATCTTGTAGCCATGCGGCTGGTAAAAAAAATGACAGCAATAAATACAAACAATGGAAACAGCAGGCTCCATATATATGGCACAAACCCGAGATAATATTTTTTAATAAGCTGGCTGGTGGTGAGACCTGCTTTTACAAAATCATCTGTCTTTTCGCTGCTGTCAACTGCCACTGCAATAACAGTAAATAACAACAGGCAAAAAATAAAAGTGATGATGAATTTTTTCAGTATGTACCAATCTATTTTCCGCATAATTACAAAGCCGCTCAAAAGTAATAGAAAAATTGTTGCGGCGTCGTGAAAGAAAATTATATAGAACTCTATATAATATAAATCTTATAAGTTTAATCCAATAGCTATACCATTTCTTCAACACTTCAATCATCTCTTTTTTCCATCCATTAAAGTTGTCTTCAATAAAATGCTTTCTTTGCCTCCTCCATCAACCGCATATCGAAAGCAAGATTGTGTATACTTGCATCGGTCAATTCTAAGATTTCTTTTGATTTCATTTAAATGCCAGAGATAAGCTATTATAATAAGCACTTACTCTGACAGTAAATTCACTGACAGGTATGGGATTTTATCTGTGCGAAAAAATATAAAAAAGAAATAATTTTTGAATGTAATAGCTTACCTAATTTTATAAATTAAAACCCTTCTTATTAAACCTTAAACCAATTTTATGAGAAAATCACTGCTTTTATGGGGAGGGATTTCGCTATTCATTTTCTTTTCATGTAAAAAAATTGAAACTGATATTCAAAATAACCCTCCGGGTATCAGTTCTTCTTTAGCATTTACAAGCACATCATGTCAGAATTATCCGCTTATTGATAGCATGCCTAATTATAATACTGATGCTGATAGTGTAGAGATACCTACTATCTTGGGGAATCAACGCACTAATCCCTATTCACTCGGAATTATGCGACAGGCTTATAATAATTTGGGATATTCATCACTGCCGTGAACGCTACTAATATGTATGTTCGTTTTTTACCTAATTCTGCAAGCCAATTTTCCATTCTTGATTCTATATTAGATTCTCAGGGTTTGGAACTCTTTGACGCACCAATGGACTATGACGTATTGCAGGAAGGTGATTATTATCAGGACCCATCAATTCCTGATACTTCTGTTACCTGGCAATATGCTGTAGTGCCTACTACGTTTCAGGCGCCTGCGGGAATCACCTATCAGATACTTTCACAAATACACATACCAGGTGATGATTACACCGCTATGGAAACAGAAGCAGAACGATTAGTATCCAGACTGGATAGTATCAATTGCAGTGGTGGAGGTGCAAGAATGATAAAACCTAATACACCTGATTGTGGTCCGGGTTATCATTGGGATTTTACGCTTAACCAATGTGTTTGCAACTGTTGTCCGGAAGGATATCAATGGAATGGATCTCAATGTGTGCCTATACAACCGTCTCCGCCGCCTCCGCCGCCTCCACCACCTGCTCCTGATGCGCAAGTACCTGCAGGTGTTATTACCGTTTCAGATATAAATTTAAATAGAATGGTAGGAGTAAGAAATGTACGCATTGTTGCAAAGCGCTGGTTTACGATTGAAAGAACTTACACTGATAATAATGGCCATTTTCAATTTACAAAACGTTTTAAACACAAGGTAAAGATTAATGTAAAGTTTAAGAATGATTTTGCTGCAATAAAGATTTTCAGGATAACCAGTTATTGGCGGATGTTGTACCCGGTAACAGTAACTATTGGAGTTTTTAGTAGCAATAAAAATAATATTACTCACAATTTCGACAAGATTAATACGACAGTCGCAGCAAAGGGTAATCGTTTTTGGGCAGGTGCTACTGTGCACAATAGTGTACAGGAATATAGAGATTTTGCTGTCCAAGAAAACATTGGCCTCCCTCCGACCCATTTAAAAATATTTATTACACGATGGGCCCATGGCTCGGGCATGACGCCTATGTGGAACAAAAGATGGTTTAGCGGTCTTCCCCAAGAAGTTGCTTTTACCTTTTTCGTTGGGCAGGTATATCTTCCAGCAGCTGGTGTTAGTGCTTTTCTAACTGTATTAAAACATGAAGTGGATATGGGCATAAGTTATCGGGGCCCCACTGATGATTATACAAGTTTTTTTTCAGATGATTTAAAAACGACAACTTATCATGAGCTTACTCACTCGGCTCATTATGCTGCATTAGGAAATGGCTGGTATAGTCAATTTGTAGATGCAGAAGTAAATGAGGTCATCAATACTATTTTTGATTCCAATAATTCTCCTTACGGTAATGGGAGCAATACATTTGATTCACCTATTATAGCCTTAGGAGAAAACTGGGCATATCACATGGGTCAGTTTTTGGCTGATAGACAATATGGAGCTACAAGCCATGAAGCTCACGAACAATTCACTAATTACCACAATGGAGATATTGCAGGATTAAATTGTCATTTAATTACTTTAGAAAATTATGATCCTCATCTTCCTAATTATCCATTTGATTGGATACCCAAAGGTTTGTATTATGATATGATGGATAATAGAAACGAAAATAATCCTGTTGTTGATCAGGTAGCAGGATATACAAACCAACAGTTTTTTAATGCATTTAGTTCAAGCATAACCTCGTTAGGGGCTTATAGGCAAAACCTGCCCAATATTAACAACCAGGCAATACAGGTTACAAATTTATTTCAGCAATATGGGTACTAGCAGTAAACTGATTCTGGTAGTGGCAATTTTTGCCACTACTGTTAGTAGCACCTGTAGGAAGAAACTTATTTGTGCTGATAATAGTACTTACACATTCATTAACAATGATGCAAGGGCTTATCCTGATAAGGACAGTATTCGTATTGGAGATACTTTATGGATAGAGATTAATATGCCGACGACTCTTAGAGATACATTGACCAATACCATGATTGATTTTAGTGGGGCTGTTAGTGTTGGAAACGCTTTTTCTATAGATATTTTT
>WNFM01052677.1_pt1 | contig 12180 bp, 9 predicted proteins | sample 5400271 | NCBI WGS metagenome assembly WNFM01 (sample SAMN13153352, study PRJNA577476) | soil metagenome | isolation source: 60 cm saprolite on Douglas fir-dominated hillslope | place: USA:California | collected 2013-09-17 | reverse complement strand
TTCGCTTCGCTCAATCCGGGCTACTTGCTGTAGCGAACAGTCTCGGTTCGCGACTCATCAACTACGTCGTGCCGCGAGCTAACAAGCCAAACCACCTTCTCATGCGTGCATGCTCTTTGGCTGTTCTCGCGAGGAACTCGGCCCTGCAGGCTTTGCGACAGAAACGGAGCCCCCAATGGTGGTAGCAAACAAGTCCAAGCTTGCCACCACAGTTTGCGCAGCGGTTGTCTAGCTTGGTCATGAGACTCTCCTCCGACTTGAAGGTTGCTCGCATCATGTTGTTGCGCGCGGTCAGTCGGTATCGCGAATTTGTCGCGTTCGGCTCTTAGCTAGGTGAGAAGCATTGCCGCGAGATGTCCGCCGAATTAATGTTTTGAAATAAACCAAAGTCTTCCAGCCCGCTGGCGAGACGGTGAGCAACCATTTTGCAGTGCGTGACCGAACCGCTGCACCACGCGCGCTCCTCAGGGTGAGGACGGATGAGTGCATGCCGAGGTTCATGCGCGGGCAGAAGCGCGTCGAAGACGCGCTATGCCCGGCAATGACGAGATCAATTCGGGCCGCCCCGCTCACGCCGCGCGCGGCACACCTTCCCCTCCGTGCCCCAGCGCCAGGGTATCGCCTTCCGGCAGCGGTTTTCCCCGCGTCTCCGGCAGGAACGGCACGGCGATGAGCCCGAGGATGTAGAACATGCCGATGATGGTCGCCGCTTTGCCGTAGCCGCCGAGGCTCACGATCAAGGTGCCGGCGATCAACGGCGCGATCGCGGAGATCAGGCGCGGCGCGTTGAAGATGAAGCCGGCGGCGGTCGCGCGCATGCGCGTGGGAAAGAGCTCCGGCAGCCAGATCGGCGTCCACGAGAAGCAGCCCTGAATGAAAAATCCGTAGACCGCGAAGGCGGCGAGCAGCAGGTGGATGTCCCTGATCCCCAGATAGACGAGCGGGGTGAGGATCAGGCACATCACATAATAAAGTATCGTCGTCGGCTTGCGCCCGAAGTGATCGGCCAGAAAGCCGAAGCTCGCGAAGCCGAGCAGCGCGCCGATGTTCTGGATCAAGCCGACCAATGCCGCATAGTACTGCGGCGGCAGCGCCGCCGCGGCCGCGACCGATCCGACATAGGCGGGCACGAAGGTCGACACGCCCCAATAGCCGATGGTCACCGACAGCGACATCACGAAGGTGAGAAAGAGGCGCATGCGCACAGCGGGCTCGGCGAACATGTCGACCAACGTGAAGCGCACCAGCGCCGCGTTCTCGCCTTCGAGCGCCGCGCCTTGCCGGCGCAGATCGTAGGCGGCGCGGCGGCGCCGGTTCGACTCCTCCCAGCGCCGCGATTCGGGAATGTTGCGCCTAATCCAAAACACAAGGAGCGCCGGCAGCACGCCGATCAGAAACATGTAGCGCCACGCGCCGGGGCCGGAGCTGCCGATGGCGAGCCAGATGCCGGAGGCAAGAATGCTGCCGATCGGGTATCCCGATTGCAAAAAGGCGCCGCCCTTGCCGCGCGCCTTGGCCGGCCACAACTCGGCGGTGATCGAGGCGCCGGTCGCCCACTCCGAGCCGATCGCCAGCCCGACGAGAAAGCGCAGCACGGCAAAGGACAGCCAATCCCAGGCGAACGCGCTCATGCCCGTGAGCAGCGAATAGGCAAGGATCGTCAGCGTCATCGAGCGCTTGCGGCCGAGATAGTCGGCAAGCACGCCGCCGAGCAGCCCGCCGAGCCCCCAGCCGAACACGGTGATCGCAATGATCGCGCCGGCATAAGCGGGGATGAGCGGGTATTGCGACGGATCCAAGAGCTGATGCAGCGCAACGCCGACGGTGAGGATGAGCGCGAACACTTCGAACCCGTCGAAGGTCCAGCCGAGGTTCGAGGCGGCGAGCGCCTTCCACTGGGTGCGGTTAAGCGAGCGATACCAGGGCGACGCGGCGGCGGCGGCGAATTCAGTCATCATCTCCTCCCTAATGTTGCGAGCTACTTGGAGTGTGTTTGCGTCGCATACTCGGTCTGCTCCCCTCCCCCTTGTGGGGAGGGGTTGGGGGTGGGGGTCGTCGGTATTGCGCGGACAACGTCCTCAAGCACGCCCTCGATGTTCGATAGCACGTCGTTGTTCCAATATCGCAATACGCGATAGCCGTTCGCTTCGAGCACTTTCGTGCGCCTTTCATCAGCCGCCGATCGGTCGTGCTGACCACCATCGATCTCGATGACGATGCGTTTTGCGTGACAAGCAAAATCGGCGATGTAGCGGCCGATTCTGACTTGGCGACGGAAGTGAGTGCCCGGTGTTGAAATTCGATGGCGCAGGTGCCACCAGAGCTTCCGCTCGGCTTCGGTCGGAGCAGCGCGCATCGCGCGAGCGAGGCGATGCCGCGGTGGTACGATTGAACGATCGCGCTTGGCCCAGAGTCGCTCGTCCCCCTACCGACATGGCTCGCTTCATCACTACGACCCCCACCCCCAACCCCTCCCCACAAGGGGGAGGGGAGCAGACCGAGTTTGCCGGCCGCTCCGCTTCACTGCAACGACTTGCTCTGCAAGCAAGGCCCGCATGGGAGCTGTTACAGCTTCGGCAGGACGTGTTCGCCGAAGAGTTCGACGGTGCGCACTGGGTCGGAGGCGAGGCTCACCGTGAGCATGAGCCGCTCGGCGCCGGCGGCCTTGGCGGCGCGCGCCTGCGCGAGACAATCGTCTGGATTGCCGCAGATCGAAAGCCGCCGCGAGAGATAATCGAACAGGCCGAGCTCTTGCACGAGCCTGATGTCGGCGTCGCCCGGGCGCGTGCTGTAGCGTGCGTGCAATTCGAGGAGCGGCGCGCGCAGCGCCTCGGGGACGCCGCGCGTCGCGAGGTGCTTGTCGCCGATCACGTAACCGGCGAGGAACGCGAGCATGGCGCCGACCTTGTTGCGCGCGGCGTCGCGGTCCTCGCTGCAGTCGAGCGCCGCGATCTGCCAGATCTCGAGGTCATCGACCGCGCGGTTCGCGGCCTTGGCGCCGGCGACGACGTGCACGCGCGACTCGCGGATATTGTCGGCGGCGAGACCGTAATTGATGAACACGCCATCGGCGGTGCGCCCGGCCGCCTGCAGCGGCTGGGGATGGGAGGCGGCGAGAAATACCGGCGGCGCGCGCTTGATCCACGGCAGATGCGCGCTCGCGCCGGCAAGGCTCGCGGGCTTTCCTCGCAGCAGCGTCTTGATGAAAGTGACGCCGTCGGCGAGCTCGTGCGCCCGCGATTTCGCGAGCCCCACGTTCTTGGTGCCGCTATGTCCCGCGCCGATGCCGAGCACGGCGCGTCCATTCGCGAGGTGGTCGAGGGAGGCGATCGCGGCCGCGCTGACGGCGGGATGGCGGCTGATGAGATTGGTGACGCAGATCGCAACGCGCGCGCGGCGGCAGTTGCGCGCGACGATCGCCGCCGACACCCAGGGATCCATGGCATTGCCCGGCGTATCGGCGATGCCGATCATGGCGTAGCCGTAGCGGTCGGCGCGCTCGGCGAGCCGCTCGCACAGCTCGGGCGTGTAGGGCCAGAAGAAGAAGCCAACCTGCACGATGCCAGCCCCCTCCGGTTGAAACGTGACACAGATGAGAGACGGACGCGGCGCTGCCTCATATATTCATGTTAGCGGACGGTCGTGTCTCAGTTTGATTGTGGCAGGGGCTCAGGACGAGCTTTATCCTTCTCGCCCACAATGAACTCCAGAAACCGAAGGCTTTCCGTATAGCTCGGATTCCAGTGAGTGTGAGTTGTGCCCGCCGGGGTGAATAGGCTGTCACCCGCCTTCAACGTCACCGGGGCCTTACCTTCTTCCTGCCAAATGCCCGTTCCTGAGACGACATGGAAGGTAATCGCTGCCGGATGATAGTGACGCGGATTAATCGCGCGGGGCGCGTACTCCGTGTCCCAAACAATAACTTCCTGCCCGGTAATTTCGGCAAGATCGCTTCTTAGCAAGCGCTTATGTGTAATGCCCAACTTGCCGTGAGTCGCATCCGGCATGTCCGGATGAGGCGGTTGAATCGTGATTTGGTCTGTTTGACCTGGGCTTTCAGCGCCGAGACTTAAGGCAGTTACCGCCGCGATGGCGAAGAAAAGAACGGCCGTCCTATGATTCAATGGATTTCTCCGCGCGCTGATTGTTGCGTGACTTAAGCTTGCCAGCTTTAGCAGATTGCTTGCTCGCTTTGCCACAATCAAACTGAGACACGACCCAGCGGACACACAAGTTGCAAGAAGGGACCACGCGCGCATCTTCTTCTTCGCAAGACGTTTTGCGAAGCGGATGGATCGCATCGCAACTCGAGCCTGCCCGAGTTGCGCAGGAGGCGCGACTTACGGCAATTCGATGATCTTGTTCACGCTCGCGACGCCGTCATACACCGTGACCTGAACGACCGGATGCTCTTTCTTGATCCCCAGTCCGGCTTCTTCCGCGGCTTCATAGGTCGGATACGAGGCTTTCGTTTGCCGATCCACCTGCAGGCGAAATCGGCCGCCCTCCGCCTTCTTGCGCTGCGTAACCGGCTCCGGGACGGTTTCCTCCGGCGCGGATGGCATGGTTATGGCCTTGGTGTTTTGTCGAGTTGTCGTTGCCATTGAAATGATCTCCTCAGGTTAGGTGCAGTTCCAAATATTGCTGCAGGCGACGAACGATGTCGCACCGCGCGCGTTCACATTGCTTCACGTGTCGCGGACGCGATGTAGCGCGAGCGTCAGCGAAGCCCTAAGCGCGTTCACGCGCGTCCATAGCCCGTCGATGCCCCTAATGATAATAAATCTGGACCTATCTACAGGCGGCGTCGGTCGATTATGCAATCAACCTTTTTATGCATGTGGGAACGATGCGGCAGATTACCAGTCCATATTGGCAAGAATCGAAGCCACGCTGGTCGGACCGCAAGGCGAGCGCGGCCCCGCCGAGGGGATCAGTCGTTGGGTTCGTTTGGCCAAAACACGCCACTCTATCCTGCCCTCATGCTGGGGAGCCGCGCAGCGTCGATCGGTGACTTCGCCTCCCCACGATTGGCGGCGCTGCGCGGCGTCTCGAAGCATGAGGGCGCGCCGGCCTCACCCTTCGAGACGCGCGCACGCACGTTCAACCCTTGTGAAACCGCTGCAGCATGCGCGCTCCTCAGGGTGAGCCCGGATGACGCAGTGCGAGCAGTGGCGTAGGCTCGAGCGGATGATGCAAACGGCAAAGGAGGCGGGGCGATGAACGAGAAGGAAATCCTCGCGCTCGAAGACAAGCGCTTCGGCGCGATGATCGCGCGCGACTTCAAGGCGCTGGACGCGATGCTGCACGGCGATCTGGTGTATACGCATTCCTCGGGCGTGACCGACACCAAGGCGACCTGGCTGCAGTCGATGCAGTCGGGCAAGACCAAGTACAAGAGCGTCAACTGCACGGACCGCAAGGTGCGGGTTATCGGCGAGGTGGCGCTCATCACGGGGCGCGCCGCGATCGAGGCCGAGATCGGCGGCCAGCCGCGCAGCCTGAAGCTCTTGTTCCTCAACGCCTGGGCGAAGACGCCCGAGGGCTGGAAGTTCGTCGCCTGGCAGTCGACCCCGCTCGCGGCTTGAGCAAGGGCTGGGCCGGCGCGCGAGGTAGCGATTTCTTGCAGGAGGAGCGGACATGGAGGCAAGCAAAGCCTATTTCATGGTTCGAGCGCAGGTGCCGGATGAGCGCGAGCGCACGAAATTCGATCAATGGTATGGAACGCACCATTTGCCTTTGGCGATGGATAAGTTCCGTGCCGAGAAAGGTTGGCGCTTCTGGAGCCGCAGCGATCCATCGATCCACTATGCGCTCTATCAGTTCAAGGATATGGCAACCCTGCGCAACTGTCTCGACTCCCCGGCTCTCAAGATGCTTGTTGCCGACTTCGATCAGGCATGGCCCGGAGTGACTCGCAGCCGTGACCTGATCGAAGCAGTGCAAGAGGCCTGAACGCCGACGCCGCATGGCGTGTTCGCGCTTGCCGACATACCAAGGTAGAAGGTGAGATTGGCCCGCGTGCGGCGCGGGAGCGCAGGGCGCGCCGGTTGCGGGCGCGGGCCGATTGGGCGCATCATGCGCCAGTGACGACGGACGGACGGCCACATCGCGAGGTGCGGTCGGCGGCGCCGAGCAACGCAAGCAACGAAGTCGGTCAGAAACTTCGGCGACATTCCAGGGAGGTTCTCATGTCATTCCGCTCTGCGCGCGGCTCATTCCGCTCTGCATGCGGCGCCACGGCCTGCGCCATCCTCATCACCGTCGCGCCGGCGGCGCTGGCGCAGGATTGGCCCAACCGCTCGATCGTGGCGGTGAGCACGGTGACCGCCGGCAACGCCGCCGACACCATCGCGCGCGTCGTGCTCGATCAGGTGGGAAAGCAGATCGGCCAGTCCTTCGTGATCGAGAACCGCACCGGCGCCGGCGGCACGATCGGATCCGCCTCGGCCGCCAAGGCCGATCCCGACGGCTATACCATCCTGCTGCTGACGGCCTCGCAAGGCTCCGCCGTCGCGCTCTACAAGACGCTGCCCTACGATCCGGTGAACGATTTCATTCCGGCCGCCATGTTCGGCGTGCAGCCGAGCGTGCTGATCGCCGCGCCGTCGAAGGGCTGGAGGTCGCTCGCCGACCTCATCGCCGCCGCCAAGGCGAACCCGGGCGTGTTGAACTTCGCCTCCGCCGGGCTCGGCTCCGCCTCGCACTGGGCGGCGGAGCGGCTCAAGGTCGCGGCCGGCATCAACGTGCAGCACATTCCGTTCCGCGGTCCGGTCGAGGCCTTCACCGAGGTGATGACCGGCCGCGTCGACTATTACTACCTGCCGATCGCGCCGGCGCTGCAGCCGATCAGGGACGGCAAGGTGGTGGCGCTGGCGGTGAGCACGCCGAAACGGGCGCCGACCTTGCCGGACGTGCCGAGCGTGGTGGAGGCGGGCTATCCCGGCGCGCAGTATCTGTTCTGGGGCGGCGTCGCCGTGCCGGCGAAGACGCCGCGCGCCATCATCGAAAAGCTGCACGCCGAAACGGCGAAGGCGCTGGCGGTGCCGGCGGTGCAGGAGCGATTGGCGACGTTCGGCGTCGAGCCGATGCCGATGACGGTCGACGAGTTCGGAAAGTTCTACCGCGACGACGTCGCCGCGATCGTCAAGCTGGCGCGAGACGTCAACATCGCGGCGACCAACTGATGCGTGGCAACGCGTCATGCGCGATGATCCCGGATTTCGCTTCGCTCATCCGGGCTACTCGCTCAGTTCAGCACTTATCGCCGCGTACTCGGTGTGCTCCCCTCCCCCTTGTGGGGAGGGGTTGGGGGTGGGGGTCCGTCGGTGGACCGCCGCACGACCCCCACCCCGGCGCTTCGCGCCGACCCTCCCCACAAGGGGGAGGGTAAGATCGAGTTCGCCGCTCGCGCTGATTTCCATCCCGCGAATACGCTGTAGACACGCGGCGCTCCCAGATTTCGCTGCACTCGATCGGGACAGCGGTAGGGTGGGCAAAATCGCTTGCGATACCGTCGCCGCGTGGGCAGAGAGGGCGTTACGCCCGTCTTCGACGGGCTATGGCGAACGCGATTTTGCCCACGCGGATAAGCCGAGCAGCGCGCCTTTGCCCACCCTACGACTCCCCCATGTCGATCCGCGGCAGAACCCCCATATAATGACCCGGCACCCATATCGCCGGACCACCCATCGGTCCCTTCCCTGACGGAGCACAGCCACGATGGAGCGTCGGCTCGCCGCCATTTTCGCAGCGGACGTCGCGGGTTACTCGCGGCTCGTCGGCGCCGACGAGGAGGGCACGCTCGCGCGGCTTTCCTCCCACCGGCGCGAGCTGATCGAGCCCAAAATCGCCGAGCATCAGGGGCGCCTGGTCAAGATCATGGGCGACGGGGTGCTCGCCGAGTTCGCGAGCCCCGTGAAAGCAGTACGCTGCGCGATCGACGTGCAGCACGGGATGGCGGAGCGCAACGCCGACATTCCCGAGGGGGCGCGCATCGAATTCCGCATCGGCATCAATCTCGGCGACGTGGTCGTCGAGGACGACGACATTTTTGGCGACGGGGTCAACATCGCCGCGCGGCTCGAGAACATCGCCGAGCCGGGCGCGGTCTACATCTCGCGCGCGGTGCGCGATTTCGTCACCGACGCGGCGGAGCTCGTGCTCGAGGATCTGGGCGAACAGCCGCTCAAGAACATCACCAAGCCGGTGCAAGTCTTTCGCATCGCCGCGCCGGAGCGCCCCGCGGGAGCGCCGCAACCGGCAGGCGCGGCAGCCGTACCCGCCGTGCCGCACAAGCCGTCGATCGCCGTGCTCCCCTTCACCAATATGAGCGGCGACGCCGAGCAGGAATATTTCACCGACGGGATGACCGAGGATCTGATCACCGATCTCTCGAAGATTTCTGCTCTGTTCGTCATCGCCCGCAACTCCTCCTTCGCCTACAAGGGCCGCTCGGTCAAAGTGCAGGAGATCGGGCGCGACCTCGGCGTGCGCTTCGTGCTGGAAGGGAGCATCCGCAAGGCCGGCAACCGCGTGCGCATCACCGCGCAGCTCCTCGACGCCGGCAGCGGCGGGCATCTGTGGGCGGAACGCTTCGACCGCGATCTCACCGACATCTTCGCCACGCAGGACGAAGTGGTGGAGAAGATCGTCCGCGCGCTCGCAGTCACGCTGACGCAGGGCGAGGAAAAGCGGTTAGGCCGGCGCGGCACCGCGAACGTCGAGGCGTACGAGACCTGGCTGCGCGCGCGCGAACTGCTCGGCAGCAGCACCCGGCACGCGATCGTGCAGGCGAAGGCGATGTACCGCCGCGCCATCGAGATCGATCCGAATTTCGCGGCGGCGCATGCGGGATTGTCACTGGCCACGATTTCCGAGTACGTCAGCGACTGGGCGGCGGATCCGGCGGCGGCGCTCGACGAGGCGGAACGATGGGCGCGCCGCGCCGTCGAGTTGAACGATCATGAGCCGGTGAGCCACATGGCGCTCGGCAACGTCTTGCTGTGGCGGCGCAATCTCGAGGGCGCGCTGGCGGAGTGCCGCCGCATGATCGAGCTCGACCCCAACTTCGCCCAGGGCCATTCCGCGACGGGGCTGGCGCTCATGTATGCAGGCCGCGCGGCCGAGGCGCTCGAGGCGTTCGCGATCGCCAAGCGCCTCGATCCGCACCATGCGTCCATCGTGCTGCACTTCGTCGCCCAGGCGCATTTCAGCTTGGGACGTTACGAGGCCGCCGCCGAGCTTCTCCTCAAGCGCATCGCCCGCACCCCCGCCACCGATTCGAGCCGCATGATGCTGGCAGCTTGCTACGGCCATCTCGGCCGCGCGGAGGAGGCGCGCGCCGCATGGGCGGAGCTGCTCAAGGTCAATCCGAAGTTCTCGCTCGAGCAGCGCGAGCGCGTTCTCCCCTACAAGGACCCGCGCGATTTCGCGCGCATCACCGAGGGCCTGGCCAAGGCGGGGCTGCCGTAGGGCAAAATTGCTTGTGATACCGTCGCCGCGCTCTTGCCCTCATGCTGAGGAGCCGCGCAGCGCAGATCAGTTGCATCCGCTGCCGTACGGTTGGCGGCGCTGCGCGGCGTCTCGAAGCATGAAGGCGCGGCGTCTTCACCCTTCGAGACGCGCGCACGCATGTTTCTTTTTTGTGGAACCGCTGCAGCACGCGCGCTCCTCAGGGTGAGGACGGATCCCGCGTTGCGCCCGGGTTTTGCACCTTTGGTTCGCGGTTTCGTCGGGACGAACGGGTACTGCGCGGGGCCCCCAGACACCCCATATAATGACCCCGGCATTACAGCGACGGGCCACGGGTCGGTCCTTCCCTCAAGGAGCGCAGCTGCCATGGAGCGTCGGCTCGCCGCCATTTTCGCAGCGGACGTCGCGGGTTACTCGCGGCTCGTCGGCGCCGACGAGGAGGGAACGGTCGCGCGGCTCTCCTCCCACCGGCGCGAGCTGATCGAGCCCAAAATCGCCGAGCATCAGGGGCGCCTGGTCAAGATCATGGGCGACGGGGTGCTCGCCGAGTTCGCAAGCCCGGTCAAGGCGGTGCGCTGCGCGATCGACGTGCAGCACGGCATGGCGGAGCGCAACGCCGACATTCCGGAGGGCGCGCGCATCGAATTCCGCATCGGCATCAATCTCGGCGACGTGGTCGTGGAGGACGGCGACATTTTTGGCGACGGCGTCAACGTCGCGGCGCGGCTCGAGAACATCGCCGAGCCGGGCGCGGTCTTCATCTCGCGCGCGGTGCGCGATTTCGTCACCGACGCGGCGGAGCTCGTGCTCGAGGATCTGGGCGAACAGCCGCTCAAGAACATCGCCAAGCCGGTGCAAGTCTTTCGCATCGCCGCGCCGGCGCAAGCGGTCGCGGCGGCGCAAGCGCCGGCGCCGGCCGTGCCGCACAAGCCGTCGATCGCGGTGCTCCCCTTCACCAATATGAGCGGCGACGCCGAGCAGGAATATTTCACCGACGGCATGACCGAGGATCTGATCACCGACCTCTCCAAGATCTCGGCCCTGTTCGTCATCGCCCGCAACTCCTCCTTCGCCTACAAGGGACGCGCGGCCAAAGTGCAGGAGATCGGGCGCGACCTGGGCGTGCGCTTCGTGCTCGAAGGGAGCATCCGCAAATCCGGCAACCGGGTGCGCATCACCGCGCAGCTCATCGACGCCGAGACCAGCGGGCACCTGTGGGCGGAACGCTTCGACCGCGACCTCACCGACATCTTCGCCACGCAGGATGAGGTGGTGGAAAAGATCGTGCGCGCGCTCGCGGTCACCCTCACCCCGGGCGAAGCGCAGCGGCTAGGCCGGCGCGGCACGGCCAACGTCGCGGCTTACGAGGCCGGGCTGCGCGCGCGGGAATTGCTCAGCGGCGCCACGCGGCAGTCGGTCGCGCAAGCGCGGGCGATGTACCACCGCGCGATCAAGCTCGACCCGACCTACGCCGTGCCGCACGCGGGCTTGGCGGCGACCGGGATTTCGAACTACGTCAGCGACTGGACGGACGATCCGGGCGCCGAACTCGACGAGGCGGAGCGCTGGGCGCGCCGCGCGCTCGAGCTCGACGATCAGGAGCCGTTCGCGCATATGGCGCTCGGCAGCGTGATGCTGTGGCGGCGCGATCACGACGGCGCGCTGGCGGAGTTTCGCCGCATGATCGAGCTCGACCCCAACTTTGCCCAGGGCCATTCCGCGACGGGGCTGGCGCTCATGTATGCTGGCCGCTCCGCCGAGGCGCTGGAGCCGTTCGCGCTGTCGATGCGGCTCGATCCGCACTATCCGAGCATCGTGCTGCACTACCTGGCGCAGGCGAATTTTAGCCTGGGCAATTACGGCACCGCCGCGAAGCAGCTCATCGAGCGGATCGGGCGCACTCCCGGCACCGATTCGAGCCGCATGATGCTCGCCGCCTGCTACGGCCATCTCGGCCGCGCGGAGGAGGCGCGCGCCGCATGGGCGGAGCTGCTCAAGGTCAATCCGGATTTCTCGCTCGAGCAGCGCGAGCGCGTTCTTCCCTACAAAGACCCGCGCGATTTCGCGCGCGTCGGCGCGCGCCTCGGTCTAATCGCCTCGACCCGCACACTCGGTCTACTCCCCTCCCCAATCAAACCCCGGCAGGCCGGGGTTTTGATTGGGGAGGGGAGCAGACTGAGTTTGTCGCGCGAGTTGATTTCATATCGACTGCGCTGCGCAACGGCGCAATGCGCTTCGCTTATTGCGCCCTACGAGCTACGGAGTTGTTTGACCCGAACTTCCCGCGGGGGCGTCGACGACCATGCGGTCGAAATCTATGTCCAAGTTGCCAGTTACGATAGGCGCGCGTGACAGCATTTCCGAAGGCGGGTACCACGGCTGCTTCTCGACCACGCCATTCTGGACTGCTTGTGCAACCAATTTTCCAATCTCCTCACCCTCCAAAGGAACGAGCGTTTTATCGCCGCCATACTTGTAAAGCTGAGGACAATAATACAAGGCATGAATCCTCGGATCGTATGCTTCGAGCACGAGGAAGTGCTGGGATTTAAGAAAAATATTGTACTTTCGAACGATTTTCTTTTCCTTCGTGGCCAAGGCAACCCGAAGCTTTTCAGCTGACGGGCCGACGATGGTTCCGGCCTCCAGGAGAATGATCCAGTCCTGTTTTGCGATGTTGTCCGGATGGACCGGGACGTAGTTGAT
>WNFM01227024.1_pt1 | contig 12181 bp, 14 predicted proteins | sample 5400271 | NCBI WGS metagenome assembly WNFM01 (sample SAMN13153352, study PRJNA577476) | soil metagenome | isolation source: 60 cm saprolite on Douglas fir-dominated hillslope | place: USA:California | collected 2013-09-17 | reverse complement strand
AGGCTAGCGCGGCCGCTGCGCAAAGTACCTGCCGCGGCTAAATCCTTGGGAACGCTGCGATGGGCCGTGCGTACCCGGATATTGGTGCAGGCAAGGTACAGAGCCACGACAAGCCGTTGTCGTCACCGCGCTGGGGATTACTCAAATCTTCGCCTGGGGCTGTTCGTACTACCTTCCGGCTGTTCTTGCTAAGCCAATCACTGCCGAACCCGGATGGCCGCTGGCTTGGGTGGTGGGCGGACTGTCTCTCGGCCTCGTCGCGGCGGGTCTCACTTCGCCGACCGCCGGTCGCGCGATTCAGGATTATGGAGGTCGCGCGGTTCTAGCGATCAGCTCGATCTTGTTGGCGGCGGGCCACATCGGAGTCGGTCTTAGTCAAAATATCGCGACTATTTAGCTGCATGGATCGTAATCGGCTTTGGGATGGGTGCGGGACTTTACGATCCTGCATTTGCGACGCTCGGACGGATCTATCGAGAGAGGGCCAGAAGCTCGATCACTATGCTCACCCTGTTCGGGGGATTTTCGAGCACCATCTGCTGGCCGCTCAGCTGGTTCCTTGTCCAAACGACGGGGTGGCGGTGCACTTGCTTAATCTATGCGGGTCTACAGCTTGTAATGAGTTTACCGATTTACTTGCTGCTCTTGCCGTCAGTTGCTAGCCCGAAAGGCGAAGTAACGGAAGCAACCGCACTAGCGAGCGCTATTCCAGTCAGGAAGAAGACGATTATGCCGCGAAGTGATAACTCAAAAACGGCGAGTTCTAGGAGCCAAATTGAAGCTCTAACTTAGGACAGGCAAGAACTCGGCAGAATGGCGACGGATAAACTCGTCCAATGCACGCCGTATGATGTCACCATAGGTGTAGCGCCCTCGAAGCATTTCAGGATGATCCGAAAGCCATTCGTTCAAAATGCGCCCAGTTAATTCGTCGTAAGAGATATGCATGACCTGCGTCTGAGTCCTAAGCCACGCAACTTGGGAATCGGTCAGGCTGGTCTGAAGTGTCAGGGGGACTTGATTGGATTTACGCATACATCTGGTTCTCTTTGAAGACTCACCGAGGCTCCTGGCCGGTGGTCCGGCTGCAGATAAAACGCCTGGTTCAACGGATCAAGCGAGTGCCATGCCAGACCCGTCCAAAATGAAGACCTCCCTCGCTGGCCCAGCGTTCTCGAGCAGGAGACGCACAAGCCGAATCTAAAGAATGCAAGATGAAGCAGGTTTTAGCATCGCAATTTGCGATATCCATTCGTTTAAATCTCTTGGCCCCTTTTCGCCGACGACTCTTCAAGAGTGCCCGAAACCAAAGCCGGAGGAAAGTCCTCTTCTCGAATCGCCTCAACGCAATACTCCCACTCGGAAGCCTGCCTAAGAGCTGACTGTTTCTTCCTGTCGCCTCAGCAGCCTGGCATTGGTTCCAATCGAGCATAGCGAGAAAACATTCATGTCTTGATCGGACCAACAAGCGCAGCGACGCATAATCCTCCTATTTACTGGTTCCCAACAGCCGGGCGTTACGGGGGCGCGAATTGGGAAAACAAACGTTCCAGAATCAAATAGCTGCCAAGTAGAAGGAACGCGGCGCTGGCCGCAATGGGCGCTGACCGTGAGCCCTAGCACGATCGCGAGAGCGAGATCGTCGAGCCCCAAGGGCAAGACCAAAGCAACGATGCGCGCGAGGACACCCGCGTTTTCACCAAACACGGCAGCTAGTTCAAAGCAAACCCAGCGCGGATGTCTAGCGCAGGCTTACCTTAGAATTCGAGTACCTGGAATTGGCGGTGAAGTTCCCCACCTTTGGCGGACAGAGATTTTGGGTGCAACAGATGCGACCAATCAGCGATCGCGGTGTGGACCGGACGCGCCTCCTCGCCTATCACTTTCCGTTTCCTGGTCTGGGCCATCTTCGGGAGCAAGGTGAACGGTATGCCTGGGTGCCGGAGCCGTGGAGCTGGGCTTGACAGAGGTGTGAAAAGTGATCGCATCGAAATCATGAAAGCCAGGGAGATCGAAGGAAAACATTCCTAAGAGAAGTAATCTGCATCCCTTATGATCCGAAGTCACGTTATTAGGGTGATCCTGTCTGACGTGTTCCGAGCCACTAAGTGGCTCGTAGACAAAGCTCCCTTAGCTATTCTACACTCTGCTGCACTATCATGAGAGCACACAGAAGCACCTCTCAGAACGCGAAACGCGGTGCTCGCAACAATCCATTTTTCGTCAGACCTACACGCACGCGGAGGCGTCCCTCTCAGAAGGTCAATTTGACCGTGAAAGGGTTGAGTGCCTGTCACACGGTGCTTGTTTCGCTCTGCGAACCGGCGACTATTGCTGCGGTCTGAAACGTGCTACAAACCTGACGTGATGGTGGATGACGGAAAGAAGCAAAGATCGACTGTTCGACAGCAAGTGGGAGTGATGAGCTGAAGTGGCCAGTACCGCGACGCGACCAACATTGGCCATTGGTCACGCACCTTTCGTCTTCCTTTTATTTGTCCTCACGGAACTGTTCGGTCTCAGTTCGCCAGGATATGCGGCAGAGCTTTCCGCGTCGACAACATCAATGTTTCCGCGACCTCTGACCGATTATCACGACGAGATCAGTAGTGTGATCGGTCGGTTGGTTCACCGCGCGGAGGTGGAGCCGTTTAATATCATCGCGACCTTGATCTTCTTCTGCGCGATCGTCCACACGTTCTTGACGGCGGCTTTTACTAAAATGGGAACGGGAGTTCGCTGCCTTAGAGACTCAGGAACTCGATCCGGAAACCGGAAGGACCGTCGCTCGGCGGAGGGATAAGCTCCAGTTCAGAGCGCAGCTTTTCGGCTTTATGGGTGAAGTCGAAGCGGTCTTCGGCGTTTGGCTGGTACCGTTGTTTCTAGCGATTGTTTTGATGAAGGGATGGCCGGCCTTAGTCACTTACAGCGCGAACCTGAACGTGGCTGAACCTATTTTCGTGGTGGCAATTATGTCCATGGCGAGCTCCAGATCTATTTTGAGGATGGCCGAACGCGGACTTGCTGCTGTAGCTGGGATTGGCGGTTACGGCGCTGCCGCGTGGTGGATTACCATCTTGAGCTTTGGTCCATTGCTGGGCTCATTTGTTACTGAACCGGGCGCAATGACGATCTGTGCCCTATTGTTGCGCAACCGGCTCTACAGCTTAGGGCTCAGTAAGGAACTGCGCTACGCCACCCTGGGGCTGCTTTTCGTGGGTGTGTCGGTCGGGGGGACTTTGAGTCACTTTGCGGCACCGCCCGTGGTCATGGTGGCCGGCATCTGGCATTGGGGCTTTCTCCACATGCTCGACAGCTTTGGATGGAAGGCGGCTCTTGGCATTTTTCTGGCAACCAGCGTGTACTTTTTTCGGTTTCGAAAGGAGTTGTTTTCGTTGGCGCCGAAGCAGGCGCAGCGCGGGTACGACAGCCGTCCCATTCCGCGGCGAATCATAGTGATACACCTGTTATTCATGGGCTGGACGGTTGCCACCGCCCACTATTCGACGCTCGTGATCATCGGTTTTTTGTTTTATCTTGCTTTTGTCCAAGCCACGGGCCGGCATCAAGAACAGGCTTCGATTCGGGGACCGCTGCTGGTGGGGTTTTTTCTCATTTCTCTCGTTTTTCATGGCACTTGCCAACAATGGTGGCTGGAGCCGGTACTGGGCGGGCTTGGCGAGTGGCCGCTCATGATCAGCGCGACGATTCTGACGGGATTTAACGATAACGCCGCGATCACCTATCTGGCTTCGTTGGTACCCAATTTTTCTCCAGACTTAAAGTACGCCGTGATGGCGGGCGCTGTAACCGGTGGAGGATTGACCGTAATAGCGAATGCGCCAAACCCAGTCGGGCAAGCAATTCTGGGAAAAGAATTTGGTGACGGCGGGATTTCCCCGCTGGGCCTATTCGTGGCGGCAATCATTCCGACGCTGATAGTCGGCGCATGCTTCATGTTGTTTAAATAAGAAAAGGCAGTCTTTCCCCGAAAGATTTGCCTAAGCACGACCCTCGCGCCACAAGTTCGCCGGCGGCCTTTTACTCTCGCTCACTTACCCATCGGATAGCGAAGTGCTGCAGCTCTATCGCATTCTGAAATTTCATCTTTTCTTTGATTCTCGCGCGGTAGGTATCGACCGTAGCGACACCTAGCCGTAGCAGCTCTGCGATTTCTCTGGTCGTGCGGCCGCTCCCAATCAGGTCCAAGACTTGCAGCTCGCGATCAGTCAGACGATCCAGGGAAAAAGCGATACCCCTGATGCCGGTCGTTGTCAGGCTTCTGAGGAAGCTAGAAGTCATTTCTTCGGATAGGTAGGTCTTTCCAGCGAGAACCGACCGAACGGCCAATAAGACCTCGCCAGCTTCTTGATTCTTCGTGATGTAACCGGTGGCACCGGCCCGAAGAGCGCGCTCGGCATAGAGCGATTCGTCATGCATCGAAAGAACCAAAACCGGGAGATGCATGGAAAGCGCTCTTATGCTTTTGATAAGCTCCAGACCGCTCGACGTCTTCAGCTTAATGTCGACTATGGCCAAATCTGGCGAGGTCTCTCGGATGATTCGAAGAGCTTCGGGGGCGCTCTCCGCTTCGCCGCAGATTTCCATGCCAGGTTCACTATTAATGAGCTGGCACAGGCGCTCCCGAAATAACGGATGATCGTCGACGACAACCAGGCGGGCCTTAGCATCACTCATGATTGACTGGCTCAGAATTTGGCAGACGATAGGCATCGGTCGCAACGGTGCAAACAATAACGGTGCCAGTGGGTGTGCTAGGTTGAATTTCGAATGCGCCACCGATTACTCCTGCTCGGTAGCGCATAATGCTAAGCCCCATTCCTTTTCTCTTGTGGAGAGATGAAACGAAGCCGATACCATCGTCGCTCACGCGGAGCGAACAGCCTCCATCGCTCGTGTCGAGCGCTATAACTACCGATTTAGCGTGTGCGTGCTTCAAGGCATTGCTAACGGCCTCTTGCGCGATTCGGAATAAATGGATCGCGAAGGCGCTATTCGGAGTGGGAACCGCTTGCGGACAGACGAAAGAACAAGAAATTCCAGTCAACTTCGAAGTGTTGACGGCAAGTTCTTCTAACGCCGACTCGAGACCGCCTTCGTCTCGATCGACAGGTGAAAGGCCTCGGGCAAGCTGCCGGACTCGCGCAGCCGCATCTCGGAGAAGGGTCGCAACCTCTCCGGCCTTGGTGGCAAGCAGCTGGGAGGTTTCCTCGAGTTCTTGCTTCAACATTGAGGCGGTGAATCCAATTGCCACTAGGTATTGGCAGACCCCGTCGTGAAGATCGCGTCCGATGCGCTGCTGTTCCCGTTCACTGATTCTAATGATCTCCGCCTCCAGTTGCTGGGAACGCTCCAGCAATTCGATGCGAGCACGAGTCTGATCGTTGCGTTGTTTGATACTCCATCCGGCGAACAACACGAGGCCGAAAAACATAAGCCTGACCGCGGCATCCCACATCCGGAGCCATTCGCTGGAATAGACGTGACCTACGGCTTTATCGACAACCCACCAAGCGATGGCGCTCAGTACCGAAATGACGGCGGCGACGGATATGTCGCCGAACCACACCATCAGGAGAATCGGTATGGCGTAGAATGGATAAATGGCGACTTCATACCCAGTGATGTAGTCGATGAAAGCCGTCGCTATCGACAGTACGACAGCCTCCACGTAGAGCCAAGGGCGCGGCTGGCGTTCGAGAAAATGGGCGATGCGTTCCACGGGCTAAACTTGACGACAATGCGGTATCGAAATCAACTACGTGATTGTAGCGGAAAACAGTACACGAGTGTCATAGTCTGGATCACAACAGACTATACACGTTGTATAGTTCTATGGCTGATTTCGGGAGATGGCCGCATAAACGAATACGATACGAAACCTCTTCAGCAGCTTTACGTGGTTTGCCTGCAAATTCTCATATCTGGCACACGCACTGCTCTAGCCCGTCCAGCGCCGTTAGATAATCAGGTCAACCACTGAAAGGTGCTGACCGGTCCCTGCTTACGGGAGAGTTTCTTCCTGCAGGGTGTTATGCACTACATGAGCTAGCGTGCTGCCCAACCGAAGACCAAGCCTTACCCGACCAAGAAAAGCAAATGCTCTCGAAAAGAAAGTTAGTCAGATACGGAGTTCTTGTTTCCGTCCTCTGTTTTGCGGTCTTAGCGACCGCATCCGCAGTAGCGCAGAACGCCAGCCCTTCTGGATCGCCCGCTACGGCTACCACGCCGGCGGCGTCGCCGTCGCCCACCCCGGTAGGTCCAGACTCGACCGCTACGGCCAATAACAATGGAACTGGCATCGACCTGATTTGGCCAGCTCCGGCCAAGACCGATCCTAAAACCAGTCTAAGCACTGGGGAGCCAACGATCGACGATGCCGGGAAAACGACCGTCGGCGCTAACTCCGAATTGGTTAAGAACGTCGCGCATAACAAGGTCTCGATAAACATCGTTTGGACACTCGTCACTGGCTTCTTAGTGATGTTCATGCAAGCCGGATTTGCTTTAGTCGAGACCGGTCTGTGCCGAGCGAAGAGCGCAGCCCACGTGATGTCGACGAACTTCATGATTTATGGGCTGGGAATGTTGGGTTTTTGGATCTGTGGCTTCGCCATCATGTTCGGGGGATACGGTGTTGCCCCGGGAGCAATCGGAGGGCAACCACCACTTGGACAAGGACTCCTGCTGCTTAATAAGGAGTTAACTATTCCCATCTTTGGCAAGCCATTCGGCCTCCTGGGTGGAACCGGTTTCTTCCTCGGCAACGACGTCTTCGATACTGCTATCTTTGCTCTATTTCTCTTTCAGATGGTGTTCATGGACACCACCGCGACCATTCCTACCGGGGCGATGGCGGAACGGTGGAATTTCAAAAATTTCATTCTTTACGGTTTCTGGGTCGGCATGTTGCCGTACGCTATCTTTGGAAACTGGGTATGGGGTGGTGGCTGGTTAGCGCAATTGGGCTTGAACTTCGGTTTGGGCCACGGCCACGTCGATTTTGCGGGATCTTCGGTCGTCCATCAAACCGGGGGCATGATTGCGCTTGCGGGCGCTTACGTGATCGGGGCACGGTTAGGGAAATATGGACCAGATGGCAAGCCGCGCGCGATTCCTGGTCATAATATTCCGATGGTGATGTTAGGAACGTTTATTCTGGCGTTCGGCTGGTTCGGATTTAACCCCGGCTCGACCCTCGCTGGAACCGACAACCGGATTGCGATCGTAGCCGTCAACACCATGTTGGCCTCTGCTTCGGGCGCTTTGTTTGCGATGCTGGTGATGATATTCAGGACTGGTAAGCCGGATCCATCGATGATGTGCAATGGCATGCTGGCCGGTCTTGTGGCTATCACGGCTCCATGTGCTTTCGTGAACTCGCTCGGAGCAGTTATTATCGGCGCGGTAGCTGGCGTATTGGTTGTGTTTTCATGCATCTTTGTTGAAGGGGTGCTCAAGATCGACGACCCGGTTGGCGCGATTTCGGTGCACGGCACCTGTGGTTCCTGGGGGGTCCTCTCCGTCGGCCTCTTGGCGAATGGGAGTTACGGCCAAGGGTGGGGCGGCGTGCACAGGCTGATCAAAGACGGAGCCATGCAGATCATCAACAACGACGGCGCTAAAGAGACTATCGACAAGTTTAGCAAGCTTTTGACCGACGGCTGGACCGATCAAGGAGTAACTGGAGTCCTCGGTCCCCTCTTCGGCGGAGCTTACAGTGATTGGAGTCAGTTAGGCGCTGAGTTTGTCGGCACATTGACCAACTTTGTTTTTGTTACCTTGTTCGCACTCGTCTGGTTCAAGGTTTCAAACATGATCATTCCGTTGCGGTCCAAGGAAGCAGCCGAAATTGCTGGTCTGGACGTACCGGAAATGGGTGCCGAGGCTTACCCGGATTACGCACTCACGGATGGGTCTTCTCCTTCGGAGGCTCAGGCCGGGTCCGGTACTGTGCTGAGCAAATAATGATAGAAGCGTCGCTCCTGTTATGAACTACGCATCACTGGTGTTGATCATCGTCTCGTTGTGCACGCTCGGGCTTGGGTTTCAAGCCTGGCGCCTAACGAGCAGCCGGTCGATCTTCTTGAATACCTTGGTGGGAAGCGGAGGCTTGTTGTTTGCGGCATACCTCTGTTCCGTGCCGGCTAGAGGAGACGCCGCCTACGTGATTCCGTTCTTGGTGGCGATGCTATTTGCCGGCGGCGGATTAGGTGTGCTCTGGCGTAGCCGTAAAGAGAGCACCCTCCGGTTGCCTTCGACCCTGTTGTTAGCAGTCGCTGTTGCTTCGCTGTACGCCAGCATTGCGGCCTATTCTGCCTAGCTAACGATGAACACTTTGAGTTGACCTTGAGCCTTGAAATCGAGGTGAATTGATTTCTGGGTGCATACCGAGCCAGCCTTGGGTGAGTAGGCCCGAGGCTGGCTTATTTCGTTTTTTGTCTCGGATCTCGCACAAAAGAGACTTGGAGACTGGATCCGATTTAGCTGCACCTTGTGACTCGCGCACTTCGCCAACGCCCGCTGTCAAGGGCTCCACGATGTTAGGGTGGGGGTCGTAGTGGCTTCAAATAACGAGGCACAAAGGCCGCAGAATGTGGCGGCGAATGTCATCGTAAAGCTCAGTCAGCTACCGAAGTCGTTTTTGGTTGGATTTACATTTGCGATCCTCGCAGGCGTTGCCGCAATTGATTTTCTTACCGGCTATAAGATTTCCTGCACTGTGTTCTATCTCGTTGCGGTAGGGCTTGCGACGTGGTTTGTCGGCGTATCGTTCGGGGTTGTTGTCAGCATTCTTAGTGCAGTCGGTACGACCACGATTGGTATCCTTTCCGGACAACATTACTCCAATCGCTTCGCTCCGATCTGGAACGCTGCCATCGTCCTTTCATTTTACTTCATTGTTGTATGGCTTCTTCGTCGTCTCCGCCTGACCCAAGAAACGCTGGAGCAACGAGTGAAGGATCGCACTGCCAGCCTTTCTTCGGAACTCGCTGAACGTCGACGACTCGAAAACGAAATCCTTGCAATTGGCGAGAGGGAGCAGCGACGGATCGGACTTGATATCCATGATAGCCTATGCCAGCACCTCACCGGCACCGCTCTAGCCGAACAATTTCTGATAGAAAAGCTGGCGACACGGGGCGCTCCCGAGGTCGCAGACGCCAACCGCGTTGTCGGTTTAATCGAAGATGCCATCGCGATGGCCGACGGCCTTGCGTCGGGGCTTTTTCCGCTCGAAGCCGATGGCGAAGGTCTCCCGGCGGCGCTTTCGGAGTTGGCTGCACACTTCTCGAGCCGGTTCAACGTGGCTTGCCGATTTCACTTGGCGGAACCGGTACACATCCAGGACACGGTTGTGGCTAGCCACTTATACCGTATTGCCCAAGAGGCAGTCCACAATGCTATCCGGCATGGGCATGCACGCGCGATTGACATTAGGCTCGGTAAATCCGGATCGGCGCTAGCGCTGGTGATTTGCGATGATGGGTCCGGAATTCCAGCGGACAAGCCGATTCACGAAGGGATGGGCTTGCGTAATATGAAATACCGCGCATCAATAATCGGCGGAAGGCTTACGTTCGATAGCGGAGGCTCATTCGCCATGGTTACTTGTTCTTTTCCTGAGTCCGATAGCCTGCGGAATAGCTCCCAAAATGGCTACGATGATTGAACGCCGCTCCGTGCGCGCTCGGCAGCAGGTATTTCTCGTGGATGATCACCCGCTAGTGCGGGAGTGGCTTGCAAACGTTATCAACCAGCATCAAACCAGTCCGGCTCCTAGCGGCACGCGGCGGCGGCATGGCAACTATCTATCTGCTTATGAAGAACCCGTTTAGCCAGCACTGCTTGATCGCCTCGCAAGCCTTGAAATGCAGAACAGCTATCTGGGCATCGGATTGCGGCTGCTTACTCGAGATTCCCTCGGTGCCGCTCGTTCCAACGCACCGCAACGCTGTACAACTCCCTGGCCCTTGGAAGGCCCAGTTTTTCGCGGATGTTGCCGCAATGGACTTGAACAGTCTTGATACTAATGCCGGGGTCATTAGCGATCTGCCGAGTAGGGTTCGGCGTGCTTCCTCACACCATAACCAACGCTCTCGCATTCCGTAGGGCGCTCCATTTGCTTTGTTCTTGTTTTTTGGGCTCGTTCGATTCCTCGCATAGCTCGGGCCGTTGAATACAGCGCCCCTTTTGTTGGCAAAGGCTATCGTTGCTTTTGATAATCAACGCGCTTTTGGCGCTATCGATCGTGAACTGAGTCCTTAATCGATTTTTGATTTAGCATAACGATACCCCCTTTGTTTTCTTCTCTTTGATTTCGTTTCAAAGTTTGTCGTCCCAACGCACATAGATCAGCATTGCTCGCGCATGGCTCCTGCCGTAAATGTCCACGGCGGCTAACTTGTCGATCCAGCGTGACTTTATCTCCTGATAACTTTGCTCGATGATCGGATCGAGAACCCGCTTGAAAATGAGAAATTTATTATCCGCACCGAATTCCTTAATCGTGTCCATCGCCATTTTCTTTTGGTCGGCGGAATTGTGGATCCGTTTGACGGTTTCGTAAACGTCCATCGTATAATTTTTGGTATCGATTACATCCTGACGGGTTCCGAACGATGTAAGATGTCCGGTAATCAAGACATCGAAATCATAGGACAATAACTCATCGAACATTTTCAGATACTCGCGCATATTCGTGGTTAGGTCGAAATTCATAAACGGCACATAGCCCGGCGCGAGCGTGTCAATAGCCATCAAAACTTTCTTTTTCGGCAGATAGATAAACAAGTCGCGCCGCTATTCCGGCCGTCCGCCACGGGACGAATATGTAATGACGGAAGCCGGCCGCGACTTTTTGCCGGTGCTGTTTGCGATCGGCGCGTGGGGACGCAAGCATCGCGGCGGGGGCAAGGTGACCCGGTTCTTCGACGCAGAGACCGGAACGGAGATCGATCCCGTCACCATCGACCGCAGGACCGGCGCTCCGGTCGGAACACGTCCCATTCGCGTCGCCGCACCCGAATGAGCCGCCCCACGGATGAGCACCGCCTGACAACTCCCATTGGAAGCCCGCTTCCGGCGCAAAGTTGCCGGTGGTGGTCCGTTTGTCGAGCGATGCCTCATGGCTGTTGCTGCCAAATGCTGATGCCAGATTAATAGGTGCTGAGCCTAGTTCCTTCGGCGTTTGAGCTTTTCTGGTCCCGGCGCCACGACTTTATCCTGTAGCACGCGCAGAATTTTTGCCGGCATTTGCAGAGGCATATCGCCGATTTCATCCAGAAATAACGTGCCTCTGTCTGCTTCTCTAAACTTCCCCGAAGGTGGTTGAATTGCTCGTGAGAAGCTGCTTACTCCGACTTGAGCGATGCCATTTAAAACCGGACACTGCGTAGCGAATCCAGAGAGTGTCGTTCGCACGCTGCTCCACCGATTTGAGCTTGAGCGGAACGGCAGTGTTTCTTGCGGGATTCACGCCGTCGAAGACAGCCGGGATGTCGTGGCGTCCGTCGATGCCGGGCACCAGTAAGAGGCTGACCTCATCGACGAGATCGGCCTGGAGAAAAGCTCCGTTGATATGGCCACCGCTTTCGAGCAGCAACGTGCGGATGCCGAAGTGCTCGCCGAGCTGATTGACGGCTTGGGTGAGGTCGATCGAGGACTCGCCGGCGACGACGTAGGAAACTCCTTTCTCCCGGAGCATGGCCAAGTAGTCAGCAGGCACTCGCTCGCTGACGACGCAGATAAGATGATCGCCGTCGAGATCGCCGCTCGACCATCGCAGCTTGCCGAACGTGTCCACCGATATGGCATAGGACTCTGCGCGGCGGGCGACGAAAACGGGCTGCGGCCCGGCGGGCGCGATCGAGGCGGAGACAAACGGCGCGTCCTCCGCAAAGTGCTGCATCGTCGTGCGGCCGCAAATCCAGGCATCGCCTTCGAGCTTCGCGCCGGTGGCGTCATAATCGCCCTCCCCGGTGACTGCATCGAGAGCGTCGCCGTCGATCTTTCCATCCACGGAAGAGAGCATGTGGCAGATGATATATGGTTTCATAGTGTTTCTCCCTTACCGTACGGTGTATCCGCCATCGATGGCGAGGGCATGACCGATCACGAAACTTGCGCCCGGGCTGCACAGCCAAAGAACGGCGGCGGC
>WNFM01105086.1_pt3 | contig 12182 bp, 8 predicted proteins | sample 5400271 | NCBI WGS metagenome assembly WNFM01 (sample SAMN13153352, study PRJNA577476) | soil metagenome | isolation source: 60 cm saprolite on Douglas fir-dominated hillslope | place: USA:California | collected 2013-09-17 | reverse complement strand
CTCCCCCTGCTTCCGCACTGCCCCCTCGGGACCCACCGAATCGAACTTCAGCGCCGCCGCCAAGATCGCCGCGAACGTCAGCGCCCCACTCTCCTGCTCCCTCCTCTGCACGATCAAGTCGAGCCGATGCTTCGCGCGCGTCATCGCGACGTACAGCACGCACAACTCCTCCACCATCCTCCTCCGCGCCACATCCGTCCTCACCCTCTCGAGCTCCGTGTGCGCGACGGACACTTCCTTCTTCAGCCCGTGCGTCACCACCTCGATCTCTCCCTCCGGATCCGGGCGCATCGTCAGCAGCCGATCCTCCCGCTGCGCCAACTTCCCATCGAGCTCCGGCAGGATCACTGCGTCGAACTCCAAGCCCTTCGCTCCGTGCACGGTCATCACGCGCACCTGCTCCGCCGACGGATCCTCCACCTTCGTCTTTCGCACGTGCTCCACGAACGCTCGCGGCCTCGATCCGGCGCGCGACTCCCAGGCGAGCGCGAGATCGATCAGCTGGCCGAAGCGTTCCGTGTCCCAGGGTCCGTAGGCGTCGTCCTCACTCCGGTCGCCTTGGCTTTCCGTCCGGTCGCCCTGGCTCTCGCTCCGATCGCCGTGGCTTTCGCTCCGGTCGCCTTCGCTTTCCCCCTCGTCGCCAAGGCCCTTCCTCGGTCGAATCGACGCGAGCCATCCGCCGTAGCCGATCTCGGCGAGCGCCTTCCGCACGTCGCGCGCGATCGCGGACGCGCGCTCGCATGCACTCTCGATCTTCCTGAAGTCCTCGCCGGACAACCCGACTCGCACTCCGAGCGGCGAGGTCGCCACGTGGAACGCCGCGGCGAGATCGCCCGGGTGATCGGCGAGGTGCAAGAGCGAGAGCGCGTGGAGCACGGCCACCGAATCCGTCAGCGGATTCCCGCCCTCGTCGCTCGCAGGAATTCCCGCGTCGCGCAGCCTCTGGATCAGCTCGGGGATCCACTTGCGGCGCCTCGTCAGGATCCCGATCTTCGCTCGCGGCGCGTCGGCGAGGATCGCACGCACGCGTTCGACCGTGAGCTCGAGAGCCGGCGCTTGCTCCGAATCCGTCTCACCGCGCGTCCGCGTGCGCCAGACGCACACGGCGCCGAGCGGGACAGGCTTCGACGTGGCCGCGGGCTCGTGCTTCTTGAAGGACTGTTCGAACTCTTCCGCGGCCGCGACGGCGGCGGACCGCTCCTTTCCCTTTCCGTCGGTGAACGCGTCGTTTTCGGAGATCTTCTCGAAGACCTGGTTCACTGTCTCGAGCACGGCTCGCGACGATCGGTGACTCTTCCACAGGATCTCCGTCGCGAGCCCGGGCCGCTTCTTCTCGAGATCCCTCAAGAGCCGCGGCTCGGCGGCGCGCCAGCCGTAGATCGATTGCTTCACGTCGCCGACGCAGAAGAAGCTCTTCGATCCGCTCGCATCGCCGAGGATCCCGTCCGCGATCGGACGCAGCACGCGCCACTGCACGGGTGCGGTGTCCTGGAATTCGTCGAGCAACAGGTGATCGATCCGGCCGTCGAGCCGGTGTTCGAGATCGAATCCGTTCGCGAGATCGAGTCTGCGTTCGCGCCCTGGCGCGCGATCCGACGGACGATCGGACGTGTGATCGGAAGCACGATCCGGGCGGCCGTCGAGCGCGGGGCCTGCGCTCGCAATCGGCGCGAGCGCCTCGGGGATGTCGCTGAATCCGAGCAAGCCCCGCTCGCGGCAGAGCGCCTGGTAGCTCTCCTCGTGCCGTTCGAGCAGCGCGCGCGAGGCGCGATTCTGACGCGCGAGATGTTCCGTCACCTCGCGCAGGGCCCGCGCGACGATCGGTCGCAGAACTTCCAGGTGATCCGCTTCGATCGGAGTCCGGTCGTACTGGGTTTCGCCGGCGCAGATCTTCTGACCCAATCCGATGTCGAGGATGCCGGACCAATCCTCCTGCGCCGCGCACTCGAGCAGCTTCCGCTTGCACGTCACCCAGTTCGTCTTCTCGCTTCCGGCGTTCTTCCCCGACTTGTTCTTCGGAATCCTCAGGGTCGCGAGCCCCGCGATCGCGGCCGCGAGCGTCTGCGGATCGACGGCGGCCAGCGGTTCGATCCGCTCCCACGCCTCGCGCCGGCTCTCGAGCAACGCCTCGCGGCCCAGCTTCGCGAAATCGAGCAGCTCCCGGTGCACGCTCTGCCCGACGGCCTGTCGTTGCAAGTCGCGCAGGAGATCGAGGAGCTCGTGTTTTCCGGCGCCCGAGACCGCTTCGGCGACGGCTTCCGATCGCAAGAGGTCGCCCTCGGCTTCGTCAGCGATCCTCCACCCCGTCGGCAGTCCGATGTCGAGCGCGAAGAGGCGTGCGAGCTGCGCGAAGAACGCGTCGATCGTTCCGATGCGCACCCGATCGACCCCGCGGAGGAGCCGCGCGAGGAGATCGAGGCATTCCTCGCCGCTCACGGTTCGGCCCGCCGCCTCGGAGAGCGGGGCGAGCTTCGTCTCGTCTTTCGCCGCATCCGCGAGTCGCACGAGCACGCGGTCGAGGATCTCGTGCGCGGCCTTGCGCGTGAACGTCGTCGCGAGCACGGAGCTCGGATCCGCGCCGCCGAGCAGCAGCGCGAGGTAGCGGTTCGTGAGCTGGTACGTCTTGCCGGTTCCGGCCGACGCGCGCACGAGGAGGTGTCGCGGTCCGTTCACGTCGCGGCCTCTCCTCCGACCTCGCCTCCGACTTCGACCGCATCGGCGTCTTCCGCGTTCTCGACGAGTCCCACGCCCGCGATCGCGAGCAGGATCGGATCGTCACCGAATTCGCGGATCTCGCCGAGCTGGAAGAACTCGCCCCTCCGCACGCTGCGGACTACGTCGCGCGCCGCCTCGAGCGCGGAGTCGAGGTCGCCGGTGCTCCAGGGTGCGATCGCGACGCCGGTCGCGGACTCGTCCTTCCCGATCTTGAAGTAACCGAGCTCGGGCTCGCCGGCGAGGCCGAGCTCGCGCGCGAGCAGCGTGTACAGCGGCAGCTGGAGTTCGCGCCACTCGCCGCCTCGTCTTCGGTGCACCGGGTCCGGATCCTTCACCGCCGAGCCGGTCTTGTAGTCGAGGATCGCCCACTCCGTCGCGCTCGAGCCGGGGCGTTCGCGGACGTCGACGCGATCGATCTTGCCCCGCAACTTCATCGGCGCCTCGCCCGCGCCGAGGACGAGTTCGCCCGAGCCGAAGGCGAGTTCGACTTGCTTCTCCGGCTTCCATTCGACTCTGTGGATCCTCCAGCCCTCGCTCGCCCGTTGCGCCTGCACTCGCGCGAAGAACTCGAAGCGGAATGCGAGCTGCGCGAGCTGGAGTCCGACCGCGGGTTGCGGCCGAGGACCGAAGCGACGCAGGCCGATCGCGTCGACCTCGTCGCGCAGCCAGCGCTCGATCTCCGCCGCGTCGGTCGAGTCGCGCACTTCGCTCCTCCCGAAGGCCTCGAGCACGTCGTGAGCGAGGCTCCCGAACGCGAGCGGATCCATCTCGCGCGCCGAGTCGTCGAGCGTCTCGAGCTGGAGCACGTGCTCGAGGTAGAAGGCGTACGGCGACCGGAGAAAGTGCCCGAAGGCCGTGACGCTCATCGAATCGAGCTGCGGAGCCGGCTCGAGCCGAGGCAGGACGTACCGAGCGCCCGCTGTCACTCCTGCGATCCTCGTCGACCTCTCTCCATCGCCGGCGCCATTCAACCGATCGACTCGCGCGAGCAGCTCCCTCTTCGGCACGTGGAACGCGAGTCGGCTCGGCAGCAACGGATCGCCCGTGCGGCTCTTGCGACCGGAGACGAACGCGACCTCCGTCCTCGAATGTACGAGCGCCGTCGCCGCGTACAGATCGCGCGCGACGCGGTCGTAGGCGCACGGCAGTCCGAGCTTGCGGCGCAGACCGTCAGGGAGGAACGGATCGTCGCGGCGCGAACGCGGGACGAAGCCCTCCTGGAATCCGGTGACGACGAGCGCGCACGCTTCGTCGAGCGGGAGCTCGAGCCAACCAAGGACTTCAATGACCGGCTCGCCCGACTCCGGCGCCCGCGGAGAGATCGCATTTCCTCGGCAGGTCTCGAGGACGAGCTCGATCGCTTCCGCCGCCGTGGATGGCGTGCGTCCGAGGACCCCTGGGAGCCTCTCGATCTCCGCGAGCGCGTCCGAGAGGACGGCGAGCGACTCGACGAGCACGCGCTGCGTCTCGTCCGCGACGTCGAGCGCCTCCGCGTAGATCGCGCCGAGGAACGCGCGGATCGCCGGAGGCCAGCCGACGAGCGGCCGCGCCTCCATGAGCGCGAGGTCGCCGAGCAGAGCGAGGATCGCGTCGTGAGCTTCGCGCACCTTCTCGTCGCGCCCGCGCAGCCAGTGTCCGTCGATCACGCCGGGGAGGTGCAGATCGTGATAGTCGTCGAGCGCGGCGGCGACGTCGATGGCGAGACGCGCGCGCAGTGCGGCTTCGACGTCGGGATGCCGGACGAACGCGCCGTAGGCTCCGAACGCGCGCCGCGGCAGCCACGCCGCGAGGTCGGCGAGCAGCCGGTGAGGTCGCGTGTGCGGCTGCGGCGTCCCCGCGGCGTGGCGAGCGACTACTCCCGCTTCCGCGAGGCGCCGCTCGAGATGCGGGGCGACTTCCTCGTCGCACACGCCGATCGTCACGTCTTCCGGCGCGAAACGCGCGTCGAAGGAGGCCAGGATCTCCAGGGCGCGCTGCGCTTGCGCGTCGGGGCCTGCGACCACGTGCCAGCGTTCCAGCGGCAGGTCGAGATCGCGGTCCTTCCAGGCTTCGGTCCGCAAGCAGCCTAGCTCGTCGAACGCGTCGGCTTCGCTCTCCGGCGCGAGTACGAGCGCCGTGACTCTGGGCCCGAGGCGCTGGACGAGATGCCGGAGGAGCCGGTTCATGTCGGCGACGCCGACGAGGATCACGCTGCGTTTTGCGTCGATGTCGCCCGCGTCGATCGCCGTGAAACGCGACTCGTGCGGGTCGGCAACTCCGAGCTCGGCGAGGATCGCGTGCCATCGGGCCTGGGCTTCGGCGAGCACCTCGAAACGACGCGCTTCGCTCGCGTTCGACGGCCGGTCGGCGCCGCTCGCGAGACGCTCGAAGCCGATGCCTTCTTCGGCGAGGTCCGCGTGGAGCGCGCGCACGGTTTCGGCGAGCGCGAGCACGCCGCGTCGGTCCCCGGACTCGGGCGGGCGCGAGGCGAGTCGCTCGAGCCGCGCGCGCGGCAGCTCCCCGAGAGCGCGCGCCCAGGCGAGCGTGCGCGCGAGTCGGCCGGCGACCGGGCGCGACGTGACGACCATCTCGTCGATGAGCTCGCCCTGCGTCAGGATGCGCGGCGGCGTCCAAGACGGCTTCGCGCGGAGAGCGAACCTCTGGCGCAGCGCACGCGCCGCGCGCGAGCCGGGCAGCGCGATCAGGACGTCGTCCAGGTCCTCGCCGCGCTGGTCGAGGATCCACTTCGCCGCGTCCTCGAGCGCGGAGCCCCCCATCCCAGGAAAACGCGCTGTGCCCCCGCCGCCATGTCCTGCGGAGTGTAGGAAAGTACGGTGCCAGAGCAATTTCTCGACGGTTTGCGGCGGCACGAAATCGTTGAGAGTTTGCTCTGGCACCGTACTCTCTCCTTCGATGAACGCGGGTAACCTGGCTGGCGCCGTCTGCGCGCTCGCGCTGTTCGTCGCCGTTTGCTCCGCGCCTCCCGCGCCGAAGTCCCCGAGTGCGATCGTCGTACCGAAGATCTGGGACGAGAAGGAGCTCGCGGGTTGGGCGACGCCCCTCGCGGGGCTCGGTGTGCCTCCGAGCTTCTTCAGTGAGAAGGAGTACTACGCGGCGCCGATCGACAACCTGCGGACCTATCCGGTCTACCACCCGCGCCGTGAGCCGCCCGGGTATCGCGAGTGGATGAAGAAGCAGGGGCCGCGCCCCTTGATCGATCCCTCTGCGCTCCGAACGAAGGTCGACTGGATCGAAGCCGGCCGGTGCGTCTTCGAGCAGCTCGACACGGTTCTCTCCCGGAGCAGCGACCCGGTCGTCCTGAGCCAATTCAGCGATCCGCAGCTCGTCGACAAGTACATCGACTCGACTCACGACGTCATGACGGCGGACGGGGTGCTGCTCGACTACCTCTGGGTCGTCGACCTCGACGGGAATCTGAACCTCAGCCTGTCGAGCTGCGGCGGGTGTCACTCGCGCTCGATGCCCGACGGGAGCCTCTTGCCCGGGGCGCCGTCGAACTTCGACCTCGCCGACTCGCCGGCGGTGGACGTGATGATCGGACTGCTCAGGCTCTCGCCGAGCCTGACGCAGGGCCAGGAGGCCTACGCGCAGTTCGGCGTGCCCTGGGTCTCCGGGGACGTGAACGAGCGCTTCCGGTCGATGTCCGACGAGGAGTTCGATCGCTTCAGCTCCCTGGATTCCGGCGATCCACCCGGGACGATGTTCAATCGCTTCAACGGCAGCCCGTTCTACAAGGTGCGGATGGCGGATCTCCGCGGGATCCGTCATCGCAAGTACTTGGACGCGACCGGCACGCACCTCCACCGCGGGCCGGAGGATCTCGCGCGCTACTGCATCCTCGTCGAGTTCGCCGACTGCGGCGTGTTCGGCGAACACAAGATGCTCCCTCCCGACGCGATGCACATCCGCTGTCGACCGCCGGACGAGGCCGTGTACGCGATGGCGCTGTACCTCGAATCGCTCGAGCCGCCTGCGAGCCCGTACCCATTCGATGAGCTGGCGAAGAGCGGGCAGAGAGTGTTCGAGGCCGAGGGCTGCGGCGAATGCCACACGCCGCCCATCTACACGAACAACAAGCTCGTGCCCGTGCCCGGATTCGAGCCGCCGAAAGACGATCCCGCCGTGCTGCGATCGGACGTCTCGACGCGGCGCGTGGGAACGGATCCCGGTCTCGCGCTGCGGACGCGCAAGGGCACCGGGTACTACAAGGTGCCTTCGTTGCGCGGCGTCTGGTACCGAGGGCTGTACGAGCACGACGGCTCCGTGTCCTCGCTCGAGGATTGGTTCGATCCCAAACGCCTGCGCGACGACTACGTGCCGAGCGGCTGGAAGGGGCCGGGCGTGACGAACCGTGCGGTGCCGGGGCACAAGTTCGGACACGATTTGTCCGAGGGCGACAAGCGCGCTCTGCTCGCGTTCCTCAGGACGTTGTGAAGTACGGAGCCGGAGCAATCTCTCGACGATTTCGTGTCGTCGAGAACCGTTGGGAGATTGCTCCGGCTCCGTACTAAACGATTCTCACCGCGGCGAGCCGTGCCTTGAACGCCGCGGCGCTCGCGTAGCGCGAGGCCTTGTCGGCGAGGAGCCCGCCGGCGATCGCCAGCTCGAGGTCGTGGGGCACGTCGACCTTCGGCGCGAGGCTCTTCATCGACGGCGGAGTCGCTGAGAGCTTCGCCTGAAAGACCTCGAGGAAGCTCTTGCCCCTCCAGGGCAGCGCGCCCGACACCGTTTCGTAGAGAACGGTCGCGAGGTTGTACACGTCGGACTGCACGTCCGCGGCTTCTCCGCCGAACTGCTCGACGGGTGCGTAGTACGGCGTGCCGATGAGCTGCGTCTTGTCGCCGAGGTGCTTCGCCGACCACAGCGCCGGGGTGATCCCGCCATCGACGAGCAGGACGCGCAGCTTCTTCTTCTCGTCCGTGCGCGTCTCGATCTGGATCGTGTGCGGCTTGACGTCGCCGTGGACGAGTCCGGCGGAGTGGATCGCCGAGAGCTCGTCGAGGATCTGGATGCCGATGCCGACGGTCTCCGCGGGAGACAGGCGACCGGTCTCCTTCAGGCGCTCGCGCAGCGTTCGCCCGGGCGGGAAATCGGTGAGGTAGAGGACCGTCCCATCCTCGAGCGAGTGCACGTCGCGCACGGTGAGGATCGTCCCGGCCCGCACGGTCCTCCAGCGCTCGAGCGAGCGCGCGAAATCTCCCGCCTGGGTCGCGTTCTCGAAGAGCGCACCCGGGAAGATCTGGAGCTCGAGCTGCGCGCCGCCGCCGATCTGCTCGACCTCGAAGGTCGTCGCCATGCCGCCGTGGCGATTCGACCGGCGGATCTTGTAGCGGTCGAGGATCGTCTTCCCCGGAGCGAGGTCGAAGATCGAGAGCGTCTTGGTGGACATCGGGAGTGCGGTGCCGGCGCGTTGCCGGGCGGTGCCAGCGCCATGAACGGCCGCCGGCAGGCTGCACACTACCAAAGAAGACCGAATCGCGTCGACCCGACCCCGGCGGCGCCGTGACATCGGCGCCCGAGCGTCCGTAGACTGAGCGCAATGACCACCGAATCCGCGATGGGAACCAAGCTCTCACTCGAACCGCCTCCGCTGCAGAGGCAAGGCCTCGGCGCGATGGCGAGCGGGCTCATCGGCTCGGAGATCTTGAAGATCGCCGGCGACGTGCGCGCGATGAAGCGCTCTGGGAAGCCGATGTGCGATCTGACCGTCGGCGACTTCTCGCCGCGGGAATTCCGCATCCCGAGGATCCTCGAGGAGGGAATCGCCGCTGCGCTCGCCGCGGGCCAGACGAACTATCCGCCGTCCGACGGCATCCTCGAGCTTCGGCAGGCGGTGCAAGCTCTCTACGCGCGCGCGCTCCACCTCGAGTATCCGGTCGAGGGCGTCCTGATCGCGGGCGGAGCGCGGCCGGTGATCTGGTCCGTGTACAGTGCGGTGCTCGACGCCGGCGACCGCGTCGTCTATCCGGTGCCTTCGTGGAACAACAACCACTACGCGCACATGTGCGGCGCGCGCGGCGTGCCGGTGATCGCGACGGCGGAGGATTCGTTTTTGCCGACGGCGGATTCCTTGCGCAGTGCCGTGCGCGGCGCGCGCCTGCTCGCTCTGACGAGCCCGCTCAATCCCGCGGGGACGGGGTTCAAGCGCGAGCCATTGCACGCGATCGCAGAGCTCGTCGTCGAGGAGAACAAGCGGCGCGAGAACGAGGGCTGGAAGGAGCGGCCGCTGTTCCTGCTCTACGACCACATCTATTGGATGCTCGCGAGCGACGACGCGCCGCACTTCACGCCGGTCGCGCTCGTTCCTGAGGTCGCCCCGTACACGGTGTTCGTCGACGGGATCAGCAAGAGCATGGCCGCGACCGGTCTGCGCGTCGGCTGGGCCGTCGGGCCTCCTTATGTCGTGGCGCGGCAGCGGGATTTGCTCGGCCACGTCGGTGCTTGGGCCCCGCGGCCGGAGCAGGTGGCGACGGCGGAGCTGCTGAAGACCCCCGGGCGCGCGGAGGAGCTCGCGCTGGAGCTGCGCGAAGGACTGCTTCTGCGGTTGCGCGCACTCTACGAAGGCCTCACCGCCATGAAGAAGGAAGGGCTGCCGGTGACCGCCCTTCCGCCCGCGGGCGCGCTCTACCTCTCCGCACGATTCGATCTCGTGAAGAAGTTCGGCAGCAACGAAGCGATCCGCAAGCACCTGCTCGAGAAAGCCGGCTTCGCGATCGTGCCGTTCCAAGCCTTCGGACTCGTCGAGGACACGGGCTGGTTCCGCCTGAGCGTCGGTGCGGTGAGCGTCGAGGAGATCCAGCAAGCGATGCCGCGCGTGCGCGCGGCGCTGCGCTAGTACGGAACCAGGTTCGTTTTCTCGCGAAAGTACGGAGCCAGAGCAATCTCTCAACGATTTCCAGCCTCGACCACGGCGCTCTGGGGCGGGCCAAGGGAAATCGTTGAGAGATTGCTCTGGCTCCGTACTCGGTACTTTCCGTCAGGCCAGTTGCTCGCGGAGGAAGTCGACTGCGAGCGCCCAGGTCTTCTCCGCCGCATCGCGGTCGTAGCTCCGCCTCCGGTCGTTCATGAATCCGTGACCGACGCCGGGGATCGTGACGATCGTCACGTCGCGCGCGAACTGGTCCATCACCTTGCGGAGTCGCTCGACGTCCTCCATCGTGATCGACGGATCGCGCTCGCCGAAGATCGCGAGCATCGGACACGACAGATTCAGCGCGAGCTCCAGGGGCTGCACCGGCTTGTTCGCAGAGAGCTCGCGGTAGACGAAACGCCCGTAGAAATCGACGACGGCCGACACGCGTCGGCTCGCGCAGCCGAGCAGGTAGGCGTAGTTCCCGCCCATGCAGAACCCGACCGCGGCGAGTCGCTTGGCGTCGACTCCGGGATCGCTCGCGAGATGCTCGAGCGCACCCTCGAGATCTCCGAGCACGCGCCGATCCGGGAGGCTCGCGACTGCCGCGCGCACTTCGTCCATCGACCACACCGGCTCGGGGATCGCGGGCGTCGGCTTCGGGCCGGGCACGCCTTCCCGCGAGTAGAGATCGGGCGCAAGCACGACGAAACCCTCTCCCGCGAACCGCTCCGACATCGCGCGGATATGCGCGTCGATGCCGAAGACTTCCTGGACGAGCACGAGGCCGGGAAGTCGACCCACGGTCGCCTCGGGTCGCGCGAGGAACCCCGAGATCTCCGTTCCTCCGTGTCCGCGGAAGCGGATCGTCTCCGAGCTCGTCATCGACGCGACCCTCAGTACTTCGACGTCGACACGGCCGCGCTCTGCCATTTCTTCTTCGTGCGCAGCTCGACGAGCGTCTCGACGAACTCGTCGAGCTCGTCCTCGAGCGTGTAGAAGTGCGGCGAGGCGCGGAGACCGGCTCCGGGCCGGTGATCGACGAGGATCCCGCGCTCCTCGAAGGCGTGCACGAACGCCGGCCCGTTCTCGTCGGGGCGCAGGCCGATCGTCAGCGTGCTCCCTCGCCGTGCGGGATCGACGGGGCTGTTCACCTGGAATCCGGCACCGAGGAGCTTCTTTCGCAGGCCTTCGGTCATCGCGATCGAATACTCGCGGATCGCGTTCACGCCGACTTCGAGCACGACTTCGTAACCCGCGGTCGCCGCGAGGAAGCTCGCGACCGACGGGGTGCCGTGCAACATGCGCCGGATGTCGTGCGCGTAGCGCTGCGGTCCGGTCTCGAACGCGAACGGCTCCTCGTGCGCGGCCCAACCCGTGATCCGCGGCTCGAGACGCGGGAGGAGATCGGGTCGGACGTAGAGGTAGGCCGCGCCCGGTCCGCCGCAGAGCCACTTCACCGACCCGCCGCACACCATGTCGACGCCGAGCGCCTGCACGTTGACGGGAACGGTGCCGAGCGCCTGATAGGCGTCGAGGAGCACGAGCGCGCCGACTTCCTTCGCGCGCGCGCAGACGGCCTTCGCGTCGACGAGGAAGTTCGTCTTGTAGCAGACGAGGCTCAGCGGGACGATCAACGTCGTCTCGTCGATCGCGGCGAGCAGGCGGCTCATGTCGATCTCGACGCCCGAGGTCGCGACGACCTCGACCTTCGCGCCGCGCGAGCGCATCCCCTCCCACACGTACATGTTCGAGGGGAATTCCTGGTCGGTGTAGACGACCTTGTTGCGCTTCCCGGAGAAATCGAGGCAGCTCGCGACGAGCGCCTGGATCACCGAGACGTTCTGGTGCATGACGACCGATCCCGGCGGCGCATTCAGGATCTTCCCGAGCACGTTCCCGACGTCGATCGGCGACGTCCACCAACCCTCTCCCCACGCGCGCACGCCGCGCTCGGCCCACTGATCCGCGAACGTGCGCAGCTTGTCGTACACCGTCGACGGCATCGCGCCGAGGCTGTGGTTCACGAGGTAGGTCGTGCTCTCGAGGATCGGGAACCGGCCGCGCCAGCGCTCGGGGTCGTGCTTCATCGCGAGAGATAGTACGGAGCCAGAGCAATCTCTCAACGATTTCGTCCCGGGCATCGGCCCGGCACCAAATCGTTGAGAGATTGCTCTGGCTCCGTACTATCCGGCGGGATCGATGCCCGTCAGCTTCTCCGGAGGGATGACGAGCCTCTCGACGGGGCATCCTCCGACGATGTGCTTCTCGACGATCTCGTCGACGTCCGCGAGCGTGACGTGCCCGTACCAGGTCGCCTCGGGGTAGACGACGACCGTCACGCCCTGCGCACACTGGTCGAGGCACATCGCCTTGTTCGCGCGCACGATCCGCTTCAGCCCGCGGTCGTAGAGCTTCTTCTTGAACGCCGCGGCGACTTCCCGGCTCCCTTTCGCGGCGCAGCAGCCCTTGGGATCGTTCGGCTCGCGCTCGTTGACGCAGATGAAGATGTGCTTCTGGAACTTCGCCATGCGGTTCGGCGGATCGTACGGAGCCAGAGCAATTTCTCAACGATTTGGATGCCGGGCGCCGGCCCGGCATCCAAATCGTTGAGAAA
>WNFM01058377.1_pt6 | contig 12182 bp, 7 predicted proteins | sample 5400271 | NCBI WGS metagenome assembly WNFM01 (sample SAMN13153352, study PRJNA577476) | soil metagenome | isolation source: 60 cm saprolite on Douglas fir-dominated hillslope | place: USA:California | collected 2013-09-17 | reverse complement strand
CGACCTCGAGACAAGCGAGCGTCATCTGGTCGTTGCTTGCAATAATCGCTGTCGGCGGATTCGGGATCGCGAGCAGCGTGCGAGCCGCCTTTTCGCCCGAACGGTAGCTGAAGTCGCCTGCGCAAAGCAGGTCGGCGTGCTCGAGGGCGGCCCCGTCCATTGTTGCCCGCCAACCCTCGACGCGCCACTCGCTGAGCGCATATTCATCCGAGCCGCTGATGAACCCGATGCGGCGATGGCCGAGGTCGATCAGATGCTGGGTTGCAAGGCGCGCGGCGCGCTCGTCATCCATGGTCAGCGAGATGCCAGGCCCCGGCGCAATGGATCCGATACGCGCAAACGGAATCCGCTGATCGGCCAGCAGGCCCGTGATCAGCTGATTTTCCGAGTGCGGCGGAGTCAGGATCACACCGTCAGGCTGAAGCGCGGCGATGGTCGCACGCAGCTCCCGCTCAACGTGGTCGTTGTGCGTGTCGACCAGCTCGATCATCATTCGATAGCCCAACTCGGCGCACTTCAGCATTCCGCCCAGCAGCATCTGGTCGACCCAGTCGACGCCCTGGCGACCGTTCCAATCTGCGATCGTGCGGTCGCGGTCGTTGAGCGCAAGGATGAGATAGGATCGCGAACCGCTCATGCGCTGCGCGGCAATCGATGGCACATAGCCAAGCCGATCGATCGATGCCTGAACGCGCTCCCTCATCTGCGGCCTGACGCTCACATGGTCATTGATGACTCGGCTCACGGTTTGCAGCGACACGCCGGCATCCATGGCGACGTGCTTGATTGTCACGGTTTGTCGCCGCCGCCGCGTTGCGGCCGAGCTGCTCTTGGACTCCGTCGTTGTCAGGCGGTCCATAATGCTATGCAGCGCTCGCCGACGGCTGTCCGCAGTAGTGCGCGACGTAAGCCTGGTGCTCGGGAAGCGATGCCACGGTGCTCGCAATCCTCTCTCTGATGGGTGGTAAGCACGCGGGACGATCCTCTGTCCCAGCATAACCTGGACCCAGCTGTTCTCCTGAAACAGTTCTTCGTTGCGGCGGAACACACGTCCTGTTTCACGGAAGAGCTCGATCTTCTGGGTCAAGGAGTCCGGGACCGGCATCTCGGCGACAGTGCGCCAAAAGTCGCTGTCCTGCCGATCGGTCGCCTTATAGTGAAGAATGATGAAATCGCGGATCTGCAGCATATCCTGCATCTGCTGATCATTGAACTCGACGACGTCGCGCTCACTGATAGCCGCCATTGGAAGCATCCGGATCAGCCGGAGCACGGCGCGCTGGATCAAATGAATGCTGGTCGATTCCAGCGGCTCCATAAAGCCGCCCGACAGGCCGATCGCGATGCAGTTGCCGACCCACTGCCGTGGCCGCACTCCCGCCTTGAAACGAAGGAGATTGGGTTTCGTGCTTGGCGCACCCTCGATGTCGCGGAGCAGGCGCTCCAGCGCCGCGTCGTCTTCGAGGTGCGTGCTGCAATAAACGATACCATTCCCCGTCCGGTGTTGCAGCGGGATGCGCCACCGCCAGCCGGAGTCATGCGCGATCGCGCGGGTATAGGGCACCGGCGGCTCGACCGACTCGGTCTGGATGGCGATCGCGCGATCGCAGGGAAGCCAATGCGTCCAGTCGTCAAACTGTTCTCCGAGGGCCTCGCCTATGAGGAGTGCGCGAAATCCTGTGCAGTCGAGGAACAGGTCGCCCACGATCATTTGTCCGCCGTCCAATGTTAGCGACACAATTCCCGCGCCTCCGTCGGTCTCCACGGAAGCGATCTTGCCTTCTTGTCTCGTGACCCCTTCACGTTCGGCAAGCCGGCGAAGGAATTGGCCGTAGAGGGTCGAATCGAGTTGATAGGCGTAGTTGAGGCCGTCTCCAGGGAGATGCGCGAATTTGCCGGCACGCGCTGCCACTAGCTCCATGCAGTAGTCTGCGTACGGCTTGTCATGACCTCGGTCGCGGCCGTTCAACCAGAAATGCTGGAAGCCGGCTGACCAGTGATCCGTTCCGGTGATGCCGAAACTATGGAAATAGCGATCGCCGACCTGACCCCAATTATCGAACTCGATCCCGAGCTTAAAGGTCGCCTGCGTCTCCCTCATGAACTCGGCTTCGTCGATGCCGAGCAGGTTGTTGAACGTTCGGATAGGCGGGATCGTGCTCTCGCCCACGCCGATCGTTCCGATCGCATCGGACTCAATCAAGGTAATCTCGGCCAGGCTGCCGAGCGTCTTGCTCAACGCGGCAGCGGCCATCCAGCCGGCAGTGCCGCCGCCCGCAATCACAATTCTGCGAAGCGGCCAGCCGCTCACCTGGAGAGACTCCTTAGAAGGAAGGCCCGCAGGCGCCCGGCGCTCTCGCTGTCGAGCGGATCGAGTATGCCCCGCTTGCCCTCTGGCAGGTGTGCTGCCGCCCCTGCGCCACCTGAAAAGACATAATGATCGAACAGCGCCCGCCACCGAACCCGCGCGCTGTCAGGCAGGTCGCGCACCGCAAGGATTGCGTGCAACAGCGCCTGCTCGGGATCTCCCAGGAACCCCGGCGTGTCCCGCCACCAGTAATTCACGAGAACGTTGAAGGAATCGAGTGCTTCGACGTGGTGGTACCACATCGACGGGATGAACAATGCGTCGCCGGATTCAAGCTCCGCCACCTGCGCTTGCTCGAGCGCCTGTGTGAATCGCGGATATTGGTCAAAGTCGGGCTGGGCGAGGTCCACCATGCTCACCGCTCGACCCGCCGGCGTGTTCTCCAGCGGGCCCAGGTAAAGATCCGCGAAGACTTCGGGGGGGAACAGATTGTACCTTCGCCTTCCGACGGCGCATACCGCCAGATTGTTTGGAATGTCGTTGTGAGCAGCGATGTGACTCCGCGTACCGATCCAAATGCTGTCGCGCGTTTCGCGCCCGAATAGATCCAGCGTATTGGCCTCGTGAAGCCCGTCGAAATGATCCTGGATGGTCAGCGACGAGAGATAGATAACCGGCGCGTCCGGCTTGTTCCAATTGGCATCGATGCCCGCGAATATGTCCGGCAGCGATGCTCGGCCCATGCGGAAATTCATTCCCATCTGCTCGTCGTAGAACAAGCGGCCGCCTTCACCGGGCTGCCCGACGTTGACTTCGAATTGCCGATTGCGAGCGTGGCGCAGAAGATAGGCGCGCGCTCCGGCGCCTCCCTCGTCGATGCCAGATCTTACGAGTGGCCAGTCTTTGGCGACGCCGCGAACGATGAACGGGCTCGAAGAAGATTTGAGCCGCTCGTCCAGTTCCGACGCGTGCAACTGCAATTCCGCTGTCGCAGCCGTCGGAGTGCGCGTTGCTGCGATTTCAGCCATTGACGTTACGATTGTGCTTGAGTGCGATCAACCGAGGAAGGTTCGATAGCGATGCGAGTGCCATGAAGATCGGCATCAGATGCCCCTCCGCATGAAGTTCGGCAACGCTCTCGGCATCAAGCTCGCGCAATCGTTCCTCGTTGATTAGGTGATAACCGACCATTCGGTGTTGGCTGCCGTCGAGCAATTCTACGTCGAGGGAAAAGGGCTCGAGCAACTCGTGACGCGCGAGAGCCGCGAAGAAGCTGTCGCTCGCGCGATGGCCGGAATCGAGTTCAGCGAGCATCTCCCCGACCTGCTCAAGGAAAGGCGTCGGGAGTCCAGTAGAGTCGAACAGCATAACGCCTTCGCCGCTGGTCGATATGCGCGGATGGTCGAGATCGATATGCAATTGGATGGGCGCGTTGCCATCGCTTGAGCGGCCAACGAGGAACGGCTGAACCGCGAGCGCCATCGGCTTGTAATCGGCGGCCCAACGGTCGCCATCCAGAAAGAGGTTTTCGCCAGCCTCAAAGCCGAGAAGCGCCAGCGCCGCGAAACGGCCCGTCGCCGGGTCGCGCCGAAAGAGAATCGGGTAGTCGTGCTGGATCCGCCGGAATTCGAGCGGCACGGTAAAGCTTGCCTGGACAGCGTCTCCAAGCTCGGCCGAATGTTCGGTGCGTACGCGAACAGCCGCATGCTCTTCTTGAGTGAGGATCGCGTGCCGGCTCAAGCCTGGGCCCCCGTTTTCCGCTGGTCATCGGCACGGACGCGTTCCAGATAGGTGCGGTTGGTCGGCAAAGCGCTCGACAAGCTGCGGGCCCGCTCACGCACCTGCATGATGTGTCGGCGCACCGCCGGTTCCGCCGGTGGTAGGCGCCCCGGAACGGCGCCCCCCATGCCGTAATAGACATATTGATAGCTCGCCGCCGGGAAGATCTCCTCGGCGAGGGCGAGATCGTAGCTCGACGGTGGTTGGTCGCGCCAGAGTTCAAGCAGATCGCCCAGGCGCGGCGGCATGGTCGCTGGATCGCGCTGCGCCTGCCAATAGGGCTCGTCTCGACGGCTCAGCACATAGTGGAGCTTGAGAAACTCGACGATGCGATCCCAGCGGGTTCGGAACAGTTCGTTGAAGCGTCGCGCGTGGATCGCCATGGCAGTGCGGTTCGCAGGGAAGTTCTCGACCAGAGCCCGCATGGAAAGCTCGATCATCACGATCGCCGACGCCTCGAGCGGTTCAATGAATCCGGCGCTAAGGCCTATCGCGAGGCAGTTCCCACGCCAGAACTCAGCGCGGTGGCCGCTACGGAAAGTTAGAAGGCGAGGCTTCAGTTCCGACACGGCAGAGTCGCCGGCAATACGCGCTACATAGGCGCGCAGAGTGCGATCAGCTGCGTCGTCGTCCATGAAGCGCGACGAGTAAACGCAGCCCACCCCGCGCCGTGTCGGCAGCCCGATATCCCACAGCCACCCGGCCTCGTGCGCCGTTCCGATGGTCTGCGACTCGATCGCCGATTCTGGCTTGACCGGAACTTGTACGACCTGTGCGCGATCGTTCGGAAGCACATCGCTGCGGTCGATCCATTCGGCGCCGAAATGCCCGCCAATAAGCAGCGCCACGAGGCCGGTGCAGTCGATGAACAGCTCGCCCGCGATCCGCTGACCGCTGCGAGTGCGAAGCGCCGCAATATCGCCGTTGTCGGCCGGTTCGACACCTGTGACCTCTTCGCGCAAATGCGTGATCCCAAGACGGCTGACTCCGTGCCGTGCCAAGGTCGCTCCGAGTTTCGCTGCATCGAGGTGATAGGCATAATTGAGCGCTCCGGCGTAAGGCGGCATCGTGCTTTGCCGGGGTGCGAGCATGGCCGCGCAGATCGCCGGCTGAGGGCAGACGGCCGCTGCGAACGGCGCATCCGGGGCCAGTTCGCGCCAGGCTGCGACCAACTCGTGCGCGCTGCCCTCCGGCGGCGGTGTGAAGGGATGGTAATAGCTGTCTTCCGCCGCACCCGTGATCCAGCCGTCGAACCGCGAGCCTTGTTTGAGCGCGCCATCGCAGGATGCAAGCACGTCTTCCTCGTCGAGGCCGATGTCGTGCAGCGTCGCTCGCATCGTGGGCCAGGTTCCCTCACCGACGCCGATCGGTGGCAGGTCGGGCGCATCGATCACGGTCACGGCGACATCGTCGACCGGGAGCCGGTTTTTCCTGCTCGCGAGGGTGCAGGCGGCGAGCCAGCCCGCAGTTCCTCCGCCGACTATGATAATCCGTGTCACAATTGTTCACAGCGCTCCGGGAAGTCCCGACACTAGCTGCCCCGACCGTCAGCGCAACTTGGAGAGCGCTTCTGCGAACTCAACCCCCGCGTTCTGGAGCCGGCGCTGGCGGCGGCGGCGGGGGTGGCGGGGGTGCATTGGTCGCCAGGATCACCGAACCGTCGGCGCAAGTCTGCGTCGGCGGCGGTGGCGGCGGTGGCGGCGGTGGCGGCGGAGGCGGCGGAGCGGCACCGCCACCGAAGCTGAAGCGCACGCCCGCCGAGTATCGCGCGTCTCCCGGCGACACGAAGGTCACGTTATTGACGTGCCGCATGTGTCCGCGACGGCTTCGACCGGTGAGGTTGATGCCTTCGACGAATGCCGTGATGCCCTTGCGGAACTCGTAGCTCGCGCTGCCGTCAAACTGGCCGTACGCCTCAGTATAGAATGGGTTGCGGCCGTTTCCACTTGAGGCGAGGAACTTGTCGCGCCAATTGTAGGCAAGGCGTGCCTGGATCCCGTGCTTATCGTAGAATAGGACCGCGTTGGCACTGTTGCTGAGGCCCGCGAGCGCGAATTGAAACACGCTCGACGGCAAGGCGTTGTTAAATTTCGCGCTGCCGTTGACGATCGTATAGTTCAGGATCGCGCCGAACCCGGTGTTCCAGAAGCTGTGCTGGACGTTGAATTCCCAGCCGTAGATCTTCGCCGCCTGGTCCGAGTTTGTTGGCGTGGTGATCTGGAAGTTCAGCAGCGGGTCTGCCGGCACGCTCTGAATAAGAACCTGACAACCCGTTGTTCCCGGGGTGCACCCTGCCGGCGAAAGAACGACGGTACTGGGATAATTGACCTGGATATAATTTCGGATCTGATCCGCGGTCGCGTTCGCCCCGAGCGCCGCGAGCGCGGCGAGATAGCGCGGTCCTCCGACCGGAGTGCGCAGGCCGAAAGCGGTCTGGTCGACGCGCGTCGTGGAAATGAAGTTCGACACATCCTTGTGGAAGTAGCCGACCGACAAATAGCTGTCCCTGCCGTAATACCATTCGGCCGACAGATCGATGTTCTTCGATTTGTACGGCAGGAGCGCGGGATTGCCTTGAGCGCCGGTGCCTCCCCCGACACGGAACAGATTATCAAGCGTGAGGCCGCCTTGCATGCTCGCGTAATCGGCGCGGGTGATGGTATGGCTGTATGAAGCGCGAAGCTTGACGTTGTGAATGGGCTCCACGTCGAAATCGATCGCCGGTAGCCACTCATGGTATTTGCCGCTGATGGTCGTGAAGGCGCTGTCGGGGCCAGGAATCAAATTGAATTCGTTGGCGGCAACCCATTGCGTGCCGATCGGGACCGGAACCAACGCCGCCGATTTGATCTTCGTTCGCTCGTAACGAATGCCGGCGCGCAGATGGGACGGGCGCTGGAACAGGTCGAAGGTCATGTTCGCCTGCAAGTAAGGCGCGAGCGTCTTCTCCGTGATCCGGCGATCGGTCGAGAACTGCGCCAGACAGCCGTCACCCGTCGGCTTTCCCGTCAACGGATGGGTGCAAGTGCCGTAAAGGCCGTTGATGAGGCCGACCATCCGTTCGAAATCGAACGAGTAGAAGGACTGGATCATCGCCGGATTGTCGGCGCCGGACAGGCCTTTGAATTTGTCTGGCAGTGTTTGAAGCGTGAAGATGTCGTCGGGGATGTCCGAGGCCGGCCCGGCGCCACCCCAAGTGTCATTCTGAAGGACGCCAAAAGCCGAGCGTAGTTTGTGGTCGACGTAGGAAACGCCGAAATCAATGCTGTTGAGGAACGAGCTGTCGAAGTCCCAATTGCCCTTCAGCTGACCCTGGTTGATCCGGTCCTTGAAATATGCGGTGCGGAACGCGTTCCCGGTCGGGGTGATCAGGGCCCGGTTGAGCGGGTCGATTCCCGGGTACATGGTCACGCTGATGACCGGCAGATCCTTGTCGTACCGGACCGTCTGGTCCTGGATCCCGAAGATGGCGTTGCCGACAGACATATTGGATCCGAACTTGTTGTTCGGTTTCGATTCCGCGGTCGAATGGTGTCCGTCGAGCTGCAGGTGAAGCCCATGGATGGGCTCCCACGCGAGGTTGCCGCCGAGCGACTTGTTGACACTTCGGTTGGAGGTCAGCGAGCCGCTGTAGCTCAGGTCCTTACCCTCGCTCCTGCCGAAATGTTCCGAATAGAATACCGGCCCCGCCACCGGCCCGTTGGTCCATTCGCTCGAGACGTTGTTGAAGTTGAACCACACGCCGACGTTACTGTTGCGAGTTTCGACTGTGTTCCGCGAATAGGTGAAATCGACGGTGCCGGTCAGATTGTCCATCGGCCGGAATTGCAGAACCGCCTGGCCGTTAATGCGCTCGCGGTCGATGTCGTTGAGGTCGTAGGATGCGTTCTGCTGGACCTGATAGACGTCGGTCGGTCCGGGCCGGTTGGTTTGCCCTGTCGCCGGTAGCGAGCCCCAATTGTTCTCGGAGCCAAGATATCCGTCGCGCCAACCGACGTTCGCCTGGTTCGTGCTCGACTTCCGCCGCTGGTAGGATCCTGTCACCAGGATGCCGACGCGATCATCGGCGAGGGTGTCGCTGAAGATTCCGGAAAATTCCGGAGTGATATCCTTGTGGCCGTTCTGCGATGTGTCGAGGACGGCTCTCGCGGAGAGGGTCCCGCGCATGCCCGGACGGTCGAGCGGACGCGGAGTCAGAATGTTGATCGTTGACCCGATGCCGCCGGTCGGGAGCGTGACCCGGCCGGACTTATAAACCTCGACCGCCGCGATTCCTTCCGACGCGAGGTTACCGAAGTCGAATGCGCGAGAATTGGGCGCCTCGCCGCCTCCACCGCTGAGCGATGAAGTCGGCATTTCGCGGCCGTTGAGCAGGACGAGGTTATATTCGGGACCGAAGCCGCGAACCGTGACGAATGAGCCTTCGCCGTTAGATCGGTCGATCGAGACGCCGGTGATGCGCTGCAGCGACTCGGCGAGATTTGTGTCGGGGAACTTGCCCATTTCCTCGGCGGAGATGGCATCGACGACGCCCTGCGCATTCTTCTTGATGTCCATCGACTGGCGCAAAGACGCGCGAATGCCCGTGACCACAATCTCGTCGCCGGCCTTGCGAGAAGATGCTTCCGAAGGCGATGTATTCGCCGTCGCCGGACGCTGCTCTTGAGTTGGTTGAGTAGGATCTACCGGCGCAGGTTGTGGCGTCTGCCCGAAGGCCATGCCCGGAATCATTGCTATGGTGGAACCACCAATCAGCCAGCGCAACAGATTGCGCTTGCGCGAAACAGACATGCGCATCTCCCCTTTTTTGGCGGATGCGCCTTCTCGAGAGCGCTTTTTTACCGCTTCCCTAAGCTTCGATGTGAACGTTCACTTTGTCAAGTCACTCCGAACCTCTATAGCTACGAGAATGTTCTCGTGTTGCTTCGATATCGCACATTGTGGAGCCGGGCAGACGGTTGATCGTGCGGCTGCGCAACGATGATGGTCGCAACGCTTCTCGCGCTAGCCGATCTTGTTTCGAGAAGCTCGACGTATGAGGCGCGCGGGCCGATGCACCGACCGCCGGACGCACGACTCGCCTGGAGCGAAGAGTTCGGAGAGCGCGTGCTCGACCAAGGCCAGTGGTCGTTCGAAACTTCCCACAACAAACAAGGTTGGTTCAACGGCGAGCGCCAATATTATTCGGCGAATCGGCGCGAAAACCTGCGCCTGGCGGGCGACCATTTGATCATCGAGGCGCGTGCCGAGACGCTCGACCCGAGAGCCTATCCGGACTGGGGCGGACAATCTTACACGTCGGCGCGGATCATCTCGCACAAATCGTGGCGCTACGGCTTTTTCGAAGTGCGCGCGATGCTGCCTTGCGCGCGGTCTGGATGCTACCAAAGAACATGCAGCATTGGCCTGACGACGGCGAGATCGACATCATGGAGCAGGTCGGCGCCGAGCCGAACATGATCTATGCCACCCTCCATACCGGCCGCTACAATCATACGCTCGGAACGCAACGTGGAGCTCATCGCGCCCTGCCGACCAGTTGCAGCGCGTTTCACCGCTACCAATTGGACTGGCAGCCGGACTCGATCACCATCGGCGTCGACGATGAGGCGCTTTTGCGCGTGACCAGAAACGCGACCGACGGAAAGCCAGAGTGGCCGTTCGACCACCCGTTCCAGATGATCCTCAATCTCGCCGTCGGTGGGTCCTGGGCGGGCGCCAAGGGGATCGACGATGCGGCCATGCCCCAGCGCATGGAGATTGATTACGTGAGCGTCTGGCAGTCGTCGCAGCGCTCGCGAACCAATGAGCCGGATGGCGCAGCGAAGGGAGCAATGGGGGGAAGATGAAATTTACCCGACGTCAAATGGGACAGGCGCTCGGCGCCGCATCCGCAACCAGCCTGTTTTATACGCGAGCTGTCGCCGCGGCGATCGCGGGCCCGACTGACCTTTCCTTTCCCGCTGGGTTCCGCTGGGGCTGCGCTACGGCGTCGTACCAGATCGAAGGCGCGGCCAACGAGGACGGCCGCGGACCCACCAACTGGGACGTCTTCTCGCACACGCCCGGAAAGGTGTTTGGCGGCGACACCGGCGATGTCGCGGACGACAATTATCATCGCTACGCCGAGGACACCCAATTGCTCAAGAACCTCGGCGTAAGCAGCTACCGCATGTCGCTCGCCTGGTCGCGTATTTTCCCCGAAGGGAAGGGACAGCCGAACCCAAAGGGCGTCGATCACTATAAGCGCGTCATCGACAATTTGCTCGAAAATGGCATCGAGCCTTACGTCACCATGTTCCACTGGGATCTGCCTGCGGCGCTTTCCGGCGGCTGGCAGAACCGCGACACCGCCTACGCCTTTGCCGATTATGCCGGATATGCGGCCGGCCAGTTTTCCGGTCGCGTGAAACATTTCATGACGGTCAACGAGCTGCGCTGCTTCACCGACCTTGGCCATCTGCAAGGCATTCACGCGCCGGGACTGAAGCTCCCGCCAGCGGAAGTGAACCAGGTGCGGCACCACGGCGTGCTTGCCCACGGCCTCGGCGTCCAAGCGATCCGCGCGCATGCCCGGGCCGGCACGCAGGTCGGGATCGCCGACAATACGACGGTCTACGTGCCAGTGATCGAAACACCCGAACACATTGCCGCGGCGAAAAAGGCGACTCGCGAGCTTAACGCGATGTTCCTCACCGCCATCATGGAAGGCCGCTACATCGACGAATATCTCGCTTCGGAAGGGGCCAACGCACCTAGGGTGCAGCCCGGCGATATGGCCGCGATCGGCAGTCCGCTCGATTTCCTCGCGCTCAATATCTACGCGCCTGAATGGGTGCGCGCCGACGCGTCGCCGCGCGGTTACGCAACGATCCCGCATATCGCATCCTCGCCTCACATGGCGTCGCCCTGGCTGATTGTCGGACCAGAAGTTGCCTATTGGGGGATCCGCGAAGTCAGTGAGTTGTGGAACCCCAAGGTTCTCTACGTTTCGGAGAATGGCGCTTCGGCCGACGATCCGGTGCAGAACGGCCGCATCGATGACGCGGATCGCGTCATGTACCTGCGCAACTACATCACTCAGTTCCACCGCGCGGTGAGCGAGGGCTATCCGCTCAAGGGCTACTTCCTGTGGAGCCTGATGGACAATTTCGAGTGGGCTGACGGCTACAGCAAGCGCTTCGGTATCCATTATGTGGATTTCGAGACCCAGAAGCGCATCCCCAAGCTCAGCGCCGCCTGGTACAAGGAAGTGATCGCTAGAAATTCAGTCGTGTAATCGCGGACGCAGGCCACAGTTCTGGCTAATGTCCGCTGTCCACCCATTGCGGACACTCGCCGTTCTGTTACGCTCCGCTTGCCGGGCGCTCTTGAGTGTGACCCGGCCCCCGCTCCAGGAGGTGCTACTTGCGCCGAGACCTTCCGGTGTGGCTGCTCGGTTTGACCAACCTCCCCTTGGGTGTGACCGGCGCGGTTGCTCTGCTGATCGCTCCACAGGTTCTGGCGGCGCGGCACGTGCCCGAAACCACGATTGCCAACGTCACATCGCTCGGCCTGCTCGGAACTTTCTGCTTTTTCCTCGTCGCCCCGATACTCGACGTCCACTTCAGCCGCCGCACCTACGCCATCGCGATGTCAATCCTCGCCGCGATTGTTACGTTTGCCGCGGTCATGAGCTTCGCGAGCGTCGGGCTGCTCGGTTTCTTGCTCTTCCTCGCTTTGCTTACCGCCAACCTCAACCAAGCCGCGATTGGCGGTTGGTTCGGGGGCGTGCTTCCGCAGGGAAACGATGCGAAGCTTGGCGCGTGGTTCACCATCGCCAATAGCGGAGGCTTCGGCATCACCTCGATCCTCGGAATCAGCTTGGTTCATCATCAGCCACTGTGGCTGGCGGCGAGCGTTCTTGCGGCCATGAATCTGCTGCCGCTTCCGATCATCTTCTGGGTTCACCCGCCGATCGGCGACCGCAGCCGCTTGCACGAAAGCTTCGGTCGTTTCGGACGGGAGTTGTTGCAATTGCCGCGGCGCCGGGAAGTCCGCCAGATGTTCCTGTTGCTGGTGCTGCCGTGCGCGTCCTTCGCTTTGACCAATACGC
>WNFM01104975.1_pt1 | contig 12185 bp, 11 predicted proteins | sample 5400271 | NCBI WGS metagenome assembly WNFM01 (sample SAMN13153352, study PRJNA577476) | soil metagenome | isolation source: 60 cm saprolite on Douglas fir-dominated hillslope | place: USA:California | collected 2013-09-17 | reverse complement strand
ACAGCAGGAGGTGGGCATCATCCGCCTGGAACGGCTCGCCGGTATCCGCCGGCGCACGGCACGCACCAGCCGTGGGGCGAAAGCCCGCAAAAACAACCGCCTGATCGCTACTTGGACGTTCCACCAGCTCGCGAGCTTCATCGCCTACACGGCAGAGCGTGCGGGCATCGCCGTGGAGTGGGAAGACCCAGCCCATACCCGCCAGCTATGCCCGGCATGTTGCCACCGCAACAAAGCAACTGACCGCCGCTATGTCTGTGCAGAGTGTGGCTGGACAGGACACCGGGACACGGTAGGAGCGATCAACAACAGTCGCAGGACTGGCCAGCGTGGTCACAGCGCTGGTGCCGCCGTAGCCTAGGCTCGGACGGCGGACGGGCCGCCTGGGACGGCCCCGAAAGCGGTGATCCCGAAGGCGAAAGCCACTGAGGGGGAGCGGGTCAGAACCTCCCGCTTGCAAGCGGGGGAGTCTCAGATGTGGGTGTGCTACAAGACAACGTGCAAAGCGAGGCAGGTGACGATGAACGCTCGCGAACGGTTCCAGAAGTTTACGAAGCGCGCGCGCCAGGTGCTGAGCCTGGCGCAGGAAGAGGCCCAACGCTTCCACCACAACTACATCGGCACCGAGCATCTGCTGCTGGGCCTAGTGCATGAGGGTGAGGGCGTGGCCGCACGTGTGCTGATGGACCTCGGCGTCGAGCTGGGTACAGTACGCAAGGCCGTCGAATTCATCGTCGGGCGCGGCGACCGTATCATCCTGGGAGAGGTGGGGCTGACGCCTCGCGCCAAGAAGGTGGTCGAGCTGGCTGTCGACGAATCTCGCCGCCTGAATCACCACTATGTCGGCACCGAACATCTGCTGCTCGGCCTGATCCGCGAAGGCGAAGGTATCGCCGCGGGCGTGCTCGTCTCCCTCGGTCTGACCCTGGAACAGCTGCGTGCCCAGACGCTGATCGTCGTAGGGGAACGCGGCTCCGTCCTCGATCAGGAGGATGAGCCGCCCGCTCCAGCGGCTGGGCCGAAGAACAACGTGATCACCTGTCGCCTGGATGACCGCGCCCTGGACGCGCTCGATGCGCTGGTCGAGGCCGGTATTCGCTCGACACGGAGCGACGCGGCGGCCTGGCTCATTGGGGCGGGGATCGAAGCGCACCATGCGCTGTTCGATCACGTCTATGCCACCGTCCAGGAGATTCGTCAATTGCGCCAGAAAGCGCAGACCATTGCGCAGCAGATGGCCACTGACGCCTCTCAGGGCAGCCCTACGACGCCGCCTCCACCGTCAGCGCCGACACCGCCTGAAGAGGAACAGCCAGGCGCATGAAGGTGGCATATCGCTACCAATTCCAGCGGTAGATGCGCAAGCCTGACTCGCTGTGGAGCAGGGTGAGCAGTGGCGTGGTCACTCTGCCAGACCAGAGCGCATTCTGCGCCGGGCTGTGCGCCGGCTCCAGCACGAGGTAGCGCGCGCCGTATCGCTTGGCCGCGGCGGCCATGGTGGCGATCCCCTGGTCGGGGAGCATGATGGCGCGCTGGCCGGTGTCGAAGTAGTAGTTCGCGGGATCGGCGACCATCACGATGGGAGCGGACCTCGCCCCTGATGGTGCCGTCCTCACCCCTGACTCCTCTCTTACAAGGAGAGGGACATAAGATGCCGGGTCGGTGGCGATGAGGTGGCCGGCGCGGGTGTAGGCGGCGGCGGTGGCGTCCCAGGCATGGGAGTTTTCCACTACGAGGAATGCGCTGAGCGCGGCGGAGAGCGCGATGGCGAGGCCCAGATAGACGTGCTTGCGCTCGGCGATACGCCGCGCAGCCTCGGCTCCGCCGCGACGACCCAGCCACTCGATCGTCGCATCTAGCCCCGCTATGGCCGCAACGTTGAGGAACGGGAAGACCGCCACCTCGGAGTGCAGAACCGAGCCGTAAAACGCAGGGAAGGTGAAGATCAGCGCGAGCGCTAGATAGGCGCCCAGGCCATAGAGCAGCCAGGGCAGGGCCACTGGATATCGACGCAGCCGCCAGGCTCCGAGCAGCGCGAACGGCGCCAGCGCGAAGTCCATCACCGCGGCCAGCTCACGGCCGGTGTACGCCAGCGCGGAGAGCTTCGAGCCGAGAATGGGTCCCAGACCCCACGCGAGGTAGGTCGCCGGGGTGATCGGCAGCTGATAGCTGAAGAAGTCGTTGTAGTCGCGCAGCCACGCCCCTTGAAGACCGCCCGAGGGCAGCGGCGCGCCCACCAGCAGCAGGTTGCGCGCGAACCACGGCGCCATCACGATGAGATAGAGCCCGAAGAACGCCGCCAAGCTCCAAAGCGGGAGACCCCTCCTCCCCTCTCCCCGTGCGAGAGAAAGACGCAAGCGTGCAACCAGAGACGAGCCCGACGGCCTCTCTGGCTCCGCCCTCCCCGTGGGGAGAGACAGCCGCGCCACGGGGAGCGAGCCCGGCGGCGCAGCCGCCGGGGATGAGGCCCACGCCCACACGACCACCGCAACGGCCAGCAACAGGGGCGCCTCCGCGCGGGCCAGATGTGCCAGCCCACAGCAGAGCCCCGCCAGCGCGAAGCGTCGCGGTCGGCCGCGCGCACCCTGGGCCATCAGCAGGAGCGCGCCGCCAGCTGCCCACGCGTAGAGGCCGAAATTGTCAGGCATGGGATCATAGAGGGGATAATAGAAGCCGGAGACGATGGTGAGCAAGCCGGCGCCCACCGCGGCGCGGCGCGTGCCCAACAGCTCGCGTCCCAGCGCATAGGCCAGCACGGGCAACGCCCCAGTCAGCAGCACGTTCGGCAGCAGGGCTACCCACCAGGCTGTGCCAAAGATCCAGAAGAATGGCACGAGCAAGAGCGACGCGCCAGGCAGCCACCAGAGATTGCTGGGATGCACGACGCTCGGCGCCGGCACGAGGTAGGTGATGATGAAGTCTTCGGTCAGCCCGCATCCCTGCGCGACGTTGCGCGCGACATCGTAGTAGTACGCGGCGTCGATGTAGCCAGGATGGTGGATCAGCGCCGCCGTCACGCCGCGCGCCAGGACGCCCAGCGCCACCAGCAGCAACAGGTCCCGGCGGCCAACGGGGAGGCGGCGGAAGCGCTGCCAGAGGGCGCGCGGCAGGTGTGTGAGCGGACGCGTCTGCACGGGCCGATGGGCCGTGGCCATGCCGTGGGCGCTCCTCCCCAACCTTGCCGCGTCATCCCGCAGGTGCCGCTATCATACTGGAGCTACGCGGGATCGTCACCTGCCATCACCCGAATAGTCCAAGCTCGCAAGCGCGGCTCCCACCCCGGCTCATCTTGCAGAAACGCGCGCAGCCAGGAGGAGCGCTGGTGTGGATCGTCCCCGGGCAGGTACGATGACATATCTGGCGAGGCATGCTGAGCGGCGTCGAGCAGGTCCGCGAAGAAACACGCCACATCGCGCAGCGCGGGCGTGGCTCCTGTGGTGAGTGACGCAAGGAACGCGCTGAATCGCTGGCGATCACGCTCCGCTGAGTAGGGATAACCGAAGAATTTCCTCGCGGTGCCGCTGACGCGCCGCCACTGCCTGAAGTGGACACGCTCGCGGAGCGTGATCGTCCCCCACTTGCGTACTTCCCGGCGGTGCACCGCCTTGACGTGCTCGCCCCCGGTGTCGTCGCTCCCCTGGATGAGCGTGCCTTTGTGCTCGCCGAGCAGTTGGTGGACCCGATGGCGGTAGGCGCGGCTGGCATATGCCCTCTTGCGTGGCCATTTACGACGAAATGCATGGGGATACTCGGCGACTACGAAGTGGTCTTTGTGGTAGGCGAGGGCCTTTTTCTGTTGTGGACTCCGCGCCTTTTTCATCGCGCTCGCCTCAGCTACCATTCCGCAAGGGCGCGCGGCTGATCACCGCGCGTGGCGGACATAAGGGACCGGGGAGCACGCCACTCGGCCTACTCCCCGGTCGTGCCGCGCAGGCAGAACTCCACGCTCTACCGCTGGGCGAATAGCACTGCTACGTTAGCAGCTTTCTCCTACCATGGAATCGGTGTGGAGAGCATTCACACTGCCTGCGCAGCGACGTTGTTCACTCACTACACACCACCTCCTTTCGTCGCCAGGATCATACCATCGTGCGCAAGCGGCGTCAAGGTGCTCAGGAATATCGGCCTACTCTGCAGCGTGCGCAACAAGCCGTGGTGGGGTATGGACCGATCAGGGCCTACTTCTTCACGGCGGCGAACACGCTGGTTGCGTCGGGCAGCAGATGGACATCGGCGAAGGGCCAGTAGACCAGCGCCGCCTTGCCCACGATGTTGGAGCGCGGCAAGATCCCCCAGCAGCGCGAGTCCGAGCTGTCGCCGCGATTGTCGCCCAGCACGAAATATTGGTTGGCGCGCAGCGTCCAGGTCTTCGGATATTCCGTCGGGTTGCTCACTGAGTCCCAGCACGGATTACCTGGATAGGCGACATACGGTTCATCAATGTGCACCCCATCGACCGACACCGCGCCGTCGGCCCCAATCACCACGGTGTCACCCGGCAGGCCGATGATGCGCTTGACGTAATCGATCGAGGGCTCGGGTGGTGCGGCAAAGACGATGACGTCGCCGCGGCGCGGCGCGTGGAGAATGTACTCCGCTCTATTGACGAGGATCAGCTCGTTCGTGTGCAGCGTTGGCTGCATGCTAGGGCCGTCCACGTTGAAGTTCTGGACGGTCAGCCGCACAGCCATGAAGAGCAGCAGCGTGAGGACGGCGGTCTCGAGCACTTCGAGCATCAGACGGAACTTGCGATGCTCGCCCTGTTCGTCCTCGTAGGCGTAGTCTTCTCGCTCCGCCTGAGCGCTCTGCCACGCCATCTGCTCCGCCTCGCTTTCCGTCGCGCCCCATCCGACTCGCCGCAGCCGCTCCCGGTGGCGATAACAAGTTCCGGATGAGAAGGGCCACGTTACAACAGTATAGTCCCGCCAGTCTCATCTGTCACCGATCATGGACTAGAATAGCGCAATGGTGCCGTCAGTGCGCTACGGACGAGCGCTGTGACAGCGTGTCCTCTACTATACGTCAGCGGCGGGGGCATCGTTCCACCAGCGCGCGTTCGCCATGAGGCATGCGACCGTGGCGCCAAGCCGCCCTGACCAAGAGCGCTGGTGGAATCTGGCTTACGGGCATTGGCGCAGGCCGCCTACGGGCGCCGTGCGCTGCCTGTCACGTTCAGCGACGAACTGCGTCTCACGCAGCCATCGAACCCGGGATTGATGGCGTGCGCCGCTCACACGAGAAGCGCTCGCTACCGACGCACGGCTGAAGGCGTTCCGGCATCCGCGATGGCCCATCCGCATGTTCGACCATGTCAGGCGCCGTTAGGGCCGACTGGCCGACGATGCTGCGCTGAGCGTCTCACGCAGCTGCTTCGGCGCCGGGTACGAACTTGACATAATAGTGCCCACTGCACCATTGCCGTGCCGCTGTCGGGCTTCGTATCAAGGACATGCACCGCCGCGACGAGCAGCGCCGTCGCGACGAGCAGCGCCGCCGCGACGAGCAGCGCCGCCGCGACGAGCAGCGCCGCCGCGACGAGCAGCGCCGTCGCGTCTGAGCCGACCAGGAGCGCGTGCCAGCTGGCGCCGTCCGGCGACACTCGAGGCCGGCGCGGTGCTACACTCTGTGAGGCGTTGCCGATCACCTGTGCACGCGGCGGCGTGTGTTGATGCGCGGAGGAGGCTATCAGGACGTGACCCACCTCTATCTGATTCGCCACGGCGAGGCCGTGAGTAATGTCGAGACCATCGTCGCCGGCATGCGCGGCGACACGGGACTTACCACCAAAGGGATCGCGCAGGTAGAGCGGCTCCGCGACCGGCTGGCGACTACAGGCGAGATCGCCGCCGACGTGTTCATCAGCAGCACTCTGCCGCGTGCGCGCCAGACCGCCGAAATCATTGCGCCTGCGGTCGGCCTGCCAATCCAGTGGGACGACGACGTGCAGGAGCTGCGCCCTGGAGAGGCCGATGGCCTGTCTATCGCACAGTTGGAGGCGCAGTACGGACGGCCAGACTTTGCGCGCGACCCGTATCGTCTGTTCGCTCCTGGCGGCGAGAGCTGGCCCCAATTCATGCTGCGGGTCGCTACCACGCTCACGCGCATCACCCGAGAACACGAGGGCAAGACGGTGATGATTGTTTGCCATGGCGGCGTGATTGACGGCTCGTTTCAGGCGTTGATGGGACTGTCTCCCCTCACAATGACCGCCGTCGAGTTTGCTACCCGGCATACCGCGATCACCCACTGGGAGCGGCGCCAGCGCGAGGAGCGGCCGCCACGTTGGCGGCTCGTTCGCTACAACGACGACACGCATCTGAGCGCCAGGTTTCTGGTGCGCCCTCCCGATCAGGAGGAGACCCATCCCGCCGTGCCACTAGCGAGCGAAGAATAGTCAAGCGATGGCTGAGACATTTCCAGTCGCGTGGTGAGAGCGGCCGTCGCGCGCCCGCTCTCCGGCCGAGCTTGGTGTGCTACAATGCAGCGGACGTGGGGACGATGCCAGCTTCGTTCCGTGTCCGCCTCACGCCAACCGAGATTTTAGCCGTAGTCCGTCCACGGAGAGAGCGAAGCATCGCGCGATGCCAAACGCACGCGGTCCAGTCATACTCATCGTCAGCCCCAATGCGGGCAGCGCGCGCGGCGCCGATCCGAAGTCTGCGCTCCGTCGCGCAGGCCTCGCGGTTGGTCGCGTTCTCGATGTTCGCACGCTGGGCGGCCGGTCTCCGCAGGGCGCGGCGTGGCGCGCGGAAGGGTTCGCCGCCGCGGTGGCCGCCGGGGGCGACGGCACCGCCGGAACTGTCGCCAGCCATGTGGCCAACACGGGGCTGCCGCTGGGGATTTTGCCGCTGGGCACGGCCAACGATATCGCGCGATCGCTCGAACTGCCTCTCACGCTGGATGAGGCGTGCGCGGTCGTCGCGAATGGGCACTCGACCGCTATTGACCTGGGATGCGCGCGGCGGCTCGCCGCTGAGCCAGGAGAGTCTGCTGTGTTGGATGGCGGCGACTACTTTCTGCACGCGCTCACCCTGGGATGGAACGTCGCGTTTGCGCAGCTCGCCACGAACGCTGCGCGCCGCAAGCGGTGGGGCCCTCTCACGTACGCCGTGTCCGCTGTCGAGGCCGTCTTCGACTACCGGCCGATCGAGGTTCGCCTCGCGCTGGAAGGCGTGGTGGCCAGCGCGTACGGCCTGGATTACAGTGCGGTGCGTGAGGGCGCCGCCGACGACACCTCGACGTTGAGCGTCTCGGCGGCCGATGCGCGGCGCGTCATCACCGGCAACATCGTCAATCTCGCCGTGATCGTTACCCCGGTTTTTGGCGGCAGAAGTAACTTCCGCTTGCCCGGCGTTGAGATGCGCGACCACTTGCTCGACCTCGTGGTGATCGAAGCGCTGGAGATGTCCCGCCTCCAACGGATCTTCGAGGCGCTGCGAGAACAACGAAGCGCGGCGACCGCCGCCGCTCGCGAACAAACACTCTTAGACCGGCCGGGTGTCTGGCGCTTCCAGGCGCAGGCGATGCGGATCGAGACACCCGAGGCGCCGGGCGTGGATGTGACGCTGGACGGGGAGCTACGGGCGCGCACCCCGATCGACGTGTGTGTGGCGCCAGATGCGCTTCAGATCTTGGTGCCAGCGGCTGCAAGCGAGGCCACCGGTGGCTGAGTCGCGCTCGCGTGCTGCCAGGCGTTCAGGTCCCCCCGACCAACGTGGCGCGGCCGATCGCCGCCAGGGAGATGGCGCAGGCCGTATCGCTTCCACTTCCTCTCGTCCCGAGCTGCGCGCGCCAGCCGACGTAGCCGCCGCCGGCGCGCTCGTCGCGGAGTTCGCCGCGGGCCAGCCATTTGCGCTCGACCCGTTTCAGCGTGAGGCGGCGCAGCATCTCGCTGAGGGGCGCTCGGTATTGGTCGCCGCGCCGACGGGAACCGGAAAGACGGTCGTCGCCGAATGCGGCATCTGGCTGGCGCGGCGCGCTGGCCTGCGGGCGATCTACACGGCTCCGCTCAAGGCGCTCTCGAACCAGAAATTTCGCGATCTGCGCGCGCAGTATGGCGCGGCGCTGGTCGGCCTGATGACAGGCGATATCGTCGAGAACCCGACGGCGCCCATCGTCGTGATGACGACCGAGATCTACCGCAATATGCTCTTGGAAGGCAGCCGCGCGGCGCGCCAGCCGCCGGACGCCTCGACAGGGGCCGAGACAGTCGAGCAGCAGGTAACGGCCCGCGACTTTGCGCGTCAGGCGGCGCTGGACGACGAGCTCTCGAGCGTCGGCTGTGTGATCCTTGACGAGCTGCACTACTTGAGCGACCCCGAACGCGGACCGGTCTGGGAAGAGGCGATCATCCACTCGCCGGCGCACGTCACGTTCATTGGGCTCTCCGCCACGGTGAGCAACGCCGATCAGCTCTGCCAGTGGATCAACCAGGTGCATGGCGCGATATCGCTGGTGTTTCACGTGGAACGTGCCGTGCCGCTCGAACACTACTATTACCTGGACGGCACGCTGCATCTCGTGCAGAACGCGCAAGGTGAGCGCGTCGAGCGTTTTCCGGGCGTGGGTGGTGAGGCCAAGCTCGCACGTGAGCGTAATCGGCCCCGCGCCTTCGTCTTCGACGGCACGCCACAGGGACAGGAGCGCCGCGCGGAGCGAAACCCCGCAGCCGCACACAGCGGACCTCCGGGCGCTGCTTCGGCGCAGGGCGGCCAGGCGTCCGCGGCTGAGCCGGCTGCGCCAGTGCGCCGGCAGGCCCCTGAGCCGGGCGAGACCTTGACGGCGCTGCGCCAGGCGGGTCTGCTCCCCTGCCTCTATTTTCTTCCTGGAAGACGTGCCGTCGAGGTGGCCGCGGAGAGCGCCGCCGCGCACCTCCTGGTCAGTCCGGAGCAGCGCGGGCGACTGCACACCGAGGTACAGCAGTGGGTGCGGGCGCTGCCCGCGGAGGATCAACGCCTCGATCAAGTGCGCCGCCTGGCAACGTTGCTGCCGCGGGGACTCGCTTTTCACCACGCGGGATTGCTGCCGGGGCTGAAGGTGCTGGTCGAGATGCTGTTCGCGCGGGGCGACCTGCGCGCCGTGTTCGCCACCGATACCCTGGCGCTGGGCATCAACATGCCGGCCCGCAGCGTCGTGCTGGGCAGCCTGAGTAAGTTCGACGGCGTCAGCATGCGGCTGCTCACACCCAACGAGTACCAGCAGCTTACCGGGCGTGCAGGTCGGCGCGGCATGGACGCCAAGGGCGCCGCGGTGATCCCGTACTCGCCATGGGACGCCTTTGAGCCTGCCTTCGCATTACTCACCGGAGCCCTTCAGCCGGTCATCAGCGCGTTCACCCTTCGCTACAACACGGTGCTGAATCTCTGGCACGACGGCGATCAGCGGCGCCTGCGGGCGGCCGTGGCGGCGAGCCTCCGTGAGTTCCAGCGCCAGGGCGCCTTGCCGCGCCAGCGCGCCGCGAAGGGCGGGCGCGAGGTGAGCTTGAGCCGAACGGCACAGCGTGAGCTCAACGCGACGATCGCGGTCCTGCGCCGGCTGGGATATATCGGCCAGGAGGATGGCCTGACCGTGCGGGGCCGGATGCTGCGCGCACTGTTCCATCCAGCGGGCATGCCGCTCACCGAGCTCATCATGAGTGGCGCGCTGGACCAGCTGGGGCCGGCGGAGCTGGCCGAGGTGGTGAGCTGGTTCACGTTCGACGACGACCGATCGCTGCGCAACCTGGACGTCGCGCCACGGCGACTCAACGAAGTGCGCCGGACGGTGTTCCAGGTCTTGCGCAGTGTGCAGGAAGTGGAATATGGTCAGGGGCTCGCGCTGAGTCCCGGCATTGCCGACGACTTCCACGGCATCGCGTTGAACTGGTGGCGCGGTACTTCGCTGGGTGGGCTTTTGCGCCTGGTGGATCTCGCCGAGGGGGACCTGCTGGTCGCGCTCAATCAGACCATTGACCTTCTGCAGCAACTGCAAGGCGCCGTCGGTCAGGTGGTGGATAGCCGCGAGCTGTGGGCCGCCAGCGGCTCACACGTGGACCAGACCGGGCCGCGTCACGGTCGGGAAGCCCTGCGCGGGCGTCTCGCGGATTTGCGGCCGACGCTCGACGCTGCCTGGCGCGGCCTGCTGCGCGGCAGCGTGGCGCAGAGTCGCGCGGTGCCAGGGCTGGCCGCCCCCGCACCAGCCAGCGTCGACGAGCCGGCCTCACCGGTCACGGTGGCTCTGCCGATGGCCGAAGACGCCGATCCGGAGGAGATCCATCAGGAGCGGGTGGAGTCCAAAGGTGTGGCCGACCCTGACGCCGAACGTGGCATTGAGTGAGGCCGCCGTGAGGGTGCACTGTTCCGCCGAGCGCGCGTCCCGCGATGCGCCCGTGTTGCCAACAGAAGGCGCGGGACGCGTTCGCTCCACCACACGACCTGGTCGACCCTCAACGGTAGCGGCATCCTGAGGCCGTCTGCCATTGAGCATTCCCATTCGGGTCAACTCCTGGCAGAGTCCAGAGCATCAGAGATTGGATTGCTTCGTGAGCGCACCCAGATATTTTCGCGAGATGCGTCGCGGTGTCCTTGCGATTGTGCCGTTGTGGCCGGGCGTCGCGCCATTCGGCCTCGCGTTCGCCATCCTGGGACGCACGGCGGGCTTCAGCGCGCTGGCCACACAGGCCTTCTCGATGTTGGTGTTCGCTGGCGCCGCCCAGGTGGCGACGGTAACGCTGTTCGCGGCTGGCACAGGCGCGGTGGCGATCGTGTTGACGGCGCTCCTCCTGAACTTGCGCCATGTGCTGTACGGGCTCTCGCTTCGCACCTGGCTCGGACCGCGCACGCGTCCGCCCTGGCCCATCCTAGCATTCTTCTTGACGGATGAGGCGTACGGCATCACGATCAAAGAGTATCTCGACGGACGCGGCAGCGCGCCGTTCTTCTTCGGCGCGGCCCTGAGTCTCTACTGCTGCTTTGGACTGGCGACCCTGACGGGGGCGCTCTTGGGAGGCCTGCTCCCGAATCCCAAAGGCATCGGCCTGGACTTCATCTTTCCGCTGGTGTTTCTGGCGCTGCTTGTGCCACTGCTGCGATCCCGGCGGCACGTGCTCGTGGCGCTCATGGCGCTGGTGAGCGCGCTCGTGCTGAGCCACTTCGTGGCGGAGGGCGTGACGGTGCTGCTGACGGTGTTGCTCGCGGCCTCGCTGGGCGCTGCGCTGGAGCCGCGGCAAGGAGGGCGGGCATGAGCCAGCTCGCGCTCGTCCTGGCCGTGGCGCTGGTGACCTACGGCACGCGCCTTGGTGGATTCCTCCTCAGCGAACGCGAGATTCCCGCCATCGCTCAGCGGTTTCTGGCGTACGTCCCGGTGGCGGCGTTCGCGGCGCTCGTCGCGCCTGGCGTCGTCACGCTGGATAGCCAGTTGGTGCCGCGGTTGATCGGCGCGAGCGTCGCGGCCGGTGCGGTGCTCTGGCTGAAAAAGCTGTGGGTGGGCCTGGTGGTGGGAATGGCGGCGTTCTGGATCGTCGCCGCGCTGACCCATGCGCTGTAGGACTCGCGGCAATCTCAGAGGCGTCTCCCCCATCTTCCTGCGAAGCGCCTGAAGGAGAGTTTGTCAGGACTTGCCCACACGCCTGACATGAGCTGGTGAAGTGGGGCACGAACTGAAGGATGCGCGCTGCGCGCCTCACGGAGCCTCTCTACGGCGTCGCGCGACGGCAGGACTTAGCAGCCCGCTGAGCAACAGGAGTACTCCGCTGACGAGATAGACCAGCAGTGGCGACTCGTCTCCCTGAGGCTGGATGACCAGGAAAATCAGACCAGTCGCTATGACGATGCCCAGACTGCCGGCGAGGTACAGCACGTAGCCCACGCGCCAGCGCACCGTCAATCGCTCGTTAGCCGTGGACCGCGAGAACGTCTCCATGGCCCAGAGGATGTACACCACCGCAACGATGCTCCCGATGGTCCAGCGCATCAGGATAGGCTGCCACTCGTTCATCCCGGTCTCCCTCAGCGCATCGGAATCAGTTCAGCTTGCACGATCGGCGACATTGGCCAGTTGGCATCAGTAGAGCAGGCGGAATCAATGCGCTGCTCGGCGCAGGGTGTGCGTCAGTTTTTTGCGGACAACGGGACGCCGTAGCGGCGCCAGGGATGGCGAAAGGGGGAGGGTGGAAGCGTAGAGGGGACCGCCGGTGGCGGAGGCGGACA
>WNFM01298548.1_pt2 | contig 12186 bp, 7 predicted proteins | sample 5400271 | NCBI WGS metagenome assembly WNFM01 (sample SAMN13153352, study PRJNA577476) | soil metagenome | isolation source: 60 cm saprolite on Douglas fir-dominated hillslope | place: USA:California | collected 2013-09-17 | reverse complement strand
ATGCGACCCGTCAACAGCTTCCGTAAGTCGTCGATTCCGCTGCCCTGTTCTGCGCTGACATACAGCACCGAATAGCCAATTTTCTCATATAAAGCAAAAGTCGTACGCGCGGTTTGCTCCGCAAGATCGATCTTATTGACCACAATCGCAATCGCGGGGATTGTTGCGGCTTCCGCTGCCACAAGAAAGCGATCCAACATGCGCAAATGCGGCGAGGGCTTAGCTGCCGCGAAGACAAACACCGCCTGATCGAGATTGGCGATGATGACCTGTTCACGCTCAGCCGCCGTTCCCGCGAAGGATGACGGCTCAACACGGGACAGCACGCGTTCGCGCGGGGCAATGCTTTTGATAGCGCCTGTGCCATCCTCAATCATTTCAATCGTCACATGATCACCGATCACGCATAATTCGGTTTTCTTGCTGGACTGTTTCAATGTGCCGCGCAATTGGCAGGTCACGAGGCTATCTTCGGTTTGTACTGTATAAAATCCGCTCTGAGTTTTGACAACTAATCCGGTCTTTTCTATCAAGAGTCTATTCTCCATATTCTGTGCGATTCAAATAAAAAACCACGGTGTTGCCCGTGGCGCAGGAATCGCAGCGAGAGTGCAGAGAATGGCTCAAATCGCGGATTCCTGACGGGCCAAGCAATAGACAGAAAGTGAAGCGGTCATGTATTTTCCCATGTCTTTGCTCCTTTCCGGCGTATTTCGACTTACACAGCGTAGCATTGTCCAGTTGCCGTGTCAACGGGGATGTTTTCTACTCACGTCGGTTTTGCTTGATCCATACGGTTAAGTCCCAGGCATTTCGGATGCCCAGGATCAGTAGCAGAATAATCGGCAGGGCCAGGAGATTAACTACCTGCTGGTTATTAAGCAGTAAACCAACTGCGATACCAGGGAGGATTCCATAACTGAGAAGTGGCGCTACTACGTACCATATCCAAACAGAAGACGCTAAGGGCGTCTTTCGTCCTTGCCGCCACATCCCGATCCCCACCGCGCTCGTATAACCTAACCCGGCCAGGCCACCAATGCCCAGGAGCACAGCAAGTAAAAGTGCATTAAGAACAGGAATAGTACTAACAACGGCGATTACTAACACAGTGCCAAAATGGATAATGGTCGGCGTTACCCACGTGCTTATAAGCAGCTTGGTACTGGAGGTCACGAGGCCGGTTCCCAGTGAAGCCGCAATGAATTGAAGGCCGATGAGCGTAGCGGCGGCGGTGCCAGTAAGCAGGTAAAAATTCTGCCAATCGCGTAATATTTGGCTGACTAAATCGGACATTGTACCATCCCCAATGACCAATAGCAAGGTGAACAGTATAGCGCATCATGAGCCGACAAAGCGGTTGGTCGTCACCTGTAAATGAGCGACGTTGTGTGAATTGTCTGTTACAATCCTGCGCTGTTAACTATCTTTTAAGGAGTTTTTCTGGATGAGTATTCCGGTGACGTTGCATTATTCTGAGCAGGGGCAAGGACTCCCTGTTGTCCTGCTGCACGGCTATCCGTTCAGCAGCGTAATCTGGCAAACGCAGCAGCAGGGGCTGAGCGACCACTATCGCGTGATCACGCCAGATCTGCGTGGTCACGGTCAAAGCCCCGCTCCCGAAGGCGTGTATGATATGGAGACGATGGCGCGGGATGTCCTGGCGCTGCTTGATTCGCTTGGCGTCGAAAAAGCTGCAATCATCGGTCACAGCATGGGCGGCTATGTGACATTTGCACTCTGGCGGCTGGCTAAGGACCGCTTTGCCGCGCTAGGGTTGGTTTGTTCGCAAGCATCGCCTGATTCGGATGATACAAGGCAGGGCCGCTACAAAACCGCCGAGAAAGTGTTCGGCGAGGGCAGTCAGGTTGTCGCCCAGGCCATGACTCCACGCTTGTTCGCACCGAATACCCCGGAAGATGAGCCGATGATGGAGCAAATACGCACGATTATTCTCAACACCCGTCCGAGTGGCATTATCGGCACGCTGAAAGGGATGGCGGCACGTCCTGACTCTACCGACCTGCTGCCCGAAATCAACGTTCCTGTGCTGATCTTGACTGGCGATAAAGATCAGATAATCCCGCCGCAGAAGGCGGAGAAAATGGCGGCGGCGGTCCCATCGGCGACGCTGGCGACCATTGAGAACGCGGGTCATCTGCCCATGCTTGAGCAGCCACAGGCCACCACGATGGCAATCCGCAACTTTCTGGATGAGCTTGACCACTCAGCTTGAAGTTATGGGTAACTGCCTATCCAACATGGGGAGCCAGAAGCCAAATGTGCTCCCACGACCTTCCTGACTATCAAACCAGACATGCCCGCCGTGGCGCTCAATCACCTCTTTGACCAGGCTTAACCCTACACCAGTTCCATTAATATGCGCTGTGGCAGGCGTGTTGGCTCGGAAATAAGATTCGAAGATATGCGATTGTTGATCGGCGGGAATGCCATAACCCGTGTCTTTTACCGAAAAATAAAAGCGATCCTCTTCGATATAGACGTTAATGGTAATCGTTCCGCCATCCGGCGTGTATTTGACGGAGTTACTGAGCAGATTGCTCATTGCTTCGCGCAACTCCACAAAATCGCCTTTGATCGGATGTAAATTCGGCTGGACGTTCTTGACGATCTCGTGATGATGCTGCTCCGCCAGTGGCATTGCATCTTCAAGCGATGCCTGTAGCAGTTCATAGGGATCGATTGCCACTCTATTAAAAGCCTGCTGCTCAGAACGGTTCGCATCCAGCAGGGAAGCGATGAGCGTTTCCATTCGCGTGATGGACTTATAGATGGCCTCAATATAGGTCGGCGGCGGCACATGATTGTTGCTCACATCACTCCACACCAGGTCAACGTAGCCAAGTAGCACGCCAAGCGGGTTTTTGAGATCGTGCGACGCCATCTTGATCATGTGGGTTTTCAGGCGGTTGAGGGCTTTAAGTGAGGTCACATCGTATAGCGCAATCGCGTAGCCANNNCCTGATGTAGCACCGCCACATTGACGACATAATCCTTAGCCGCAAGCTCATCCCGCAGTTCAAAGGTTTTCGTACCCGTTGTCATGTTCGCCTGCGAAATTGTCTCGGTGAGACGAGCAAACAGCGGATTTTGCGATACTTTATCGAGGTGTTGTCCAACGGCTGCATCGGCTGAGACGCCTAATAGTGCTTCGGCGGCGGGATTCAATAGCCGGATACCCCAGTCGTGATCGACGGCAATCAATCCTTCTGAGATGCTATCCAGAACGGCTTCAAGCTGGCGTTCCTGCGTCTGCACCCGGTCAAACAATTCGGCGTTGTGAAGGGCAATTGCGGCCTGATTGGCGACGGCCTTTGCCAACCGCAAATCCTCATTGGAGAAGTGATCCGGTTCGGGGTGCTCCAACGTCATGACGCCGCGTATGCGCCCTTCGATGAAGAACGGTACGCACAACGCCGAACGGACACGCTCCTTATCGTCGAGCATGAGCCAGCGGCTGTCTTCCATGGTATCGGTCACAATGGCGGCTTCGGCGTTGGCGAGCACCCACCCAGCCAGACCATGTTCCAGGACGCTGTGGGACACCATGCTCTTCTTTTGCGGGTCCATATCGCGCGCCGCGATAAAGCGCTGCACTGTATTTTCACGTTCATCGATCAGGAAGAAGCTGGCCTGTGATGCCCCTGCAACTTCAGTCATCCGGGCCAGCGTATGCAGCAGCACCTCGTCCAGATCAAGCGTCGCGATAAGCTGTGTAATCTGGACGAGAACTTCAAGCTGCTGGGTTTCAATCGAATCAGTCATATGCACCTACACAAGCCGTCTTGCCCAAATCAGCCAACGCCGCACGACGCTTAAGGTAGGGCAAATTCGCAATGTCCCGCGCTGAGCGTACAGGTTGCAATCTTTTGATCCCCAAAATCAACCTCGAATGTTGTTGCGTTCGGGCTGCCGGCGACCCAGAATGTACGGGCATCTGCGACCTTCGCCCATGCCGCCCGATAATTGGTTGGTTCCGTCGTACAATCCGGGATGGGAGTCGGCAGTGTCCGGCCCTGGCGATAGACCTGGAAGCAAAACCTGGGCGGCAGCGCATCCGGCGTATATTGAGAGTTTGTAACATACCAGAATTGCGTGTCAAAACTTCGGGTTGTTGCCTCGGAATCACCCTGCTGGATAAATTTCAATTTAGAGATGTTGATCGGTACTTTGCCTGTATTTGAGAGCGTAAGCTGATAATCGTCCCAGGCGAGTTTAATGTTTGGCTGCGAATTTGACGGCAAGATGGCGCTGGTCCCGATGAGTGTGGCCTCGGTACTTGGCGTGTTTGTCGCAACAGTTGCCGTGGGTGCTGGTGTCGTCGGCGTTTCAGTCGATGTTGCTCTGGTGGGCGTTGTAGCGGCGGCTGGAACTGTCTTTGAGGTGGCGCTGCTGGTTGCGTTGCCAGTCGCCGCCACGACTATCGCCGTCGCCGCCTGAGTAACATCCGCTGTACCTGTAATGCCAACTTGCGCAATCGACGTTGGGGTTTGTACCGCTCCGCCCTGGCCTCTCAACACGCCAAACAGCACGATAGCTGCGACGATAAGTACAATCAGCAGCGGGATCAGAATTAATAACATCTTTGATCCGCTGCGTGCTGCCGGAAGTGGTTCTGTTGCGGTGGTCGGATTCGTCTGACCGAGTGCAGCGGGAGCGCCCATTGCAGGCGTCGCCTGCGAGGTCGTGCCAATGGAGGTAGGAATCGCATCGAGTTCTGATGACACGTTACGGATCGGTGTCGCTCTTGCCGGATCAATGGGAGCTTTCGGCTTTTCCAGTTCCCCTGTCTTTAGTTTTTCCGCAGATTTGATCTCTTGCAGGCGGCTCTCGTGGACATGTGCCGCGATCTTGCGCGCGTCGATCTCGATGGGTGCGGGGGTTGGGTCTTCCAGTTTCTTTGTGGCTGGCAGTACAACCGTCGTCTCGGACGTATCCGAGTGCATCGCCCGCTCAAGCGCTTCGGTCAGTGAAGCGCCGGTGGCATAGCGTTGGTTAGGGTCTTTGTCCAGAATTTTGAGGATGACCCGCTCAATCGAAGGCGATAGGGTCGGGTTAAAGAGCGTTGGCGGCGGCGGTGCATCGTTGAGATGCTTGAGCGCGACACTCATTGCCGATGGGTCGTCGAATGGAACCTTGCCCGCCAGCATTTCGTACAGGCATACACCCAACGAATACAGATCGCTCTGCGGAACCGCTTTGGCCGAAGAAACTGCCTGTTCGGGTGCAATGTAGTGGGCGCTACCAAATGTGTCGCCGAGTGTACCTTCTGACGTGCTGAGCGCGAGGCCGAAGTCGGTCAGAATGGCCCGGTTCTCGTTATCCAGCATGATATTTGACGGTTTGATGTCGCGGTGAATCACCCCCCGACTGTGAGCATAGTCGAGGGCGCTGCCGATGCCCCGAATAAAGTTGAGGACTTCTGGCATGGGCAATGGCTGACTGTTATCTGCGCATTCTTTGAGTATCTGGCGGAGGTCTTTGCCTTCGATAAAGACCATTGCCATGTAATAATTACCCTCATATTCGCCAAACTGATACACCCCGACGATATTGGGGTGATGCAGACGGGCAATAGCGCGTGCCTCGCGCCGGAAACGTTCCGTGTACTCAGCCTGATCTGCGGCGTTGAAATCGCTGTTGATGACCTTCACAGCCGCATAACGCTGGAGCCGATCATCGTAGCCCTTATAAACGCGGGCCATGCCTCCGCGACCTAGCAGGCCCTGGATTACGTAATCGCCTAACTGTTTCCCTAGCAATGGATCAGCCATTAATTTGTTTCCATGAAGGTTGCTATTTCCAAATGCACATAATCAATTATATCCTGCGAATGATCAGAAGCCAGCACAGGAACCTCAACGAGTTGTAACAAAGTTAACACGATGCGAGAACGGTTTCCGCGCCAGCAGACTGAACTTCATACCGATTCCATCACAATTCAGATACAGTCATATACCCCCGATTAATAATGGATATACTAGAAGTAGTTGGGCAATCCCAAATGTAGACCCATTTTGGGCGAGAGGAAAAATCGCCGTGGCATCGCCGCTGGATATAAGCGAACAAGAAATCCGTGAACGTTCTGCAGGCTTGCTGAGTGCTGCCATTGATGAGGCAGCCCGGCTATCTCATAATTACATCGGAACCGAGCATCTGTACAACGCACTGACGAAGATTGAAGGGGGCATCACACAGCGCCTCTTGATGGCGACTGGCCTCGATCCTCGCCTTGTCCGCAATGAAATTCGCCGCGAGGCAGGTCAGGGCGAAGACGAGCCGGAAGATGCACCGCCCTTTACGCCGCGTGCCTATCGCGTGCTGGCAATGGCTGTATTTCATGCTGATGATTATGGCAGCGATATTGTGACGGAACCGCACCTGCTTCTCGCACTGCTTCAGGAGGGGGAAGGCGTTGCAGTTCGTAAACTAATGTCGTTGGGCATGGATGCAACGCTGTGGGTAGAGGGCATTTTTGAAGAATTGAAGCGCGGTGAAAGCGAACATCCGCAGCTTCCTGATGGTGACGAGAATCACGAAAAGGCCGAGCCAGATCGTGCGACGCGGCCTCCAACGCCTCTGCTCGATAAATATGGGCGCGACCTGACAGAACTTGCCCGCCGTGGCAAGATTGGCGAGGCGATTGGTCGTGAGCGCGAAATCCGGGCGGTGGCACGCACCCTGACTCGCAGCAAGAAGAACAATCCATTGCTGATCGGTGATGCGGGTGTTGGCAAAACCGCCGTCATCGAAGGGCTGGCCTACAATATTGTGAAGGGAACCGCGCCGTCGTCGCTGCTGGATCGACGGATCGTGCAGATTGAGATCGGCACGTTGGTGGCTGGAACCAGCCTGCGCGGTCAGTTTGAGGAACGTCTCGTCGGCATTGTAGACGAGGCGCGGAACGTTAGCGGCATTATCCTGTTCATTGACGAAATTCACACCATCGTGGGCGCTGGCGACACGATTGACAGTAACCTTGATGCGGCAAATATTCTGAAGCCCGCCCTGTCACGCGGCGAGATTGTGTGCATCGGCGCGACCACGCACGAAGAATATCACAAGGCGATTGCTCAGGATGCAGCGCTCGAACGTCGTTTCCGTACCATCACCATCGAGGAGCCATCTGCTGAGGATACGCTGACCATTTTGACCCAGGTTCAGGGCCATTACAGCGACCATCACAAAGTTCAGATCAATACAGATGCGCTGCAAGCTGCCGTCACGCTCTCCGCCAAATACATGATTGATCGTCGTCAGCCCGATAAGGCGCTCGATTTGCTGGACGAAGCCTGCGCCCGCGTGGTTATCCACGGTTCAGCAGATGGGGAATCGTCGCGCGTCGTGACGGGCGAATCCGTCGCCGAAGTTCTGGCGGAGTGGACTGGTATTCCGCTTGCCGAGATCAGCGAAGACGAGCGCCGTAAATATCAGCGCATGGAAGCCGACTTGAAGTCCCGCGTCATTGGGCAGGATCATGCGATTGCATCCGTTGCCGACGCCATCAAAACGAACCGTGCTGGATTAGCTGATCCATGCCGTCCCGTTGGTGTATTCCTGTTCCTCGGACCGAGCGGTGTCGGCAAGACAGAACTCGCGAAATCTTTAGCCGAATTCCTGTTTGGCAATGAGGACGCGCTGATCCGCCTGGATATGTCTGAGTTCCACGATGAACACACTGTTGCCCGCCTGATCGGGTCGCCACCTGGATACAAAGACTCGCAGAGGGGTGGACAGCTTACCGAGGCGCTGCGCCGCAAGCCGTATTCCGTGGTGCTGCTCGACGAAGTGGAAAAGGCTGCGCCGGAAGTCTTCGACCTGTTCCTTCAGGTCTTCGATGACGGACGCCTGACCGACTCGCGCGGTGTGACGATTGACGCCCGCCACGCAGTCTGGATCATGACCAGCAATATCGGTACGTCCGAAGTTGGCAAACAGCTTGGCCTGCGCACCGAGGGCATCCGCACGCCAAACTACAATGCCGTGCTCAAGCGCTTCTTCCGCCCGGAGTTCTTGAACCGTCTCGATGAAGTGATCATTTTCAACGCGCTCAGTGAGAGGGTGCTGGTAGACGTGCTCGACCTGCATTTGCAGGAATTGCGCGAGCGGCTTGCCAAACAGCATCTTACCTTGCAACTTGACGAGAATGCGCGAGCGCTTATTCTGGGCCAGGGCTACGATCCGGCTAATGGAGCACGCCCGCTGCGTCGCACGATTGAGCGGCTGGTGACCCGTCCACTGAGCCAGGCTATTCTAGACAACCTGTACCCGGCAGGATCGACCGTCCTGACCAGTGCCAGTGAAGGCCGCCTGTCCTTTGCAACTCAACAGCTTACGGCTGCCAGTGAGGCGTAACTCACGCAACGGTCTCGGAGCTTGAAATTGTAGTGTTGAAGCTGTGGGGCGGGTCCCAAACCTGCCCCTTTGTTGTAAGGCCATTGGTTCTCATCATGCGAAGACTCTTGGCATTTAGTTTTCTCTTGACGACGTTATTGGCTCTGGTAAGCGCTGGCTTCATCCTGTTAACACGCAATAATCCCGACTCCGCAGAACTTCACATCTTTCCGTTCACCGAGTGCAGATTGCCGTGCTTTTTGGGCGCTGTTCCAGGGAAGACTACACTTTTGGACGCGTTTGAGGAGACTTCAAAGCGGCTGGGGCCACGCGGCTATATTTTGGACGAACAATACAGTCCATTTATCTGGAAAAAGCCCGCTGTATTGAAGAGCATAACCCCCACGATTGGCATCGATTTTAATAACAAGGTATTCGAGGGGTTCTCGGTTGGCTTTGATCCGGATGATCGGACCACGCCAACCCTTGCCAATGTGATTAGCGTTCTGGATGCACCCTCATGTTATTTATATGCTGGCCGTGGCTTCGACGTGACCACACGCAGAGTAACTGAAGCCTACAACATCTACATCTTGAGAAAAGACTACAGGTTAACGATTGTAAGTGACTTGAAATTCGATCACGCGATTTATGCTATATTTCTTGAATCCGCGCCCAACAGATTGGATTGCCCGAACGTCTCAAGTCGCTGGCGAGGCCTCAAATCTGCTGTTCATTAATTCTGTCTGTTTTCGTGACAAAACGTGGATTTGTTCAACCTTGAAATCCGACAAAACCCGTTGAATAATGGAAGTATGAACAAGTTTTTCCAACCCGTACCGCAGACAGGTCGCCAACCGATAACGCTCACGCCGGATTACGAGAAACGGCTATTATCCCGGCGCATGGCGGGTGATCGCACCGATCCATTCGTCACCGATCCCAATGAGGCAGTTCACATTCTCGGCAAGCTGGCACTGCGGCGCGGCGACGACGATCCCAACGATTCGTTCGCGCTAGGCGATCTCTGCGAGAGGCTGTCGCTCTCTGAGGAGCATCTGCGCGTGTCGTATGTTGCCAAAACCCTCATGGCGTATCGCCGTGCCGCGCAGCAAGCCGATAACAGCGCTGACAAACAGCTTGCTGACCGCGCCGTTCATGACTATCTGCGCTGGGTAATCGAGATTTCGCAGCAAGCGGCAACACCTCGGAATCTTGCCGTCGCGCTGTGGGCCATCGCGGAAATTCCAGCGGATCGTCTTCCCGATGAATTGCGAGATGTGACGTTACGTCTCGTTGAACTTTACAAACTGCGGCTCACCAAAGCCGACTACGAATCCCACCCAACACACGAAACCGTAGACGCGCAGTCGGTTAGCGCGTTCCTGCCTGTGTTCGAACGATCTAGCCGTGAAGCCCGTGGTTTGGAGGATACACAGCCCGATCTCGTGGATACGGACGCTGGCTTTGACCCTGAACCTCGCAAGATAAAAGTAATTAACAAGCAGGATGCGTCTTTGACTTCGCCCGGCGGTTCGCTGCCCGGAATGCTAAAGGAAAATGGCAGCCCTTCGTCACCTGTCCTTACCCAACCCTCGGAAGACGAGGACACGGGTGATTTTCGCCGGGGCGAAGTTCTGGGAAATCGCTACGAGGTCAGAAATATTGTTCGCGGCGGGATGGGCATCATTTACCTGTGCTATGACCTTGAAACCCGCAGCCCGGTAGCGATCAAGACGTTTCAGGGGCGCTTCCTGGAAAATGAACGGGCGATGGCGCGTTTTATTCAAGAGGCGCGCACGTGGATTCGATTGGAAAAGCATAACCACATTGTCCAGGCAAAACTCGTCAAAGACATCGGCAATGAGCGTGTCCGGGAGCGACCTCATATCGTTCTTGAATATATCGCCGGGCCGGAAGGACTTGGCCCCGATCTGAAAAGCTGGATCGATCATCGCCGCCTGGACCTGGAACATTCGCTGCAAATTGCGCTTGGCATTTGCCTGGGCATGGAACATGCCGTGCAGCAGGTTCCCGGTCTGGTCCACCGCGATCTCAAGCCCGCCAACATTCTAGTTCGGCATGATGGCATCGCCAAAGTTACCGATTTTGGCCTGGCATACTCGCTCGACAGCGCTCAAGAGTCGCCTGACGCTGCGCAAGTAGACAAAGCGCTGCCTAACCGGCTGACTCGTGTTGGGGCCATTGTGGGCACAGCGCCGTATATGTCGCCTGAGCAGTGCCGCTCTGATATTTACGCGTTCGGGGCGATTCTGTTTGAAATGCTGACCGGACGCCAGCTTTTCCGGCTGCGGACCTTCGACGAGTGGATCGAGGCGCATATCAAGATGCAGCCAGAATTCCCCGCAAATCTAGCGGTCATTATCCCCGACAATTTGCGGGCGCTCACACTGCGCTGCCTGGATAAGCAGGCGGACGCGAGGCCCGCTAACTGGATGGAGCTGCACAGCGAACTCTCGAAGCTGTATCAGAGCATTCTCGGCAGAACGCCTGATGTGGAAATCAGCAGAGACGCCATGCAGGCCCGCGACCTGATGGATCAAGCGTACAGCTTGACAGAACTTAACTACTATGAAGAGGCGCTTGCTGCTCATGATCGCGCCCTGACCGTCAGCCCAGATTCGCCTTCGGCGTGGACAAGTAAAGGCCGGACACTGCGGCTGCTTGGACGCTATGATGAAGCATTGGAATGTTACGACAAGGCGCTCGGCGTCGATCCGCAATTCGCGTGGGCGTGGCGCAGCAAAGGCATTATTCTCGAACGCCAACACAACTATGAGGGGGCGCTCGAAGCTTACCGTACAGCGGCGGCTCTGCGCCCCAAAGATGTGTGGCCCGTCTACTACCAGGCCGGGGTGCTGCGCGACATGGGCCAGCATGAAACCGCGCTGAATGTGCTTGATACGGCGCTGGTTCTGGATACGCGCCATGTGCTGAGCCACACCCGGCGGGGACAGTTGCTGCGGGTGTTGGGTCGCTTTGAAGAGGCGTTGGCAGCTTATGACCGGGCGCTTGAACTCGATCCGGGTGATGGTCCAGCCTGGGATGGTAAGGGGCTAGTTCTCAAGAGTCAGGGGAAGCCTGCTGAGGCCGCCACCGCATTTATGCAGGCGACGCGCCTGATGCCGACCCGCTCCTGGCCGTGGGAACATCTGGCAGAGGCGTTCATCGATCAGGAGCGCTACGCTGATGCACTCCCGGTTATTCAGCAGGCATTGCGCGTGGCCCCCGATCAAGCGGTGCTCTGGTCACGGCAGGGCCAAATCTTTCGAGGTCTTGGCCGCTATGATGAAGCACTGGCTGCCTATGACCGGGCGCTCGAACTCCAACCTGGCTTCAGCCGTGTGCTGTCTGCCAAAGGCGCAATCCTCGAACGTCTGGGCAGGCTCGACGATGTGCTGGCGATGTATCAGGAAGCGGAAAAGAGCGACGCCGATGACCCCTGGAATCATTACAATCAGGGCAATATTCTGGTTGCGCTGGAACGTTACGATGACGCGATTATCCAATTCAAGCGTACCGTCAAGCTCGACCCGCAAAACGCAGGTGGGTGGCTGGCCTGGGCGAATGCGCTGCGTCGGCTGGGCAAACTCGAAAAGTCGCTCATTTACTACAGCCGCGCCGTGTGGGTCGATCCCCATTATGCCTGGGCCTGGAATGAAACAGGCGTGACGCTGGCAATGCTTGACCGGTATGAGGAAGCGCTCACGGCACACACGAGAGCCGTCGAAATCGCGCCAAACGATGCTCACTACCGCTATCAGCAGGCCGATGTCTTGAGTGCGCTCCATCGCAACGAAGATGCTCTGC
>WNFM01248018.1_pt1 | contig 12186 bp, 11 predicted proteins | sample 5400271 | NCBI WGS metagenome assembly WNFM01 (sample SAMN13153352, study PRJNA577476) | soil metagenome | isolation source: 60 cm saprolite on Douglas fir-dominated hillslope | place: USA:California | collected 2013-09-17 | reverse complement strand
CGATATGGATCGCGCCGGCGAACAGCAGCAGCTTTTCGGTGAGCGTGGTCTTGCCGGCATCCGGGTGGGAGATGATCGCGAACGTGCGGCGCTGTTCGACGCGCTCGGCAAGGACTTCTTTGGACGTTTCGCTCATGGACGCAAAAAGGGGCAGGATGCTGCTGGAACTCGGAAAAACTGCGAAGGCGCGCATTTTACGGGGTGGGCACGCCGCAGTCCACTTACCCGGCCGGGGGGTATGTCTAAAATCTCACTCCAAGACCTGTAGTGCGCACCACGCGCCGCTCGCGGCGCGTGGTGCGCATCTCATTAATGGTTAGAATTCAGATTCAGAATTCGGAAAACGCGATGAACACACCGAAAAGCCTTCTCGAGGCCTACCTGCAGGCGAAAGACCTCGATCAGCCGTCCGTGATTCTCGACTGCTATACGCCAGACGCGGTCCTGACCTACTCCATCGCGACAGACACGATTGCGTTTCCCGCCAAAGTGGTGGGCGCGGATGCAATTGCGCAAACGCTGGTGCGGGACTTCAGAAAAAGCTTCGACTGCTGCAAGACCTATTATGTGTGCGATTCGATCACACCGGTGGGGCAGGCCGTCGAATTCTTGCCGTGGCTGGTCATCATGCGGCAGATCTCGAGCACGGCGCTACGGTTCGGGAAGGGATTTTACCGGTGGAAGTTTGAACGCGATGACTCAAGGATGCGGGTATGCGCGATGCACATTCACATCGAACGCATGGACATCATCGAGGACCGCGATGGCAAAAAGCGGCAGGAGCTGCACGCTGCATTGCCTTATCCGTGGCTGCGACCGGCAGTGCTGAGCGAGACCCTTGGGCGCCTGAGGAAGCAGAGTCCCGGTTTTGGCTTCCTTGATGATTTCCAGGTCCCGGTCGCCAGGCCCGCCTAGAAAGCAAGCCGTGTGCAGTGGCGGTGCATGGCATCGGTGTCTGCGCACCATGTCTGAGCAGTCGACGGCTGGATTCCAGCGGCCATCGCATTCATATTCAGACGCATATCACTTCTTTTTCTTTGGCACGGATTGTGCGGAAGCGGCATGTATCCGTTGGCCGTTTGATTTTGGTTTCGATTTCGAGGAACTGCTGCCGGCGTTTTCAACAATGGCGTGTTCCAGAGCTGTCCTGGCATTATGAAGATGCGTTTTCATCGAAGTGGCTGCCCGCGCCGGTGCGCGGTCCCTGATCGCCAGGTAGATTTTGTTGTGTTCGTCGAAGGCGCCGCGGAAGCGCCCTGGCGCGCGCGCCGTGGTTGCCACCAGCAGCCGGATCTGGACACCGATGAGTTCGCCGACGCGGGTTGCCAGCGCATTGCTCAGGCTTTCCCAGATGACGCGATGAAACTCCAGGTCGAGGTCGCTGAACCGGGAGGTATCGTTGTCCCGCAGCGATTGCCGGGCTTGCTCGAGATTTTCCCTGAGTTGCTGAATGACGGTCTTGTCGGCGGATTTCGCGGCATGGCGAACCGCGAGCAATTCAAAGGACTCCCTGACCAGATAGGTCTTTTCGATATCTTCCGGGATGACCGTGCGCACGAAATAGCCGCGGTGCGGAAGGCAGGTCACCAGGCCTTCGCGCTCGAGACCGGCCAGCGCCTCATTGATCGGGGTGGCAGACAGCCTGAGGGTATCGGCGAGCGCGCTGACGACCAGTTTGGAACCCGGCGCGACTTCGCCCGTGATGATTTTTCTGCGAATGGCCTGATGCGCCGCTTCGCTCAGCGTCGTGCGCTTGATCGATTCGGAAGCGGATTTTCGGGAAGCCGGAATTGGAATTATCGCCATGCGGTTGACAAGTAAAAGTCTATATTCTATAGAATAGCCCTTAGTGCCGAACCACTACAACCGGGATTTCGCCGACGCGGCCGGTTGGGGGTCGGCACACATGCGTGGCACGAATTCGTAGTGCCAGGGCCCTAAAAACTCCAGGAGAAATCAATGGCCAAAGAGATCTTGTGCGCTTTCGGTGTGGACGTGGACGCAGTCGCCGGCTGGCTGGGGTCCTACGGCGGTGAGGATTCCCCGGACGACATTTCCCGCGGATTGTTTGCCGGCGAAGTCGGCACGCCGCGCCTGGTCAATTTATTCAAGCGCCTGGGCATCAAGACCACCTGGTTTATTCCCGGGCACTCCATCGAAACCTTTCCGGAACAAACTGCCATGGTGGTCGAGGCGGGCCATGAGATCGGCATTCACGGCTATACCCACGAAAACCCGATCTCCATGACCCGCGAGCAGGAAGAGGCGGTGCTCGATAAATGTATCGACCTGGTGACCAAGGTCTCCGGAAAGCGCCCCACCGGCTACGTGGCGCCATGGTGGGAGTTCAGCACGGTCACCAATGAACTGCTGCTGAAAAGAGGAATCAAGTACGACCACAGCCTGATGCACAAGGATTTCGAGCCCTACTACGTGCGGGTGGGCGACAGCTGGACGCTGATCGATTACTCGAAGAAGCCGCAGGAATGGATGAAGCCGCTGGTGCGCGGCACCGAGACGGACCTGATCGAGATTCCGGGAAGCTGGTATCTGGACGACTTGCCGCCAATGATGTTCATCAAGAAGGCGCCCAACTCGCACGGGTTCGTCAATCCGCGCCACCTCGAGGAAATATGGCGGGACCAGTTCGACTGGGTCTACCGGGAAATGGATTACGCCGTTTTCACCTTGACCATCCATCCGGATGTGTCCGGCCGCCCGCAGGTGTTGCTGATGCTCGAGCGCCTGTTCAATCACATCATCCGTCATCCCGGCGTGAGGTTTACCACGTTCGACGATATCGCCAACGATTTCGCCCGGCGCAGCCCGCGCAAGAAAAAATAAGCCGCATAAGGCCGCTCAGGAGTACGCTGAACTTACCGCACCGGGGGACATGGCAATGCAGAGTTGGCGCAACCGCAAGACCCTCATCCTGGGTCGCACCGAGATGATGGGGTTGTTGACCCCGGCGGAATACAACCAGTGCGTGGAGCAGGCGTATCGCATGCACGGCGAGCGCCGCTTCTACATGGACCCCAAGGGTCACATTGTGCTGGCCAAGTATCCGGGCGAGTGGGAAGCGATGCCGTCCTATATCGAGGAGCCCGAGGCGGCGGCCTGCAAGTGGGTGTCGATCCGCGAGAACAACCGCAAGAACCACGATCTGCCGACGGTATTCTCGATCCTCATCTATACCCATCCTGAAACCGGTTTTCCGCTGGCGATTTGCGACGGCAGCCACCACACCGTCATGCGTACGGGGTCGGCTGCGGCAGTTTCCGCGAGTCCTGGCCATCGTCGGCGCGGGGCACATGGCCGCCGGCGTGCTCGCCACCTGCAACGAGGTATTCCGCTGGGAGGAGGTCCGGGTCTGGAGCCGCTCGCAGGCAACTGTGGACCACTTCGCGAAGGAACAGCGTCCAAAATACGACAGTTTCAAGCTGATCGCGAGCACCGATCTGGAAAAGACCGTGCGCGGCGCGGACGTGCTGGTAACGGTCACCCCGGCGCGCGGACCCATCGTCAAGAACGAATGGATCAGCGAGGGCATGCATATCGCCGCCCTGGGCGCCGACAAGGGCGGGGACCAGGAACTGGAAGCCTCGATCCTGAAACGCGCACGCATCTTCGTGGACGACATCCGCCAATGCCGGACCGACGGCGAGATCAATGTGCCCTTGTCGCAGGGTGTGCTGAAGGAATCGGACATCGCCGGGGAAATCGGCGAAGTCATTATCGGAAAAAAGAAAGGGCGGAGTTCGGACAAGGAAATCACCTTGTTCGATTCCACCGGCATTGCACTGCAGGACTCGGCCACCATCCCGCTCGAGTACGAGAGGGCGCTCGCCGCCGGCGTGGGGATCGAGAAGAAAATGATCTCTACTTGACTTGTACTTCCATCGCAAACAGAGGAGAAGACCATGTTGAAGAAGGCAAAAGCGAAGACAGCGGGACAGCGGGCCAGGACGCAGACCTCGGCGGGACGCCGGCGCTTCCTCAAGACCGCCGCGCTGACGGCAGGCGCCGCGGCCACGACGGGTTTGATCGACGGGTTCCCGCTGGTGTGGTCGCAGAACATCAAGGACGTCAAGCTGATGCATGTGGGCGGTTCCTACTCCGCCATCAAAGATATCGCGGACCAGGCCACCAAGGACCTGGGCTTCAAGGTGGAGATGCAGACCGCCGACCATTCCGCCCTGCTGAACCGCCTGGTGACTCAACCCCAGACCATCGATATTGCCGATATCGAGTATTTTTTCCAGTTACACCTCATCAAGCGCGGCACGCTTCAACCGATGGCCGTGGAGAAGATCAAGTTGTGGGACAAGGTTGTGCCGATCTTCACCAAGGGCACCTATCCCGACGGCAGAAAAGTGTCCGCCCAGGGCGTGCTGCCCTACAAAGTGCAATACGTGAGCGGACCGGGCGCGAAAGAGTTCGCCAAGGGGCCCACCCAGTGGATCACGGGCATCCCCACGGTTTACAACGCCGACACCCTGGGCATTCGACCCGACCTGGTCAAGCGCAAGATCGAGAGCTGGTCCGAGTTGCTCAACCCCGAGTGGAAGGGCAAGACCTCCATCGTATCCGTGCCGGGCATCGGCATCATGGATGCCGCCATGGCCATCGAAGCGCGCGGCGACATCAAGTACGGCGACAAAGGCAACATGACCAAGGCCGAGATCGACAAGACTATCGATATTCTCAAGGCGGCGAAGAAGGCGGGACAGTTCCGCGCCATGTGGGCCACCTTCGACGAGTCCGTGAACCTGATGGCGTCGGGCGAGACCATCGTTCAGTCCATGTGGTCGCCGGCGGTGACGGCAGTGCGTTCGCGCGGGATTCCGTGCTACTACGCGCCGTTGAAGGAAGGTTATCGCGCCTGGGGCAGCAATATCGCTCCCATGGCCCACCTCAAGGGCCTCCAACTCGACGCGGCCTACGAGTACATCAATTGGTATATGTCTGGATGGCAGGCGGGCTTCATCGCCAAGCAAGGCTACTACAGCTCCGTTCCCGAAGCCGCCAAGAAATTCATGACCGAGGATGAGTACGGCTATTGGTACGAAGGCAAAGCGGCCAAGGGCGAAATCAAGGATCCCTACGGCAACGTCATGGAGAAAGCCGGTTCGGTGCGTGACGGCGGGGCGTTCTGGGACCGCATGGGTAAAGTGGCTTGCTGGAATACCCTGATGGACGAGAACCAGTACATGGTCAAGAAGTGGAACGAATTCCTGGCTTCTTGAAATCCTGGCGTCCTGAAATAGGGAACCCGGATTCAGGGGATAGGGGGCGGAGATTTTTCTTCCCTCTTCCCTCTACCCCTTTCCCTTCCCGCCTTCCCTGCAATCACCTGACAGAAAGAACCAGAGTCACACGCCCGTGAAAGTCTCGCCCACGCTGACATCTTATCTGCAGGTCGGTCCGCTGCTGCTGGTGCTGTTGCTGTTCTTCGGCATCCCTTTGCTGGTGATCGTCGCCTATAGTTTTTTTCAGTTTGATGGGCTCGATTCGGTTCCCGCCTTCGACTTCGTGAATTACATCGATGTACTGACCTCCCGGGTCACGCTGTCTTTGTATTTGAAAACACTTTATTACGCGGTGGTGGTTTGGGCGATTACGCTCCTGATCGGATTCACCGTTGCCTATTTCCTGGCCTTCCACGTAAAGAGCCTGATCTGGCAGATGGCGCTGTTGCTGTTGTGCACCGTGCCGTTCTGGACGTCAAATATCATTCGGATGATCTCCTGGATTCCGTTTCTCGGACGAAACGGAATCTTCAACAACGCGCTCATAGCGGCGGGTATTACGGATCAGCCCCTGGAATTTCTGCTGTTTTCCGATTTCGCGGTCATCATCGCCTATGTGCATTTGTTCACGCTGTTCATGATCGTGCCCATCTTCAACTCCATGGCGAGAATCGACAAGTCGCTGATCGAGGCCGCCCACGACGGCGGCGCCAGTGCCTGGAGCATCATCTGGGACATCGTGATCCCGCTTTCCCGGACGGGTATCGCCTTGGGGTCGATCTTCGTGATTACCCTGGTGATGGGCGATTTTTTCGTGGTCAAGGTCATGAGCGGCAGCCAGTCCGCTTCCATCGCCATGGCCATGTCGAACCAGATCGCCATGGTGCAGTACCCCCCGGCGGCGGCCAGCGCCGTGATCCTGCTGATCGTCGTGAGCTTGATGGTGGCGGCGATCCTGCGTGTCGTCGATGTTCGAAAAGAGATTGCCGGATAAGCCATGCAGAAACTGCAGACCGGCAAACGACCCTTGAGCTTCTACGTGCTAAGCGCCTTTTTCGGGTTGTTCGTGCTGTTCCTCTACGGTCCCATGTCGGCCATTTACATTCTGTCGTTTCAAGGGCCCAGCGGCGGGCTGACGTTTCCCATGCGGGGTTGGTCGTTGCACTGGTTCGACGCGCTCTTCAGCCAGCAGCGAACGGGAGATTTTGCCGGCGCGTTCACCCGCTCCATGATTCTCGCCGCGATGGTTCTGTTGCTTACGGTGGCCGTCTCGGTGGTCGCCGGACTTGCCTTCCGGCGGCGCTTTGTCGGAGCCGCCTTCGTCTTCTACCTGGCTGTGGCCAGCTTGATCATGCCGGGATTGCTGGTGGGATTGGGCGTGGGGCTCACTTTCCAGACGCTGGGGATTCAAACCAGGTGGTTTGCCTCGGCGCTGGGTGCGCAGCTCACCTGGACCCTGCCCTTCGGCATGTTGATCATGTTTGCCGTGTTCAGCCGTTTCAATCGCGCCTATGAAGAAGCGGCGCGCGATCTTGGCGCCACCAACTGGCAGATCTTCCTATGGGTGGTCCTGCCTATTTTGTTTCCCGGCATGATCGCGGTGGCCTTGTTTGGATTCACGCTGTCCTACGACGAGTTTCCCCGCACCCTGTTGACCTCAGGGGCGACCAACACGCTGCCCATGGAAATCTGGGGCATGACCACCAATGTGACCTCGCCGGCGCTGTATGCGCTGGGAACGGTTACCACGCTGGTGTCATTCATCGCCATCACGCTGGCGCTGGGATCGATCGCCATCATCCAGTGGCGCAGATCGCGCCGGCCGCCTGGAATAACAACGCATTCGACAAAGGAACAGGAATGAACCCGGAAGATCGGCGCACGGCCCAGCGAGGCAGTATCGAACTGGCGGGCGTCACCAAGCGCTTCGGCGAAACGGCGGCGGTCAGGAACATCGACCTGAAAATACCCGGCGGATGCTACTGCTGCCTGCTGGGGCCGTCGGGCTGCGGCAAAACGACGATCCTGCGCATGATCGCCGGCCACGAATCGCCCACCGAGGGCGCGGTGCTGATCGACGGCGAGAACGTGGTCGACAAGCCTCCGGTCGAACGCGGTACGGCCATGATGTTCCAGAGCTACGCGCTGTTTCCGCACCTGAGCTGCATGGACAATGTCGCTTTCAACCTCAAGATGCGCGGTATGGGCAAAGACGAACGGCGCGCCCGCGCGCTCGAAATGCTCGATCGCGTGCGCATGAAGTCTTTCGCGGACCGATTGCCGGCGCAGCTTTCTGGCGGGCAGCAGCAGCGCATCGCACTGGCGCGTTCGCTCATCACCAACCCGCGGGTCCTGCTGCTCGACGAGCCCCTTTCAGCATTGGACGAGTTCTTGCGCCTGCAGATGCGCGGCGAGCTCAGGCACATCCAGGCGGAATTCGGCATCACGTTCATTCACGTGACGCACACGCAGATGGAGGCCGTCGCGCTGGCCGACATGGTGGTGGTGATGGACCAGGGCCAGATCGAGCAGGCCGCCTCGGCGCGGGATGTCTACGACCGGCCGCGCACCGGCTACGTGGCGCACTTCATGGGCGGCCAGAACGTGCTGGCCGGCGTCGTGACCGGGCGCCAGACCGGCACGGTCACCGTCGCCAGCGGCACAAAGAATATTACGATCACGGCGCCGGCCCCGGCCCCGGCGCTGGGCACGCAGTTCGAGGTCGCGGTGCGCCGCGACCGGGTACACCTGAGCCGGGCGCCTTCGCAGGCTGCCGACCCCGGCGTGAACGCGGTGAGCGGCCGCGTCAGCGGGATCGAATACCAGGGCACGTGGCTGAAGATTTCGGTCGAGGATGCCTGCAGCGAGGGCTTTGTCGCCAATGTCCCCGATGACAAGTTTTTCGCCGACCCGTTGAAGATTGGCGATCCGGTGATCGCCCGCTGGGATGCGGAGCAATTGCATTACTTGGTTGCCCGGTCCGGGAAGCGGTCCGCGGCGAGTGCCGCCGCGTCGGGGTCATCTACAGTGGCCGCGGCGGGCTAGTGTCCTGTTCCGCTAATTCGCGGGACAACTTGCGCACCCTGGAGGGCAGACTTCATATGCATTTTGTGACAAACCACTATCGATCGGAAAACCCGCGAAATCGGTGCCAGGCAAGGCGCGAGTCCTCGACAGTGGCGGGGGCCGGTGGAACGTGGAGCAGGGGCCCCGCTTGCGGGGATGCGACCGTGCAACCGGCCGATAGCGTGTCGATCACCGGCCTGACGCGTGTCTCTGCGGTCAGATCCCCAGAGGAGCCCCTCTTCCGCGCTCCGACACGCACGGCGAGGACTCGTAACACAGCATGGCGCCGATTCTCGTCGGGTTTTCAGCCGCGAATTAGCGGAACAGGATGCTAACAATGTGTGCCCTGTGCGGCGTCTTCGCTGGTGAGTCGCACTGGACCGACGTGACCGTGGGTGGGACCGACAGCGGCGGGCGCACTCGTCGCCACGAACGGTTGCACCGCGTCGCACAGGCCAATCGCATCCTGAAGCAAGTCGGATTGAAGCTGAGCGACTGGCAGGGAAGCGCTTACTTGCTCAGCAGCCAGACCGGCCAGACGGCCATCGTGCCCAGTGTTGCCGCCGTCTGGCCGGAGGCCGAACGCCTGCGCAAGCAATCGATCGATCCGCTCGATGCGCGGCTGATCCAGGTTCTCGAACGGGACTGATCGCAAGAACTTGTCTCAATCCAACACGGAACCACGGAGGACACGGAGGACACGGAGGACACGGAGGAAGAGCGAAAGAGGACAACGAGGGAGTCGTTGCAATCGTTGGAGTAGCAGTCGAGGTAACAATTACCACCGTCACCTTCCCTTGCCTTTTGTTTTCCTCCGTGTCCTCCGTGTCCTCCGTGGTTCCAGGTTGGGAGGAAAGATTTCATGACCCCAAGCGACGACCACACGCCGGTCAACATCCTTACCGGTTTCCTGGGCAGCGGCAAGACGACGCTGCTGCAGCGGCTGCTGCGCTCGCCGCGCATGGCGCGCACCGCCGTGCTGATCAACGAGTTCGGCGAAATCGGCCTGGACCACCTGCTGGTGCAGCAGGTCGATGAGTCCGTCGTCCTGCTGCAAAGCGGGTGCATCTGCTGCAGCATTCGCGATGACCTCAAGTCCGCGTTGCGCGGACTGCTGAGCCGGCGCGAGCGCGGCGAGATTCCGGCCTTCGACCGGATCGTCATCGAGACCACCGGGCTGGCGGATCCGGGCCCCATCCTGTACACGCTGTTGAGCGAACCGGTGATCCGGCATCATTTCAGGCTCGGCAATGTGATCACGACCGTGGATGTCGTGAATGCCGGACTGCATTTGTCCCGCAACCCCGAGGGCATCAAGCAAGTGGCCGCCGCCGACCGGCTGGTGCTCACCAAATCCGACCTTGCCGCGCCCGGGCAGACCGACATCGTGTGCAATGAGCTCGCGCGGCTGAATCCGTCCGCAAGGATCTGGGACGCCGCGCAGGAACCCGTCGACGCAGACTTCCTGCTCGATGGTTTACCTTTCGCGCCTGCACCGGGCCGGGCACGGTATCGGCTGGAGAACGGGAGCGCGTCTGCGCGGGAGGACGGCGCGGTCGCTGCGAACGGGCTGCACACCGATGCGATATCGAGCATGAGCCTGATTCTGGATCGACCCATGGACTGGACGGCCTTCGGCATCTGGTTGAGCCTGCTGCTCAACCGGCACGGCGATGACGTGTTGCGGGTAAAGGGTATCCTTTGCGTGGAAGGCAGCGACACGCCGGTGTGGATCAACGGCGTGCAACACATCGTGCATCCGCCACAGCATCTGGAGGCTTGGCCCACACAGGACCACCGCTCGCGCATCGTTTTCATCACGCGCGGCATCGGTCAGGAACAGTTGCTCCGCTCGCTGGAGGCTTTTTGCCGGTTGCGTGCAGCGGAGCTGGCGGTGGCATAAGGCTCCGGTCGCGCAATCCATCCCGGCTCAGGTCCGGGAACGAGGCATCTGTTGTTCCGCCCCTGCCACCGCAAGACGCGTCTCGTAAAAAGGAAGCAAATATGGCTGCCCTGTCGATAGATTCGAAACGGTTGTGGAAATCGCTGATGGATCTCGCCCGGATCGGCGCCACCGAAAAAGGCGGCGTGCGCCGGTTGGCGCTATCGAAGCTGGACGGTGAGGCGCGCGACCTGTTCATCCGCTGGTGCAAGGAGGCGGGCTGCGTCATCGCGATCGATGGCATCGGCAACATCTTCGCGCGGCGGGCGGGCCGGAACGACGCGCTGCCGCCCATCATTACCGGCAGCCACATCGACACCCAGCCCTCCGGCGGAAAATTCGACGGCAACTACGGCGTGATGTCCGGGCTCGAGGTGATTCGTACCCTCAACGATCACAAGGTCCGCACGGAAGCGCCGATCGAAGTGGCGGTGTGGACCAATGAGGAAGGCTCGCGTTTCACGCCGGTGATGATGGGCTCGGGCGTGTTTGTGGGCGCGTTCCCGCTCGAATCCACTTTGCAGCGCACCGACCTCGAGGGCGTGACGGTCGGCCAGGCGCTCACGCAGATCGGCTACGCCGGCGCGGCAAAAATCGGCGGCCGTCCGGTCGGCGCCTACTTCGAGGCGCATATCGAACAAGGACCCATCCTGGAGGATACGCGCAAGGTGATCGGCGTCGTGCTCGGCGCGCTCGGCCTGCGCTGGTACGACGTCGTCGTCACCGGGCAGGACGCGCATGCCGGCCCCACGCCGATGCGGCTGAGGAAGGATGCGTTGCTCGCCGCATCGAAAATGGTTGCCGAAATCAATGCGCTTGCCTACCGCTACCAGCCTGACGGCCGCGGCACGGTGGGGTTCATGCAGGTCAAGCCCAATTCGCGCAACGTCATTCCGGGCGAGGTGCGTTTTTCGGTGGACTTGCGGCACGCGCAGGACGAGGCCCTCGACCGCATGGAAAGCGAAATGCGCGCAGCGTGCGAGCGCTTTGCGAGCGAGGGGAAAGTCAGTGCCAGCGTCGAGCGCGTCGCCAATTACCCGGCCTGCAATTTCGAAGCCGGATGTGTATCCGCGGTACGCAATGCCGCGCAAACCCTGGGCTTAAGCCACATGGACATCGTCAGCGGCGCCGGCCACGACGCCATCTACATGGCGAGAGTCGCTCCGACCAGCATGATTTTCGTGCCCTGCGAAGGCGGCATCAGCCACAACGAAATCGAGAACGCCAAGGCGGAAGACCTGGCCGCGGGCTGCAACGTGCTGCTGAACGTCATGCTCCAGAAGGCGCAGCGCGCCAATTGACAGCGTGCATCAGCCTTTCCTGTGGGTAGTTGCCGAAAGGCAAGGCGTAAAAATCAACCAGCATTCACCGCCAAGGACGCAAAGGACGCAATGGGAACCCGGGAGAGACAGGCCTCTATGGGAGCGCGCACTGCCCGCGGCTCGAACTCAGGGCACACCCTGTACTCTTTGCCTTTGACGTTCCTTCGCGTCCCTGGCGTACTTGGCGGTGAATTGTCTTTGAAGAGCGTGCCCTGATGACGCGGAACCCGATCCTGCTTCCGTTCAATCCGCGACTCACGGATATACCGGACGAGCCATCAATAGGAATCGCGGCATGAAACCAAGGATCGTACTGTTGGCCACCGGCGGAACCATCGCGTCGCGCTATGACCCGAATCTGGGCAGCACCGTCGCCTCCCAGCGTGCCGATGCGCTTCTCAAGACGTTGCCGCAGGCCGCGGATTTCGCCGAGATCGAAGTTCATGACCTGGCGACCATCCCGAGCTATGAGATGGATCTGCCGTTCGCTTTTGATCTTGCCATGCGCATCAGGGATACGCTCTCCCGGCCCGAGGTGGCGGGCGTGGTGGTCACGCATGGCACGGACACGATGGAAGAGACCTGCTATCTGGCCGATCTGCTGCTC
>WNFM01243654.1_pt2 | contig 12186 bp, 15 predicted proteins | sample 5400271 | NCBI WGS metagenome assembly WNFM01 (sample SAMN13153352, study PRJNA577476) | soil metagenome | isolation source: 60 cm saprolite on Douglas fir-dominated hillslope | place: USA:California | collected 2013-09-17 | reverse complement strand
AACAGGTACCTCAAGAAGCGGCCCGATGACGGGGTGGCTCGCGATGCGCTGATCAACATGTACCTGAACGCCAACCGGACCGACGAGGCCATCGCGTACTTTCGCTCCTACCTGAGCGAGGATGAGCATCGCAACGATCTGGCGGCGGTCAAGTCGATCGCCACCCTCTACGCGAAGAAGGGCAACTTCAACGAAGCCCTCAACTGGTACGAGAAGATCACCCTCATCGACTCGAAGAACCCCGAGTCCTACTACATCTTCGGGGTCGTCTGCTACGAGAAGGTCTCCAAGAACCCGCCCGCCGACCTCAACGAAAAGCTCAGCATCATCGAGAAGGGCAAGCAGGCGCTGCAGCACTCCATCGACATGAAAGCCGACTACTTCGAATCGATGGCCTACCTCAATCTGTTATGGCGTCAGCAGGCCCTCACCGAGACCGACCCGTTGAAGGCTCAGGCCGACGTCGCCCAGGCGGAACAGATCCGTAACCGCGCCGTCGAGATCATCAGGCAAAAAAAGGCGGCATCGAACGCCGCTACAAAGAGCTAACCGCCATGTTTGAAACTACAGTCGTAGAGTCAAAAAAGCATGTAACCGGGATTCGCCAGTACGTCACCTTGCCGGTCTCGGTCGCGCTGCACGTGATCGTCGTCGTCGGAATCATCGTCGGCACCATCTGGAACGTCTCGTTCCCTGCGAACTCTCCGGCCCAGGTGGCACAGTACTCGGTCGCCGCGGCTCCGCCGCCACCCCCGCCACCCCCACCGCCGCCTCCGAAGGCGGCCACGGTGACTCAGGTCATCAAACCGGTGGAGGTTCCGAAGAACATCCAGGAGATGGCCCCGACGACTGTTCCTGAGAAAGTCACGCCCGTTGCCACGCAGGCCACCTCGCCCGGCGTGGAGGGCGGCGTGGAGGGCGGCGTGGAGGGCGGTGTGCCCGGTGGCGTCGTTGGCGGTGTGGTTGGCGGAGTCGTCACCGAGACGGCGCCGCCCGTGAAAACCGATGCTCCGTTGCGCGTCGGCGGCGACGTCAAAGCTCCCATCAAGATCAGCCAGGTCGAGCCGGTGTATCCGGAAGTGGCTCGCAAGGCCCGCATCTCTGGCATGGTTATCCTGGAGTGCACCATCAACAGGAACGGCGAGGTGACGGACGTCCACGTTCTGAAGCCGCTTCCATTCGGACTCGATCAAGCCGCGAGCGACGCAGTTCGCAAGTGGAGATTCAAACCGGGCACGCTCAACGGCCAGCCGGTCGATGTTCTATTCAATCTCACCGTGCAGTTCAAGCTGAACTAGAGGAAATCAAGACAGGCGTCGGGCCTCGTGTCTCGGCGCAATTTGGAGGGAAATTGTTATGGACATGAGCTTTACTGCACTACTGAAATCCATGTCATGGCCGGCGTTGCTCGTCGTCCTCATCATGGCCATCATGTCGGTCGTCTCCCTGTGGGTGATGATCGAGCGCTTCATGACGTTCCAGCAGGCCAAGAACCAGTCGCTCAAGCTGCTCGGCGCGCTCTCGAACGTGCTGACCAAGGGCGACTATCAGCAGGCCATCGACATCCTGCTCGAGTTCGAGGCCGTGCGCCGCGACAAGCGCAACACCGACCCCGAAGTGGCCATCGAGGCCTCCCGCCAGGGCATGGACCGCACGGCCATGATCACCGTGGCTGAGCTGAAGGAGAACCTCGGTGCCCTGGCCACCATCGGTGCCACCGCGCCGTTCGTCGGTCTCTTTGGCACGGTTCTGGGCATCATTCACGCGTTCGGCAAGATGGCCACGTCCGGCGGCGGTATCGCCTCGGTGTCGGCCGGTATCGCCGAGGCCCTCATCACCACAGCATTCGGTCTGGCTGTGGCCATCCCGGCCGTGTGGGCCTACAACTACTTCCAGAACCGCGTCGACCGCTTCACCGTCGAAATGTCGAACTCCGGCTCGGAGATGTCGATCTACTTCCTGAAGGAAGTCGGAGCGGGGCATGAAAAATCGGTGGCATAGCTCGATCGGCAAACTCTCCAAGGGGGCGATGAACTCGGAGATCAACGTCACCCCCCTGGTGGACGTTTGTCTCGTGCTTCTGATCATCTTCATGGTCGTCACGCCCATGCTGCAGAAAGGCGTGCCGGTCAACATCCCCGTGACTGAAGAGCCCGAGAAGACTCCCGACACCGAGAAGCAGCTCCAGATCTCGGTCAAGGCGGACGGCAGCGTCTACCTCGGCTCGACCGTCGTGCGGAAGGAACAGGTGCAATCGGAGCTCGAACAGATCCACCAGCGCACCCCCGACCGTGAGATCGCGGTCAAGGGCGACAAGCTCGTCAAGTACGGCGCCGTTCTCGACGTCCTCAAAGCCTGCCGCGAGGTTGGTTTCAACAACGTCGGTCTCATCGCCCAACCCAAGAGAAGCCCCGTACAATCAACTGTTTAGGCAGGTCACATGCAAGTAGGTGGCAGCGGTTCCGTCAAGTCCGACATTAACGTCACGCCTCTCGTCGACGTTGTGCTCGTGCTTTTGATCATCTTCATGGTCATCACACCGGTTGTCCAGATGGGCTACCTGGTGCGCGTTCCGCCCAAGGCGCCCGCGAACCTCCCTCCGTCCGCGGTGCAGGATCAGATCATCCTCCGCCTTCAGGCTGACAAAAGCATTCTGATCAACAAGGACGTGGTGACCGCAGACCAGTTCCCGTCACGCATCCGCGAGATCATCCATGGCAATCAGTCGAAGATGGTCTTCTTCCAGGGCTCTCCCGAGGTCGACTACGACACGACCATCAAGTTCCTCGATTCAGCCCGCGCTGCAGGCTGCAAGAACATCGGGATCATCGTCGAACAGGCCCAGTAACTCATCGATACAGACGTCTCGATTTTTGCGAACGGCGGCCCCTGCGGCCGCCGTTCGTCGTATGTGCACCGATGTCCGCTGATCACCGTCCGCGTCTTCACGCTCTGGCCGCCCTGAGCGTGTTCGCGTCGAGCTACGTAGCCGCGGTCGCTCTCGCGGCCTGGCTGCTACGGATGGCGGGGCTCCTCGATTTGGGGCAGTGGGCGTGGCTTACGGGCGGCGTCGTGGCGACGGTTCTTACGATCACGATCTGCGAGCAACGCCGCTGGCGGCTGGGATTCGAGGCGCCGTGGACGATCGCCGGACGCGAGCTCCTGCTCGGCGGAGCCCTGGCGGTGATGCTCGTTCTCATGGCGGACCGCCTCATCTTGTTTACGACGACGCTCCATCACGCACGAGGCAGCGGCTTCCCCTGGCCCGAGCTTGCCAGCGTTTTTCTTCCCGCGGTGATCCACGAGGAGCTCGTCTTCCGTGGGTATCCGCTCCAGAAGCTACGCACCCTCAGCCGGCCGCTGGCGATCACCGTGACCTCGATCGTGTTTGCCGCGATGCATGGCGCGAACGACGGCCTGACCGTCATGGCGCTTACGAACCTGCTACTTGCCGGCGTCCTGCTCGCCCTCGCCTATGAGCGTTACGAGCGACTCTGGTTCCCCATCGGGATTCACCTGGGTTGGAACTTACTCTGTGGTCCAATTCTCGGCTACGCCGTGAGCGGCTACGTGCCCGAACGGAGCGTCTTGACGACGAGTGGATCGGGTGCGGACCCGCTGACCGGGGGAGTGTTCGGGATCGAAGGGAGCGTTTGGATTGTTGTCGTCGAAGTGGTCGGCATCGCCTTTTTGTTGTTGAATGCACGCCGCAAGAGACCAGAAGGTCAGGAGTCAGCATGAAAGACATCGTCATCGTCGACGGCGCGCGCACGCCGATGGCCGAGTACAACGGCCAGTTTAGCGACATCAGCGCTATCGACCTCGCCGTGTTTGCCGCGAAGGAAGCGCTCAAGCGAAGCGGCACGGCGCCGGAAGAAGTGCAGCACGTCATCATCGGCAACGCCCTGCAGACTTCGGGCGATGCCATCTATGGAGCCCGTCACGTCGGCCTCAAGGCGGGCGTCCCGAAGGAAGTGCCGGCGCTTACCGTCAACCGCCTCTGCGGTTCCGGGATTCAGTCGGTGATCAATGCCGCTGAGCAGATCGAGCTCGATGAGGCAACTACCGTGCTGGCCGGCGGGATGGAGAACATGTCTCAGGCGCCATTCGTCGTCCGCGGCGCGCGCAAAGGCTTGCGCCTCGGCCAGGCACCGATGGAAGACTCGTTGATGGTCGCTCTCCTCGACACATACGCCGGTCTTTATATGGCGCAGACATCCGACAACCTGGCCCGCAAGTACGACATCTCCCGCGAAGCGCAGGACCAGTTTGCGTTGCAATCCCAGCAGCGAGCCGTCCAGGCAAAGGACAGGCTCCGCGAGGAGGTGATCTCCGTCCCGGTCGGCCGCAAAGGGGAGCTGTTCTCTGACGATGACCACGTCCGTCCCGAGACGACACTGGGAGGGTTGGCCAAACTGAAGCCGGCGTTCGCCAAGGACGGCTTCGTGACCGCAGGAAACGCCAGCGGCATCGTCGATGGCGCGGCGATGCTGGTCGTCACCACAGCCGGAAACGCCGTAGGGAAGAAGCCCCTGGGACGAGTCGTGTCGTGGGGCGTCTCCGGTTGTGATCCGGAGATCATGGGCATCGGGCCAGTCCCGGCTACGAAGATCGCCTTGAAGAAGGCGGGCCTCGCGCTCGACGACATCGACCTCATCGAGATCAACGAAGCCTTCGCCGGACAGATCCTGGCCGTGGCGAAGGAGCTCGGGATCGACCAGGAGAAGCTGAATGTGAACGGCGGCGCCATCGCCCTCGGCCACCCCTTGGCCGCCTCCGGTACGCGCCTGCTCCTGACTGTCCTCTACGAGCTGCGGCGGCGGCAGAAACGCTATGGCCTGGCCACCGCCTGCATCGGTGGAGGGCAGGGGATTGCGATGATCGTGGAGCGGGTCTAGCCTCGGTCAGAGGGCGGAAGGTAGAGGCCAGAAGTGGTTCGCGAGCGCGCTCGGGGTTCCGCGTCACGGTCGGACCCTTGAACCAAATGTTGAATGGAGAATGTTGAATGTTGAATTGAGGCCGCACCGGCTGCACGGCCGGTCCCTAATTCAACATTCTTCAATTCAACATTCAACATTTGGGTTTAGAGCGCCGATCCCAAATCTTGATTACCCCGAATCGCTCGAGGGATGAGGAGCCAGCGCACTCGCGTTCTCATGAGTCATGCGAATCCGTTCACTGGCTTTCCTTGCACTCCTGATCCTCATTCCGGCGGCGGCGGTGGAGAAGCCAAGGACTGTCACCCTCGACGTGAAGGACGAGGAGATTCACGCCATCCTTCGCTCGATGCAGAAGCAGTGTGGGATCCGCAACCTGGTCATCGACCCCGGCGTCGAGGGGCGGGGAACCTTTCTTCTCCACGACCTTCCCTGCCCGACCGCGTTCGAGGTCGTAGCGCGCACCATGAGCCTGCAGATCGCCGATGAGGGGAACTCGGTGGTGACGGTGCGGCGGCAGCAGTGACGAGTGGGGGGGTGAGCTCCGCGTACTTGCCTGTCGTCTTTGCGACCCATTCCCTGGAAGAAAGGAGGGTTGAACTCTATCCGAATGTTGAATGGTGAATGTTTAATTGAGAATGTTGAATGACGGCAGCGCCCTTGCGCCGGCCGGGCTCTCATTCAACATTTTCCATTCAACATTCGTCATTCAACGTTTGGGTTTCGAGCCCAAACGCAGGTGTGCGTGGCCGGAAAGGGCGTCGAAAAGCGCGTCCCAACGGTCCTCCGCCTTCTGCCCTCTGTCGGGTAGGCGGGGTGCGGTAGACTTCCCCGTCCATGCCCACGCCCGGCTCCCGTAACGTCATCAAGATCGGTGTCGTCGTAGTCATCGCGGTGGCGTTTGCCGCGATCTTCTTCTCCCCACTCCGCCACCATCTCACCGTAGCCGCTGCTCGCGAGTTCGTCAGCAGTACGCGCGGTCAGGTCCAGACTCTCTGGTGGGCGCCCCCTGCCCTGATCGCCGCCTACGGCGTCGGCTGCATCTTCGCCATACCCGCCACGATTTTCATCGTCTTTGCCGGGGCGGTGTGGGGTTGGAAGCTCGGTGTCGTCTATGCGATGTGTGGCGCGATGTTAGGGTCGACGGCCTCCTACTTCGTCGGACGCTTCGTCGGCGAGGGGATGCTGCAGCGCTTTGGCAAAGCAGGAGCGGCGGTCTCGAAACAAGTGCAGCACGCGGGTTTCACCTCGATGTTGATCGTCCGCCTGATCCCGGGCCCTCCGTTCGCGGTCTGGAACTACGCTGCCGGAGTGGCCGGTGTGGCGATCGGCGACTATGTTTTCGCTACGCTCCTGGGCACGTTTCCCGCCCATCTGGTCTTCGCCTATTCCGCCGACGCGCTGTTCAACGGCACGATGACGGAGGCGGATGCCCTCAAGCGATTGGCGATCGTCGGCGCGCTGCTGATCGGCATGGTGGTCATGACCTCCCTGCTCAAGAGGCGGTTCGGGCAGAAGCCTGCAACTGCGAATAACCAGGAGTAAGTGCAGCGTAGCGTGTGCTATAGTCGCTGGCCCGCCGTAGTCCAGCGGGTCGGGCCATGATCGAGATCCAAATCGTTCCGAGCGACATCCGTCGCAGCGTGCGGTATTTCTTCTTCGATCGCCGCGGCGTCGTGATTGCCATCGCCATTCTCGCGGTAGTGCTGGCCGCGGTGATCGGTTCGATGACGGCCGCCCCCACGGTCATCCGTAGGGTCTATAAAGACAATTTCCTGAAGAACATGCGCGACGAGCGCGGTATCGAGCAGGAACGTCTGCATGAAAACGTGCAGCAGATGACCAGTCTCCAGCGCAGCATCGAGGAGCAGCATCTCCGGGTCGAGAAGCTCGTCACGATCTACGGGCTGGAGCGGACGCTGGGTGCTGGCGGTTTCTCCATCCCCCTGCACCACGGCGGGGTCGGCCCCGAGGCGGAGGTGGCCGATGCGCAGCAGAGAGAGAACACGCTCGAGCATGCGATGCTGCGACTCCAGCAACAGCTTGCCATGCTCGCAGAGTACGAGCACGCCAACGCCGAGATCGTCCGGCATACGCCGTCGATCCTGCCGCTACCGGCCGACCAGTTCGTGCTCACGTCGCCATTCGGTATGCGCATTTCTCCGTTCACACGCGCCGACGATTTTCACAAGGGTCTCGATCTGGCCGCGCCGACGGGTACGCCGGTCTATGCCACTGCCGACGGTGTGGTCAGTTTCGCTGGGCGTTATCCCATCCGCGACAGCGTGGCCTGGTGGCGGTTCGGCAACGTTGTCGTTGTCACTCACGCGGACCGCTTCGTCACGATTTACGGCCACCTCGACACCATCAAGGTCCAGCCGGGCCAGCATTTGAAGCAGGGCGATAACATCGCCACGGTCGGTTCGACCGGATGGTCGACGAACTCGCACCTTCACTACGAAGTGCGTAGCGACCTCGAGCAGCCCGGCACATACATCCCCATCGACCCTCGAATCTACATCCTCAACTACCAGTGGACCAACGAAGCATCGCTTCTGATCCGGAACCGTACCGTCAAGGAATACAAGAACTTCGATCCCTTGCCATCGGCCTTCGTCGCGAGAAAGAAAGAGTAGGGTGTGATGACCGCGTCTGCCGAGTCCAACTTTCCCACCATGATCATTCCACGCGGAACCGAAATCCGCGTGAACCAGAGCGGCCAGCTCTCGATTAAGACCCCTGGCAATCTGGTCATCCAGAACTCCGGGAAGTACTCGGAGATCGAGTCCATCAATGGCTCCATACGCATCGAAGAGAACGTGACCGTGGAAGCCATCAGCGTTCGCGCCGGGCAGGCCTGCTTCATCCAGGGCATGCTCACAGCCTGGAAAGTCCACGCCAAGAAGATCGCACTGGAGGACAAGGCCAGGGCCTTCATCATGGTCCAGGAGTCGGAGCAACTCGAGCTGGCGCGAACGGCACGACTGGTCGGTAATTTCGCGAACGAGAACGAACTGCTCGGCCTCATGGCCAAGTTCTCTCCGCAACTGAAATCGCTCCCTCCCGGTAATGACGCCGTTCAGGCGGCCATTGCCGAGCAAGCACCGCCCAGGGTTGCCATCGCCCAGACGGTTCATCCCGTCGAGGACGAGCACCTCCGCATGGCTCAGGCCCTGCTCGAGCGAGAGCTGGGACGAGCGGACCTCCAGCCGGGCGAGGCCGAGGCGCTGCGCGAGGTCCTGTACGCCTTACGCGAGCGCAACGTGGCTCGCGTTGGAATCGTGTACAAGCAGGCCTTCGCCGAGTTGAAGACCGCCTCCGACGGGATTCGCCAGGCGCAGGAGCATCTGGAAAAGTACTTTCAGCGCTAGCCTGGATTACAGAACCCGTCCCAGGAACTCCCGTACCACCTCGATCTCCTCAGGGGAGACGTTATGGCCCATTGGTAGTTCGTGATACTCGGGTGAGAGGCCATGCTCTTCGAGGACCAGCCGCGTGCGCCGGGCCTGGACTACGGGGACGACATCGTCGCCGGTCCCGTGGGCGATGAGCACTGGCAAGGGCTTCAGCGGGGGCATCTCCTCCTCGAACAATGCGCCGCTCATGACGACGATGCCGGCCAGCGGGTGCGTCGTGCGGAAACCGCAGTCAAGGGACAGCAACGCCCCCTGCGAAAAGCCGCCGAGCACGATCTTTCCGGAAGGTGTCGGGTAGAGAGCAAGAGCGGCATCGAGGAACTTCAGCATCAGTTGGCGCGAGTCTGCGATCGATCCACGAGCAGGCGGCCACCCGTCGAACCAGGTCCAGCCGAGCGAATACCCCGGCATTGGCTGGAAGGGCTTCGGTGCATTGGGAAAGAGAAACCGGTAGCCGCCGTCGAGCGGCGGCGCGAGGCCGGCGAGGTCCCCCATGTCCGCTCCGCGACCGTGGAGAATGACCACCAGCGGCAGCGGGCCCTCCCTGCCGGACGGGGCTGTCATCATGTAGCGGAGGGGGAGATCGTCGTGGCTGGTCAACATGCGATGGGCACGATACGGTAAAATACCCAATCCAGCGTCATCCGGGACCCGAAGGGGAAGAGTGAAGGGTGAAGAGTGAAGAAATGCAGGAGCCCCTTTCACTCTTCAATCTTCACCCTTCACTCTTCTCGGACTCATAAGGTGACAAAGAAGCGCCAAGCGACCCGAGGTGACCCGTGCACATCAATGACCTGCTGAAGATCGCCGCCGAACGCCGAGCGTCGGACCTCCATATCAAAGTCGGCTCGCATCCGGTCATCCGCGTCGATGGCGAGCTGGTTCCGCTGGTCGAGCTGAAGCGGCTGATGCAGGAAGACACGATCGCCATGGCGTTCTCGATCATGTCGTCCCGGCAGAAAGAGAAGTTCAAGAACAACTACGAGATCGACATCGCCTACTCGGTCCCGGGCCTCGGCCGGTTCCGCTGCAACATCTTCCAGCAGCGCGGGACGGTGGGCATGGTCCTCCGCGTCATCCCGGTCAAGATCCTCTCCATCCGCGAGCTGATGCTCCCCACGATCCTGGAGAAGATCTGCGAGGAGCGGCGCGGACTCATCCTCTGCACCGGCACCACCGGCTCCGGCAAGTCGACAACGCTGGCGGCCATGATCGACTACATCAACACTCACCGGACCGAGCACATCATGACGGTCGAGGATCCCATCGAGTTCCTGCACCGTGACAAGAAGTCGATCGTCAACCAGCGCGAGATCGAAGTCGACACCAAGTCGTTCTCTCAGGCCCTGCGCAGTGCCCTCCGCCAGGATCCCGACGTCATTCTCGTAGGCGAAATGCGCGACTACGAGACCATCGAGACGGCACTCACCGCCGCGGAGACCGGCCACCTGGTGCTCTCCACGCTCCACACGATGGATGCCACTGAGACGGTCAACCGCATCATTTCTGTCTTCCCTCCCCACCAGCAGAAGCAGATCCGGCTGCAGCTCGCCGCAGTGCTGAAGGCGGTCGTCTCACTTCGCCTGCTCCCCCGCGCCGATGGGCTGGGCCGGGTGCCGGCCGCCGAGGTGTTGATCTCGACGGGCTACATCCGCGACTGCATCGAGAACAAAGAGAAGACCAAACTGATCAAGGACGCCATCTCGCAGGGCACCTCGCAGTACGGTATGCAGACGTTCGATCAGTCGCTCTATACGCTTTACAAAAACGGCCTGATCACCCTTGACGAAGCGCTGCGTCGTGCCTCCAATCCCGACGAGTTCCGGCTCAAGCTGCAGGGGATTCAGTCGACTTCGGACATCTCCCGCGAGGAGATGGACGCCAAACTGTCGGTCACCGACGGCGCCGACCCGTTCACCGACGAGTCGCCGTTCGACTTCTCGAACAGTATCTGAGTTTCTAGTTGCTAGATGCTAGCAGCTGGTGGTTCGATGGTGGTGGTTCGGATGGCGAGCTGGCTCTCCCGTTCTTGCTCGCTGTCGATGATTGGAAACGTCTCCTCGCCGCCATGCTTCACAACTAGCAACTAGCAACTAGCAACTAGCATCTACCAACTTGCACATGTCCGATCCCGAACGCGCCTACGCTTCCGCGCTCCGCATCCTCAGCTACCGGTTCAACAGCGAGGCGGAGCTGCGGCGCAAGCTGCGGGCGAAGAAGTTTGAGGCTGATGGTGGCTCGACGACCACCGGTTTGCCGCTGCGTTCGTACGGGCACGGAGCGCGAAGCGCATCGGCCCGCTCCGTATCCGCCGTGAGCTTGGCGCGGCAGGCGTCGACAGTGAAGCCATCGACCGCGCCCTCGTAGCGAACGGCGATGAGGAGACGTCCGAAACCGTGCTTGCCGAGCTCTGCGCGAAACGGATGCGCATCGTGGCGCGCCGGCACGGCGAGGAGTATCTCTCGACGGATGAGGGACGACAGCGCGTGGCTGCGTATCTGGTGCGTCAGGGCTATGAGCTTGGAGCTGTACTTGAGGCGGTGAAGCGTGCGAAGAGTGGTTAGTGGTCAAGTGGTTAGTGGTTAGTTCGCGCTGGGCCACGCGCTACGCTTCTAACCACTAACACTGACGACTATCCGCACGAATCACTGCACCGGAAGTCTCCGTCAATGCCGCCGAGCGGGGAGGAGGGCAGGGAAACGCAATCAAACGGCCCACGAGAGGGTTTTGCCGTCGAACTGCGTTACGATTTCGCGCTTTTCAGGAGATCTTCACTTGTCGACCACCAGTCAGATTCGGGAACAATTTCTCGCGTACTTCGAGAAGAACGGACACCGCCGCGTGTCGAGCTCTTCTCTCGTGCCGGCGGGCGACCCGACGCTCCTCTTCACCAATGCCGGGATGAACCAGTTCAAGGACACCTTCCTCGGCCGCGAGCAGCGCGACTACAGACGCGCCGCGACCTCCCAGAAGTGCGTCCGTGCCGGTGGCAAACACAACGACCTCGAGAACGTCGGCCGCACAGCGCGACACCACACCTTCTTCGAGATGCTCGGGAACTTCTCGTTCGGCGACTACTTCAAGGAAGACGCCATCCGCTTCGCCTGGGAGCTGCTCGTCGATGGTTACGGCCTGGAGGTGGACCGCCTCTGGTTCACCGTGTTCGAGGGCGACGAGGATGTGCCGGCGGATGACGAGGCGGTAGCCCTCTGGGTGAAGGCCGGCGCCCGTCCGGAGCGCGTGCTGAAGTTCGGCAAGAAGGACAACTTCTGGTCGATGGGCGACACCGGCCCTTGCGGCCCCTGCTCGGAGATCCACTACTTCCGTGGCGACGACATGACGAAGAACGTCCCCGAGCTGGTCAACGGCCCTGGAGACGACACCATGGAGATCTGGAACCTCGTCTTCATGCAGTACGACCGCGATGCCGGCAAGCTGACGCCGCTCCCGGCGCCGTCGGTCGACACCGGCATGGGGCTCGAGCGCCTCGCCAGCGTGCTGCAAAAGGCCTCGACCAACTACGACATCGACCTCTTCGCCCCGCTCATGAAAACCATCGAGCGCGTGGGGGGGCATCACTACGAGAATCGGATGGACGATGAGCTCGACACCGCCGTGCGCGTGCTCTGCGACCATGCCCGCGCCGCCACGTTTCTCATCAGCGATGGCGTCAACCCGTCGAACGAAGGGCGTGGCTATGTTCTTCGCCGCATCATCCGCCGGGCCATCCGCTTCGGCCGGAAGCTCCCGCAGGCGGTCGTGCTCTCGGACCTCGTCGACTCCGTCATCGAGGCCATGGGCACGGCCTACCCGGAGGTCCACGAGCGGCGCGA
>WNFM01156987.1_pt1 | contig 12186 bp, 12 predicted proteins | sample 5400271 | NCBI WGS metagenome assembly WNFM01 (sample SAMN13153352, study PRJNA577476) | soil metagenome | isolation source: 60 cm saprolite on Douglas fir-dominated hillslope | place: USA:California | collected 2013-09-17 | reverse complement strand
CACCGCATCAACCGCCGTGCCCGCCAGGCGATAGCGCACCCGGAAGGGTTCGTCCTCAAATTCGACGATTATCAGGAAGGGCAGGACCAGCTTGATCGCGGCCGGATCGATCTGCGCGCGATGTGGCGCTCGGCCGCCGGCAAGGCCGGACCAATAGTCGTTGAGGAGCCGAAGATTGTTCGGGGTATCGGGCGGCACAATCATGCGATAGCGCGGATGACCTTCATGGGAATTTGGTGGATAGCGTGTCTTTGGCGGGAGGTCAGTTGGTACAAAGCCATCTGCCAACCCTTGGTCGACGAATATAGGCAGGTTGATAGATCAAGGGAAATGCAAAAGCGCGTGGTGCGTCCGGTGCGCGCGCATGTCGTCATGTGCTGAAGGGGCGACGATTGCCGAGATGATTTGAAATGGGCCCGGGGTTTGAAATGGGCCCGGGATTTGAGACGGGCTCGGCCGCAGCGACGGCACGCTGCGGCCGGCAGGTTCTCATTCCTTCAATACCGATCAGGAGCAGCCCTACAGCGTGCTCATGCCGCCATCGATGGTGAGTTCGGCGCCAACGGTATAGGTGGCTTCGTCGGAAGCGAGGAAGACCACGGCCTTGGCAACTTCGCTGGGATCGCCGAAGCGACCGGCCGGGATCTGGCTCTTGATGTGGTCGGCCATATTCTTCATCTCGGCTTCCGTCATGCCGAACTTGCCGTAAAGCGGCGTCGAGATCGGGCCGGGGCTGACCGCATTGACGCGGATGCCGCGGCTGATCAGTTCACCCGACAAGGTGCGGATCAGGGTCTGCAATGACGCCTTGCTGGCGGCATAGATGCTGGAATTCGGCATGCCGATATGGGCGTTGATCGAGGTGTTGAGCACGATCGAGGCCGGCTTGGCGAGCAGCGGCAGCACTGCCTGAATGAGGAAATAGGGGCCCTTCACATTGACCGCGAAAGAGCGGTCGAAGCCGGCTTCGTCCCATTGCTCGATGGGGCGGAATTCGGCCACGCCAATGGTCTTTTGCGCAGCGACATCGCCGGCATCGGCACGGATGACCACGACATCCTTGCCACCCGGAACCTTGGCGAGTTCGGCGCGGGCCGTCTCGATCGTCTTCGGGTTGGTACCGGTGATGGCGACGCGGGCACCCTCGGCGAGAAACTGGCGGGCGGTTTCGAGGCCGATGCCGCTGGTGCCGCCGGTAATCAAGGCGCGCTTGTTTTGTAATCTGCTCATGACGATGGTTCCTTCTGGTTCCGTGTTGCTTTTGAGTTTGGTTGCGATCAGGTGCGGGTGATCGAGGCGCCACCATCGACCAGGGTCGCGGTACCAGTGACGAAAGCCGCGTCATCCGAGGCGAGATAGAGGACCGAGCGGGCCAGTTCCTCGGGCGTTGCAACGCGTTTCAAGGCGTGCAGGTTGGTGATGAAGGCCTGCTTGTCGGCAGTGTCATTCATCTCGCGATACATGCCGGTATCGACCGCACCTGGCAGCACCGCATTGACCCGCACATTCTGTGGACCGAATTCGGCGGCCAGCGCCTGGGTCAGGCCGATCAAGCCGGATTTGCTGGCGGCATAGGCGGCGACACCGGGAAAGGCAAAGCTGTAACCGACGAAGGTCGAGGTGAAGATCACCGAGCCGCCACCATGTTTCACCATTTCGGCGATCTGATGCTTGGCGCCGAGGAACGAGCCAGTCAGATTGATGGCGATGGTCTCGTTCCAGCCGGCCTCGGAGACCCCGGTGGTGGGGCCGGCTTCACCCAGGGTGCCGGCATTGTTGAAGGCGATATCAAGTTTGCCGAAACGCTTCACCGCCAAGGCCACCAGGCCCTTGGCATAGCTTTCGTCGCGCACATCGCCGGCCAAAGCTGCGGCCTGACCACCGGCCGCCTCGATCTCGGCCACCAGGCTCGCCAACTCGCTGTCCCGGCGGGCGCCGACCACGACCTTGGCGCCTTCGGCGGCGAATAATTTGGCGGTGGCCCGGCCAATGCCGGAGCTGGCGCCGGTGACGATAGCGACTTTGTTCTGAAGGCGGGCCATGTGATGTCTCCTGTTGGGCGCCGGATCGGAAGCCAGCGCATGTGATGAGTATGGTCTCTCTGTGTCGTTCGGATTAGGCTGCAATAGGAAAAACTGTTTTTCGGAAAGTCCGAACGATGAAGCTGGATGGTATTGCCGCCTTCGTAGCGGTGGCGGAAGCCGGGTCGATCAGCGAGGCGGCGCGGCGGCTGCGGCTATCGAAATCAGTGGTCAGCGAGCGGCTCAATGAGCTGGAACGAAGCCTCGGTGCCCCTTTGCTGCATCGGACCACGCGGAAACTGTCACTGACCGAGGATGGCACGGCTTTCCTGGTGCGGGCCAGCCGGATCATGACCGAGGTCGCCGATGCCGCCGCCGATTTGGCCGAACGCCGCGGCGAGCTGGTCGGTCCGTTGCGATTGGCGGCTCCGGTCACCTTCGGGCGCCTGCATCTTGGTCCGGCTTTGTATCCCTTTCTCAAGCGTCACCCGGAGATCCAGCTGACCCTCGATCTCGACGACCGCCGGGTCGATGCCGCCGGCGATGGCTATGACGCCGTGCTGCGGCATGGGCCGATTTTGGATTCGCGGTTGATGGCCTGGCGGCTGGCGAGCAGCCGACGGGTGCTGGTGGCAGCCCCGGAATACCTCGCCCGGCACGGCAGGCCGACGAGCCTAGCCGAGCTGGAAACGCATCGCGGCATCTTCTACACCAATCGCGGTGTCGATGACTGGCGCTTCGCCGGGCCAGAGGAGACCGTGATCGTGCGCGCCGAGGTGGCGCTGCGGGTCAATAACGGCGACATGATCCTGGATGCCGTCAAAGCCGGGCTTGGCCTCGCCTTGCTGCCGATGTTCATTGCCGGTGCCGCCCTCAAAGCCGGCCGGGTGGTGGCCATCGATCTCGGCTGTCCGCCGGCCGAGGAATTCGTCTTCCTGGCCCATCCCGACGGCCGCAACCCGTCCGCCAAATTGCGTGCCCTGGCCGAGCATCTGCGCCAGGCCTTCGGCACGCCGCCTTATTGGGATGCGATATAAGAACGGATCTCGTCCCGCGCTGCATTCTTATGTATTCAATATTTTAACCAGTCGTCGCCACGATGGGCTCCGCATATCGCCGAGTCGGAGACGCCGATATCGGGGCAGGAGGATGATGGTGAGATGGCGTAAGATATCTGCGTGCCTGGCTGCGTCTTTACTCTCACTGGGACTCTGCTGCGCGTCCTTGGCGCAAGCTGCCGATCCACTGCCGCCGACCAAGGGTGATGTCATTCTGACGATCAGCGGCTTGATCGATGTCCGCGACAATGACAAATCGGCCAATCTCACGCTCGATTTTCTGAAGCGTCTGCCGGCCGCCACGATCACGACGGTCACCCCCTGGACCGCTGGGAGCAACACCTTCACGGGTGTGAGGCTGCGCGATCTGCTGGCACGGCTGGGGGCCAGTGGCACGAGAATCGAGGCGGGCGCCGGCAACGACTATTTCGTGGATATTCCGGTCGCTGACGCGACATCCTATGATGTCGTGATCGCTTACGACATGAACAGTGTCGCCCTTGATACTGCCGAACGCGGCCCCTTATGGGTCATGTATCCCTATAGCAGCCATGGCGAATTGCAAGAGGATGCCTATTACGCGCGCGCCATCTGGCAGCTCAACCGCATGACCATCAAATAGGCCTCGATCATCGCCATGCCACGTAACGGTCCGCCGTTATCCCTCAACTGGTTGGTTGCCGTCATCATGACCATCGCCTGCGTCATTGTCGCAGCGGTCGGCTATGCCTTTTATCGCGATCTCGATCATCTGCAGCGCTCGCCAAAATCGGACATTTCCTGGATCGGCACGCAGTTGGAGACGACGTTGCAGCGATTTCGCGCTGATCTCGCTTTGACAACGAGCGTATCCGATGTCGGTGTGCAAAGGTCCTGGCGCGCACTTGGTGGACTGGCACCGGCGATCGATGTCGGGACCATGATCGGGGTGATCGTTGAAAAAGAGGGCGCGGCAGCACCGCTCGACCGCGTCAGAGACGACCTCAAACAACTGAAATTGATCGTATCCGCGGCGCCGGATTTTCTGGCGCGTCGCCAGGAGATCTTGACCTTTATCGATGGCCACGGGATCGATTTCCGGATTCTGGCGGTGAAGATGCAGCAGACCGCCAGCGCCCTTGATACCCAGCAGCGCGCCAAGACCAGAACCGATGTCGTCGCGATCGGCATCACCCTAGGTATCCTGATCACGATCATGGCCCTCATTATCGTGATCATGGCCATGCAGACGCTGCGGCTGAAGAAAGCCAGTGCCGAACTTGCGGCGTCCCAAGCACTTGCGAATCACGCCAATCGGGCAAAAAGCGATTTTCTTGCCCATATGAGTCATGAACTGCGTACACCCCTCAATGCGGTCATCGGATTTTCCGAACTGATGACGGCGCAGGTCTTCGGCCCGATCGGCCATGAACGTTATCTGGGGTATTGCCGCGATATCACGATGGCTGGAAAATATCTGCTGGGCCTGATCAACAACATCCTCGATCTTTCGCGGATCGAGCATCATCAACTCGGCTGCCGTCCTGAGGATTTTGATCTCGACGTGATCGCGCGCGAATGCCTGGAGATGTTCATCATCGCGGCCGAGAAGAAGGGCGTTGCCTTGTCGTTGGTCACTGAGCAACTGGAGCGTATGGTCAAGGCCGATCCCGGTCACGTCAGACAGATCCTGCTCAATCTGCTCGCCAATGCCGTGAAGTTCACACCTGCCGGCGGTAGTGTCGATTTCGGCTATGGATCAACACCTGCAGGCGACGTTGCGGTTTGGATCAACGATACCGGGATCGGGATTGAGCCTGCGGATCTGCCGAAAGTCATGCAGCCCTTTGGTCGCAAGAATCGGGCGGAACTGGCTCAGGAAGGCAGTGGGCTTGGCTTGTCGATCTGCCGGTCACTGGCTGACATGAATATGATCCGGTTCGAACTGACCAGCGAACCCGGCAAGGGAACCTGTGCGCATCTCATCATGCCAGCAGCGTATGGCAGTGCCACCAATGACGACGATTACCACCTTGGGGCGGCATAGCTGTTGCTCATCTTGTCCGCAGCATGAGCCGTGTCCTGCAGCATGCGGTCCTTTGCATCGGGCCTGTGGTGGTTCCTTTTGTGCCTCAAAAGACAGAAGAGCCAAGCCGGATCGTTTTAATCGCTAATTGATCATGCGATTGGCGCGCAATCGATCGACCGCAAAATCGATGAAGGATCGGACCTTGGCCGCGGCATGCCGGCCAGCCGGGTGCACCAGATGGATCGGCAGCGGTTCCTCCTCGAACTCAGAAAGCACGGTTTGCAGATCCCCCGCCACCAAAGCGGGGCCGATCTGGTAGGAGAGTACGCGCGTCAGGCCCCAGCCGCTGATAGCAGCGGCGATCGCGGCTTCGTTGGTGTTGCAGAGCAGGCGGGGATGGACCGTGACACTGGTTTTCTGATCGCGGCCAAAGCGCCAGTCCAACGACGTCCAGGCGGCGGTGGTCGCGACGATGTTGTGATGGGTGAGATCGGCCGGCGCTTTCGGCACGCCGTTCTTTTCGAAATATGCGGGTGCGCCGCAGATGACACGGCGCACCGCGCCGACCCGAATGGCGCTGTAACCGGAATCCGGTAGATGGCCGATGCGGACCGCGACGTCGATCCCCTCATCGACCATATTGGTGACGCGGTCGAGAAACAACGATCGCACGACCACGCCAGGATATTGGCTGAGGAAATCCGTCAGAATCGGCAGCACATACATATGCCCGAACAGCATTGAAGCGGTGATGATCAAGGTCCCTGTGGGCGTGGCATGGGCGCCGGCTGCGATCGCCTCCGCTTCGCTGATATCGGCGAGGATGCGCCGGCAATCCTCGAAATAGCGACTGCCAGCCTCGGTCAGCTTGACGGAGCGCGTGGTGCGGGTGAGGAGACGTGTGCCGATCATCTCTTCCAACGCCGCCACCGCCCGCGTCACGACCGGCGGGCTCATGTTCAGCTGACGAGCGGCATCGGCGAAACTGCCGGTTTCGGCCACCTTGACGAAGACCCGCATCGCTTGGCAGCGGTCCATGCTCATTCCCCTTTTGCGCCAACCGCCTGGTCGGGCACCATCAATCCTGTCACCAATCCCAGTATTATTCCAGATCAAGGAATAGTGAGTTGATAACGAAGAGCGTTCAATAACACGACAGGAACAATCAACCTTCTTGGGAGAGGACGGGATGCCGTTCCCAGCCAGCGAAACACTCGCTGGCACAGCCAAAGGAGACCAGATCATGAAGCTCTATTATCATCCCTTGTCCGGCCATTCCCATCGCGTCCGCTTGTTCCTGTCATTGATCAACATTCCCCACGAGTTGATCGAGGTTGATCTTGCCAAGGGTGCCCATAAGGCGCCGGATTTCCTGAAACTCAACCGCTTCGGCCAAGTACCGGTGCTGGACGATAACGGTACTGTTGTCGCCGATTCCAATGGTATCCTGATCTATCTTGCGAAGAAATTCGGCAAGACGGACTGGTTGCCTGAGGCGCCGGCCGCTGCCGCGGCGGTGCAACGCTGGTTATCGGTTGCGGCTGGCCAGGTCGCCTATGGCCCGGCAGCAGCCCGGCTTATCACCGTGTTCGGTGCATCTTTCAATGCCGAGGAAGTCATTGCTCGCGCTCATGCCATCCTCAAGGTGATCGACGAGGAACTGGCCGGCCGGTCCTGGATTACCGGTGCCGCGCCGACCCTCGCCGATGTCGCACTCTACAGCTATATCGCCCGGGCGCCGGAAGGGAATGTCAACCTCTCGCGCTACGCCGAGGTCAAGGCCTGGCTGGCGCGGATCGAGGCCTTGCCCGGCTTCGTTGCCTTTCAACCGACTCCCGTTGGCCTGGCCGCCGGAAACTGACATCCGGACGGCGGCGCGCGCGTCAAAAAAAGCGCCCCGCTGCCTGATCCGGATACGTCTCGATCAAAAAGGACGCCGCCATGAACGCCACGTCGACAAGCACCCCGATATCGGCTCCGGCTTCTCCTTGGCATGAAGGTGAACGCACCATTCAGCGCAAGGTCGGCGTGGCGGCACGCATGGATGATGTGGGTCGGCGGGTGATCCGCGATCACCTGATCGATCAGCATCGTGAGTTCTATCCGCAGCTGCCTTTCGTGGTGCTGGGGACAGTCGACGCGGCGGGCGATGTTTGGGCTACGTTGCGTGCCGGCCAGCCGGGCTTTCTGCAGGCACCGGACCAACATCATCTGCATCTCGGCCTGGTGCCTGATCACGGTGATCCGGCGGAGAGCGGTTTGACGGATGGCGATGGGCTTGGCCTGCTCGGCATTGAACTCGATACCCGCCGGCGCAATCGGCTGAACGGGTCGATCCGCCGCCGCGATGCAGGCGGCTTCGATCTGGTCGTCGCGCAGAGCTATGGCAATTGCCCGCAATATATCCAGCTGCGCGACTTTACCTTCAGTCGCGATCCAGCCACGCCGACAGTGATTGTGCCGCGCTGGCTCGAGGAACTGGATCTGCGGGCGCGCGAGATGATCACCGGCGCTGATACATTCTTCGTCGCTTCTTATGTCGACCGCGAGGATGCCGGCCGGCAGGTCGATGTTTCGCATCGCGGCGGTCGCGCGGGCTTCGTGCGGTTGAGCGATGATGGTGTTCTCACCATTCCCGATTTCGCCGGCAATCTGTTCTTCAACACGCTCGGTAACTTTCTGGTCAATCCCAAGGCTGGCCTGGTCTTCGCCGATTTCACCACCGGCGACCTGCTGCAATTGACCGGGACGGCCGAGGTCATTATGGACGCGCCGGAGATTGCCGCCTTCCAAGGAGCCGAAAGGCTGTGGCGCTTTACCCCCCGGCGCATCATTCATCGCCCGGATGCATTGCCCATACGCTGGTCTTTTGCCACCGATGGCTGGTCACCCAATTCACTGATGACCGGCAGCTGGGACGAGGCCGCTGCACGATTGCAGGCGGCGACGCTGGCCAAGGCCTGGCGGCCGTTCCGCATTGCCAAGGTCGTTGATGAAAGCAGCGTCGTGCGTTCCTTTTATCTGGAGCCGACCGATGGCGCCGGGCTGATCCCGCATTTGGCCGGCCAGCATCTGCCGATCCGGGTGACACCGGCCGGGGCAACGGTCCCAGTCATTCGCACCTATACGCTGTCGGTTGCGCCATCGGACAGCCACTATCGCATCAGTGTCAAACGCGAAGGCCTGGTATCGCGACATCTTCATGAGGTCATGCAGGTCGGCAATCTCATCGACACGCGGGCACCCGCTGGCGGCTTTACCATCGATGCGCGGGCGCCGCGGCCAGTTGTGTTGATGGCGGCCGGGATTGGTGTCACACCGATGCTCGCCATGCTGCGGCATGTGGTCTATGAGGGCCTGCGCAAGCGCCGCATCCGGCAAACCTGGCTCTTTTATGCCGCGCGCGGCAAAGCTGAACGGGCGTTCGACCGCGAGATCGAGGCTTTGGTGGCGGCGGGGCAGGGCGCCGTGCATCTGGTCCGCATCCTCAGCAATCCCGACGGTGCGACACTGGGCAAGGATTACGATATCGCCGGTCGCATCGACATGGCACTGTTGAATGCCAAGCTGCCGTTCAATGATTACGATTTCTATCTCTGCGGCCCCGGCGCCTTCATGCAAGATGTCTATGACGGGCTGCGCGACCTGAACATCGCCGATGCGCGCATTCATGCCGAGGCCTTCGGTCCCGCATCCCTGCAGCGGAAGCCCGATCAGATCGCCTCGGCCGCCATCGGCACGGTCCAGCCATCACGGAAGCCGGCGACCGCCAGCGTACCGATCGCCTTCATCAAATCCGGCAAGGAAGCGCGCTGGTCGCCGGAGAGCGGATCGCTGCTGGAACTTGCCGAGACACGTGGCCTGCAACCTGAATTCAGCTGCCGCAGCGGTACCTGCGGTACCTGCCGGACCAAAGTTCTGGCCGGTGCCGTCGCCTATATCACCATGCCCACGGCACCGGTAGCGGCGGATGAGGCGCTGATCTGCTGCTCTGTGCCGGCCGCCCCGGAAGATGGCGGTGGCGAGCATCTGCATCTCGAGCTTTGAGGGCTTGTATCGCGTATCTGCGGCGTCCACTGATCGTGGAGATCTCTCGATTCGACGACGAGGGACGCCGCCCGCCTTCAACATCTCGTCAAAGATTTCTGTCAGCTAACCCGATCCGTCTCTCCTCAATAAGATAGAGCGCGATATGATGTTCATGCGGCGCATTCGAATACTGCTGGAACTTACGCTGACGAGTGGCCACGCCCGTATTGATCGGCTGCATCAGCTCGAACAAGCGGCGCGCGATCTTGGCATGACAGGTATTGAGATTGACGCAGCGCGGGTCGGGCGTAGTTTCGATATCCGCCTGAACCGCCTCCTTTTCTTCGCCGCCGTCCTGCACAGCGCAGATCCCATGGCCATCGGCCAAGCGCGTGGTCGGGTGCTCTCGGCTGGCGGCGGCAGCGAAGACCTCAGGTTGATCGACCAACTGACCGAGGAGATTTGCAGGGCGTGATGCGATGTGATCGCTGAGATGCGGTCTTGACAACAGCGCATGGCAGTTTGCCGCCTTTGCGATATCGCTGCTGACAGAATCTGGCACAGCTATCGTCTAGGGTCTCCGCAGGCAACAACGCAATTGTGGAGACCGGAATATGCTGAACCCCGATTTTCTGCTGCTTTATGTCGACAGTCCCAAGGCCAGCGGCGCCTTCTATGCCGATCTTTTGGGCCTCGCGCCGATCGAGGCGCAGGCGACCTTCGTGCTGTTCGTTCTGCCATCCGGGCTGAAACTGGGCCTGTGGTCGCGCTATACCGTAGAGCCGGCGACGGCGCCGATGGGGACGCCGCTGGGTGGTGGTGGCGAACTCTGCTTCACCGTCAAGGATCCGGCCGACGTCATGGCGACCTATCAAAGCTGGGGCGATAAGGGGCTGCGCGTCATGCAGGCGCCGGTACAGATGGATTTCGGCTTCACCTTTGTCGCGCTTGATCCCGATGGTCATCGGTTGCGGGTGTTCTCGCGGTCGGAATGACTGCCGGGGCGTCATCCATCAAGATGAGAAAAAGGCGGCGCCGACCGGCGCCGCCTTTCGCATTGTGATCGTCGCTGCGTCGGTTATCAGGCGGCGTCCAGGGCCAGCACCGGGCGCCCATCGAGGACGTGGCTCCAAAGGGTCAGCAGCAAGGCCACCGCCACCAGGATGGCGCCGACCCAGGGTGTGGCACCAAGGCCAAGCGGCGAGGCGACCACCACGCCACCGATCCAGGCACCAAAGGCGATACCGAGATTGAAGGCGGCGATATTGAGCGCCGAGGCGACGTCGACGGCATTGGGGCGATGCTGCTTGGCGAGCTGCACCACGTAAAGCTGCAAGCCCGGCACATTGGCAAAGGAGAGGAAGCCCAGGACAGCCAGGGTGACCAGCGTCCAGAGGGGCGAGATCGCCGTCATCGAGAGGGCCACCAGGGTGATCGCCTGCAAGGCAAAGAGGCCGATCAGCGCCTTCACCGGATTCTTGTCGGCAATGCGACCGCCGGCGAGATTGCCGATGGCGATGGCAATGCCATAGAGGACCAAAATCAAGCTGACACTGGCGGCGCCAAAGCCGGTGATCTGTTCGAGGATCGCCGCCAGATAGGTGAAGGCAACGAAGGTGCCGCCATAGCCCAAGGCAGTCATGGCAAAGACCAGCAGCAGACGGCCACTACCGAGGACCCGCACCTGATCCAACAGGCTGGCGGGGGCAGCCTTGCTTATGCCCGAGGGCAGCAAGGCGGCAATGGCGATGAAGGCCATGGCACCGAGACCGGCGACCGCGCCGAAGGTGGTGCGCCAGCCGAAATGCTGACCAATCAGGGTTCCGATCGGCACACCGGTGACAATGGCGACGGTCAGGCCCATGAACATCACGGCGATGGCCGAAGCGCGGCGGTTCTCCGGCACCAGGCTGGCGGCGATGGTGGCGCCGACCGAGAAGAAGACGCCATGGGCGAAGGCGGAGATGACGCGGGCAACTAGCAACATGGCATAGCCGGTGCTGAAGGCCGAAACGACATGGCCGAGGATGAAGAGCGCCATCAGGCCCAGCAGCAATTTCTTGCGGGCGATATGACCGGTCAAGGCGGTGATGACCGGCGCCCCGAAGGTGACGCCCAGGGCATAGACGCTGACGATCAGCCCGGCCAGCGGCAAGGTGATATGGAGATCGGCGGCAACCGTCGGCAACAGGCCGACGATGACGAATTCCGTGGTGCCGATCGCATAAGCCGCGATCGTCAAGGCAAAGAGGGCTAGCGGCATGATGCATCCATCCTCGCCCGCGCCGGTGGCGGGCAATGTTGCGGTTGGTCTGGTTGTCGGTGAAACAGCGCAACCTGAAGGGACCGGTTGGTGCTGCTCTCGGAGCTAAATATGCGGATTAAGGGCTTGCGCGATAAGCTGGCGTGATGGAAGAATACCTGTGAATTCAAGTCATCAATGGAGATCGATCTTGGATAATCGGGCCGGGGAAATGGAGGTTTTCGTCCAGGCGATCGAGGAAGGCAGCTTCTCGGCGGCCGGGCGGCGCCTGGGTCTGTCGCCCTCGGCGGTCAGCAAGCTGGTGAGCCGCATTGAAGAACGGCTGGGAACGCGCCTGCTGGTCCGCTCGACCCGCGCCTTGCAACTGACCCCGGAGGGGGACGCCTATCTGCAGCGGGCGCGGCGCATCCTGGCGGAAATCGACGAGGCCGAGCGGGTGGTGGCGGGTGGCGCCGAGGCCCAGCCGCGCGGGCTGTTGCGGGTCAATGCCTCGGTCGGTATCGGCGCAAGGCTGCTGGTGCCGCTGGTGCCGGAATTCCTGCGCTGCTATCCGCAGGTGCGGCTCGATCTTTCGCTCTCCGACAGCGTCATCGATCTGATGGAGGAGCGCGCCGATATCGCCATCCGCACCGGACCCTTGCGCGATTCCAGCCTGACCGCCCGCAAGATCATGGAAAGCCCGCGGGTGATCGTCGCCGCACCGGCCTATCTCAAGGAGGCCGGCACACCGAAATCGCCGGCCGATCTCGAGCGGCACAATTGCCTGGATTTAAATTTCCGCCGGGCGTCCGGCGACTGGCCGTTCCG
>WNFM01010379.1_pt1 | contig 12187 bp, 8 predicted proteins | sample 5400271 | NCBI WGS metagenome assembly WNFM01 (sample SAMN13153352, study PRJNA577476) | soil metagenome | isolation source: 60 cm saprolite on Douglas fir-dominated hillslope | place: USA:California | collected 2013-09-17 | reverse complement strand
AGGTCGTCCATGATGCGGTGAATGTTGGCGCGAAGTTCGGCGGCGGGCATGTCCACGCGGACGGCTTTGTTGCCGCAAGCGATGTCGTAACCGACGCCGGAGGGGCTGATGGCGTCTTTGTAAGCGACGACACCGCCGATGGGGACGGCGTAGCCTTTGTGGTGATCGGCCATGAGAGCGACTTTGTCGGCGGTGAGGGCGCAGGTTTTGATTTGCGAGACAGCGCCGGGATCGGGCGCGCCCCAGATGGGAATGTTGTCGATGAATTGCATCGGCGCATGCTAGCAGGAAAACAAGAGGATAACGCAGGCGCGTGTGAGAAGAGAAAGAAAGATTAGCCACAGAGTCACAAAGAGCACAGAGAAAGAGGACAAGGAAGGAGCCATTAGTGTTGTCGAGCGAATAGAGGTGATGCCGGACTGGGGTCCGGCACTGCGCGAAGAAGAAGCAGATTCCTCAACTTGAGTTCCGGACAGCCCAGCGTTAATTAGTTTTGGCTGGTCTCTCTGGGAGCGAGAAGGCGTAGAGGGTGTCGTAGATGGGAATCATGAGGTATTGGCGGCCGTCGAGTTGGTAGGTCATGGGTGAGGCGAGGAGGGGGCCGCCCATGTTGAGGTGCCAGAGAGTTTTTCCGGTGGCAGGATCGAGGGCGAGAAGATTGTGGGACGTGTCGGCGGTGAAGAGAAGATGGCCGGAGGTGGTGAGGATACCGGCGATGCTTTCGCCTTCGCCGAGTTCGTGATTCCAGATGACTTTTCCGGTTTTGTAATCGAGCGCGCGGATGGTGGAGTTGGCCCAGAGAATGCGATCGCGGCCGCCCCAGCCTTCGGGCTTGGTTTTGTCGACAGTGTTGTAGTAGACGCTGAAGATACGGCGAGCGTTGACGTAAAAAAGATTTGTTTGTGGATCGAAGCTGGGCGCCATCCAGTTGGTAGAGCCGTCGGAGCCGGGTTCGACGAGAGTACCGTCGGGGGCGGGCGTTGCGCTCGGCTTTGCGATAGGACGGCCTTTTGCGTCGACGCCCGAAGCCCAGGTTTGGTCGATGAACGGAGCAGTGGCGAGATGTTGGCCATTCGTGCGATCAAGCAGAAAATAAAAACCGTTGCGGCTGGCTTGCGCGAGAAGTTTGCGCGGTTTGCCTTTGAACTCGGCGTCGAAAAGAACGGGCGTTTGCACGGCGTCCCAATCGTGAACGTCGTGCGGCGACGGCTGGAAATGCCAGACGAGTTTGCCGGTGTCGGGATCGAGCGCGACGATGGTGCAGGTGTAAAGATTGTCGCCGGGGCGGCCTTCGCCTGCGAGGACGGGATTCGGATTTCCAGTTCCCCAGTAGAGAAGATTTAAGTTGGGATCGTAGGTGCCGGTCATCCAGGTCATGCCGCCGCCGTGAGTTATGGCGTCGGAATCTTTCGGCCAAGTTTCGGAGCCGGGTTCGCCGGGTTTTGGTTCGGTGAACCACTTCCATTGTTCCGCGCCTGTTTCCGGATCGATGGAGACGAGGAAGCCGGGAATGTCGGTGACGTCGCCAGAGACGCCGGCGATGATGTGATTTTTTACGACGATCGGCGCCATGGTGGCGAAGTAGCCGAGCTTTTCGTCGGCGAGGACGATGTCCCAACGGACGGTGCCGTCTTTCGCGTTCAAGCAAATTAAATGTGCGTCGGGCGATTCGACGTAGAGCCAATCTTTGTACATGGCGACGCCACGATGGCCGATGTGATCGCCTTCGGATTTACGCTGGTAATGCCAGATTTGGCGGCCGAACCTTGCGTCGATGGCCCAAACATGGTCGGGCGAAGTGAAGTACATGATGCCGTTGACGACGAGCGGCGTGGATTTGAGGACGCGCGTCGGAGTGCGATAAATCCAGGCGAGAGTGAGCGAATTGACGTTGCCGGCGTTGATTTGATCGAGAGTGCTGTAACGACGGCCGGAGTAGTCGCCGTTGTAGGTGGGCCAAGTGTCGGTGGGCGGGTTCAGCAGCATTGCGGGGTCGAGACCTTGCGCGGAGGCGGGCGGAGCGGTGCTGAACACGCAAAGGGAAAGTGTAATCGCGTACAGCGTACTGAGAATTGCGGACCGAGAATTCATGCTGGCTCCCTGGCTTTAGCTATTTGACAGTGGCTGAGTCTGAATTTTTGGCCTACGGTGTCACGATCCAAAAAATTCAAACTGATCCTCTGCCGGTTATTTCAATGTGCTGATGTACGCGTAAAGATTGTGCATGTCGTCTTGCGTAAGTTTTGGCAACAGTTCGCGATGAGCGGTAGCCGGATCGTTCAGCTCGAGCTTGACGGCGTCGCGAGCGAAAGCGCGATTCCAGCCGGATTTGTCGCCGACGCGGATGGATACTACGAAATCGTCGATATGAGAAACGACGCCGGAGATTTTTTCACCGTTCGGCAAAGTGATGGTGGCGGCAGGCGGCTTGAAGTCGGGATAGAGCATGTGGGCTTCGAGTTCGATGGAGGAATATTTTTTGGCGACGCCGGCGAGATCGCCGTCGGGCGAGTGGCAATTCTTGCAGCCGCCAGCACCTTCGAAGAAGGCTTTGCCTTTTTCGAGACTGCCGGTGAGAAGTTTTTCGACGGGGTAAGCCGCAGGTACGCCAGAAGACTGCAGCGCTTCTTTGGCGCGCGCGTGGAGGAATGCAGCGATGTCCGCAATTTGATCTTCCGTGGCAGGCAATGGGGGCATGCCTTTGTCCGGACGGCCGTTTTTAATGACTTCGCCGATGAGGTTGCCATTCACGTCGTGGGCGAGAATTGTGGAGCGGACAAGGTCGGGGCCGCGGGCGCCGGTGGCGTCCGGGCCATGGCAGAAACCGCAGGACTGCGCGAACTGTTTCTTTCCCCGCTCGGCTGCTTCAGCGGCAGCCTGTTTGGCGTCAGGCTGTTGCGAATGGGCGCTCGAACCGAGCAGGCTGGCGACAGATAGAGCCAAGACTGCGGCGGCTGCGAGTTTGGCTGGTCGAACGAATCTGGACGACTGTGGAAACTCCGGCATGATTACCCCTTAGCGGAAACTGCCCGGCGCATTGTAACCGTGTCCAAGTGGGATGGGAAGATTGTTTCCGAGGCCTTCGTTCTGAATTGCGGACTACGCCATTCGGCCTCGATTTTCTACCGTTTAACTCCTCCCTAACCCATTTGGATTCAATGCGTTGTTTCAATGAGCGCGGAATGGTACTTTAATTAGGTGAGGTGGTGTGCCTCCGGCACGCACTGCGCGGACATACGCGGGTCCCAACAATAGCGTTGTCTAAATCGAACTGTGTACGGGCATAGCCCAAGGAACCAGTCTATCTATAAGGGCTAACCCCAGAGGAGCGTTCGTTTTGAGTCAAGGAAAGAACTTTTTGTTTACCTCGGAATCGGTGACCGAGGGCCATCCCGATAAGATTGCCGATCAAATTTCCGATGCGGTATTAGATGAAGTAATGAAGCAGGACCCGAAAGGCCGCGTCGCGTGCGAAACACTGGTGACGACAGGTCTTGCGGTGGTGGCCGGAGAAATTACGACCACCGCGCACATTGATTACGATCAACTTGTGCGCGATACGATTCGTGGCGTTGGCTACGACCGGGCTAAGTACGGTTATGACGGCGAAACTTGCGCGGTGATGTGCGCCGTGAAGCGGCAGTCGCCGGACATTGCCATGGGCGTGGACACCGGCGGCGCGGGCGATCAGGGCTTGATGTTTGGATTTGCCTGCGATGAAACCGAAGAATTGATGCCCCTTCCCATTCAGTTGGCCCACCGTTTGACGCAAAAGCTCGCCGAAATTCGTAAATCCGGAAAAGTTGATTTCTTGAGGCCTGACGGCAAGTCACAGGTCACGATCGAATACCGCAACGGGCAGCCCGCTCGCGTGGACGCAGTGGTAATTTCGACGCAGCACAGCGACAGTGTTTCAAATGACGATTTGCGCGCGGCGATTACGGATCTGGTGATCAAGCCGGTTGTGCCGGGTGCGATGCTCGACAAGAACACCAAGTATTACATCAACCCGACGGGACGATTTGTGATTGGCGGACCGATGGGCGACGCGGGATTGACGGGACGCAAGATTATTGTGGACACGTACGGTGGATATAGCCGGCATGGCGGCGGCGCGTTTTCGGGCAAGGATCCTTCGAAGGTGGATCGCTCGGCGTGCTACATGGCGCGTTACATTGCGAAGAACGTTGTGGCCGCCGGACTCGCTACGAAAGCGGAAGTGCAGCTTGCCTACGCGATTGGCGTGGCGGAGCCAGTGTCCGTGATGGTGGACAGCTTCGGCACGGCGGCGATCGACGAAGAGAAAATCACGGAGCTCGTTCGCGAGAATTTCAAATTGACGCCGAAGGGAATTATCGAGGCGCTCGATTTGCGGCGGCCGGTGTATAAGCCGACGGCGGCTTATGGCCACTTTGGCCGGAGCGGGCCGGGCTTTACGTGGGAAAAGACGGATCGCGCGGACGCGTTGCGCAAGGCGGCAGGATTGGGCGCGTTGGCGACAGCGGAAGTGGGCGCACGAGGATAAGTTCGCAGAAGGTTTGAAGAGGGCCCGCGGAAATTGTCCCTCCTTTTTCCCGCTGGCTCGTTCTTCCGGCTACGTAGTTCGCAGGACGATTCGAATAATTTTTCAAGGAGAAGTTTGTGACGACGACAGCGGCTGAAGTGAAAAAAGGCGACGTAAAAGACATCGGGCTGGCCGAGGCCGGCAAGCGGAAGATTGAATGGGCACAGCAGCAGATGCCCGTGCTGCAACAGATTCGGAAGCGGTTCATCAAAGAGCAGCCGCTGAAGGGGATTCGCGTTTCGGCGTGCCTGCACGTGACGAGCGAGGCTGCGAACTTGATGATCGCGTTGCGAGACGGCGGGGCCGACATCGTGCTGTGCGCGTCGAATCCGCTTTCGACGCAGGACGAAGTGGCGGCGTCGTTGAACAAGGATTTCAATATTCCGACGTATGCGATCAAGGGCGAAGACAACGACACGTACTACACTCACTTGGGCGCGGCGCTAGATCACAAGCCACAGATGACGATGGACGACGGTGCGGATTTGGTGACGATGCTGCTGACGAAGCGCACAGATTTGGTGAAGAACGTGATTGCCGGAACGGAAGAGACGACAACCGGCGTGATTCGGCTTCGCGCGATGGCGAAGGACGGAACGCTGAAGTATCCGGTGATTGCGGTTAACGATGCGCAGACGAAGCACTTTTTTGACAATCGGTACGGCACGGGACAGAGCACGCTGGACGGTGTGATTCGCGCGACGAATTTACTGCTCGCGGGATTGAAGGTTGTGATCGCGGGATACGGATGGTGCGGACGCGGCATTGCGATGCGTGCGAAGGGATTGGGCGCGGGATGGACGGCTTCCGCGTGATGCCGATGGGCGAAGCGGCGAAAGAAGGCGACGTGTTCATCACGGTCACCGGAAACAAGAACGTGATTCGCGCAGAGCATTTTGAGCAGATGAAGTCAGGCGCAGTGATCTGCAACAGCGGCCACTTCAACGTGGAAATCGATATTCCAGCGCTGGAACGGCTGTCGAGCGGCAAGCGCGAAGTGAGGCCGCTGGTGGATGAATTTTCGCTGAAAGACGGACGCAAGATCTGCCTGATTGGCGAAGGCCGGTTGGTGAATTTGGCGACGGCGGAAGGGCACCCCGCTTCGGTGATGGACATGAGCTTTGCGAACCAGGCGCTTTCTGCGGAATACCTTGTGAAAAACTCCAAGGACCTGAAGGCGCAGGTTTACGTTGTGCCGGAGAATCTCGACAAGGAGATCGCGCGGCTCAAATTGGAAAGCATGGGACATAAGCTGGATAAACTGACACCGGAGCAGGAGCATTATCTGGCGTCGTGGCAAGAAGGAACGTAAGGAAGATTTTCCAGGATTTTGGCAAATGAAAACGGCGTTCCGGACATCGGAGCGCCGCTTTTTTCCAATTAGTGTTTCTTGATTTCGTGATTTGTAAAGTCGAAGTACATTTTGTGCGTCGAATTGGCAACAAGCGTCGTGACGCGGAGCTTCGACGGAAGATTCATCCCCTGGATTTCTGAATAGTCTATTTCCATCGTGACGTTGGATTTTGCTGCGTCGTTCGCGTACTGGTATTCGCCAGAAAATTCGTTGATCAAGTATCCTTTCGCCGTTTTCGTGAATTGGGGCCGCATGGTGGCTGTCAACTGCGGCGATATCACGCGCAATTCGGTGATCGTGAGGTCTTCCTTAAGCGTCACGGAAACGTCGCTTTGGCCGTCCTTGTATTTCACATGGTGAAGGGCGTCACGCGTATCCATGGAGAAGCTCGCATCGCTTTGCGGGAAGATGGTCGTGAAGAGGAAGGGCGTGACAGATTGTGAAAAACCGGTCAAGACCTCCGCTACTCCGGAAATCGTTTGGTTATATCCTTCCAAGGTTTTTGGATCCGTCGGCACCTCGTCCAGTTTGTGCGTTAGTTTGGCGGAACCTTTTTCGTCCAGAGCGAGCCAGAAGTGGATACCGTTTAGTGCCTTAATTGCAGGATGATCTGAAATTCGACGAGACCTTGCGAAGGCAAGTTGTAATAAGCCTGATTGGTTCGCTGGAGGATCGCCTGTTGAGCCGAAGTGATCTGGAAGCCGTACGACGGGGCAATCGCCAGAAAGGCTGAAATCAGTAACGAGCATAACCGTGCTTCCATCATTTTATTTTGCTCCGTGGCGCAGCGGGGCGGTCAAATACTCTGCGAATCGTGATTCAGGTGGAACGGGAATTCCGTTTTCGAAGTGTACAATGGTCCTCTTCGCGAACGGCCGAATTCCGGGTCACGCGCGCTGTTAAAGGAAACAGGGGAAATGTGGGATTTAGCCGCACATTCTTTGGACATCGCCAAGCTTCGTGGGGCTAGCTATGCTGACGCGCGGGTGATGCATCTGCGGCAGCGCGACCTGACGACGAAAAATGGAGCGGTGGGGACTCTTGCGCAGTCGGAGTCGATTGGTATTGGCGTGCGCGTGCTGGCGAACGGGGCGTGGGGATTTGCGTCGACGGACCGGTTGACGAAGGACGGAGTGGCGGCTTGCGCAGTGGAAGCCGTGAAAATTGCGAAGGCATCGGCGTTGGCGAAACGAAACGACGTGGTGATGGCGCCGGAAGACGCGTATGTGGATAGTTGGCAGAGTCCTTTTCAAAAGGATCCGTTTGAGATGCCGTTGGAGGCTCAGCTTGATTTGCTGCTGAGGGCGGACAAGGAAATGCGCCGGGCGAAGGGCGTGACGCTGACGGAAACGGATCTGCAATTTCGCAAAATCGATTCATGGTTCGCGTCGAGCATTGGATCGCGAATCCATCAGCGGAAAGTGATTTCGGGATGTGGGATTGTCGCGACCTCGTACCAAGGCGATGAGATTCAGAAGCGGTCCTATCCGAACAGTTTTGGCGGGCAGCACGCGCTGCGGGGATATGAATTAGTGGAAGAAATTGATTTGGAAAAGCATGCGCCGCGCATTGCGGAAGAGGCGGTGGCGCTGCACTCTGCGGCACAATGTCCTCGCAAAACGGGAACATTGATCCTCGGCGGAAGCCAGCTGGGGTTGCAGATTCACGAATCGGTCGGACATCCGATTGAACTCGATCGCGTGCTGGGGCAAGAGGCAAATTTTGCAGGGACGAGCTTCCTTACCTTAGACAAACTAAACAAACTGAAATATGGCACGGAACTGGTGAACGTCGTTGCGGATGCGCGGCCGGAGCACGGACCGGGGCTGGGGACATTCGCGTACGACGATGAAGGCGTGCCGGCGCAATGTACTGACATCATTAAGGACGGCGAATTTCGCGGATATCTATCGAATCGCGAGACGGCGCACCTGGTGGGGCTCGCGCGTTCTTCCGGGACGATGCGGACCGAGAGTTGGAATCGCTTGCCGATTATTCGCATGACGAATATAAGCCTGAAGCCCGGCACGTGGCGGGAACCGGATTTGATCGCATATACGGACGACGGAATCTGGATGGACACGAACCGGTCGTGGTCGATTGACGACCGGCGGTATCAATTCCAGTTTTCGACGGAAATTGCGTGGGAGATTAAAGGCGGAAAAAAAGTGCGAATGCTTAAGAACCCGAGCTACAGCGGCATCACGACGGAGTTCTGGAATTCGTGCGACGCGATTTGTTCGAAGGATTATTGGACACTTTGGGGCACACCGAATTGCGGCAAAGGGCAACCGATGCAGACGATGGGTACGGGGCATGGGGCTTCGCCGGCGAGATTTCGCAACGTAAATATTGGGACGGCGTTCGGGGGAAAATGAGCGCGACGGCGAAAACGCGAGCCTCCGAGAAAGTGGCGCTGTCTTCGGAAAAGCAATTGCGCAATATTGCGCAAACAGTGATTCGTCTCGGGAAGGCTGCGGGAGCGGAAGAAACGGAAGTCCACCTGGACGAGACGCTGGATGCGCTGACGCGTTTTGCGAACAACGGAATTCACCAAAATGTCGCAGAGCATGGCTTGACGATTTCCGTTCGGACTGTTGTGGATGGAAAGACGGCGCGCGTCAGCACAAACAAGCTGGATCAGGATTCGCTGCGAGCGGCGGTGGAGTCTTCGTTATCGCTGGCGGCGAGTCAGCCCAAAGCGCCGCATCTGCTGCCCATGCCAGGCGGACAAAAGTATAAGCGCGTGAAAAGGTACATGCGCGCGACGGCGGAGCTTACGCCAGAGGATCGTGCGCATGCTGTGCGCAAGGCGTGCGATCTCGCTGTGAAAGAGGGGCAAGTCGCGGCCGGCATTTTCGTCAGCGGGCAGATACAGACCGCAATTGCGAATTCGCGAGGATTGTTTGCGGCACACCGCCAGACGCGCGCGGAGTTTTCCATCACGATGCAGCAAGACCCGGCGGCAAGTTGGGCGAAGGGAAACGCCGCCGATGTGCGGGAGCTGGACCCGCTGGCGTTAGCGAAACGCGCGAGCGCGAAAGCAAAACTGGCGGCAAGCGCGGTGGAGCTGGCGCCGCAAAAGTACACGGTCATTTTGGAGCCGGCTGCGGTGGTCGATCTGGTTGGATTCCTGTTCTACGATTTCGCGGCGACAGCGGTGGAGGACAAACGCTCTTGCCTGAACGATCGCATGGGCAAATCGCTATTCGGAAAGAATATTTCGCTCACGGATGACGTCTATCATCCGGGCCAACTGGGTGCGCCGTTTGACGGTGAGGGCGTTCCGCGGCAGCGGGTCGTTCTGGTCGATAAAGGTGTGCCGCGAAATCTTGTCTACGGGCGAGCCGCTGCGCGGCGTGCGGGAAAGAAACCGACTGGCCACGGATTTACGCTGCCGAATGAATATGGCGAGGCGCCGATGAATTTGGTCTTCGCCGCCGGCAAGGCGTCGATTGAGGAGATGATCGCCTCGACCGAACACGGATTGCTGGTGACGCGGCTTTGGTACATCCGCGAGGTGGACCCTTACGAAAAGGTGATGACGGGGATGACGCGGGATGGCCTGTTCCGCGTGGAAAAGGGTAAAGTGACTACCGCCGCGCGAAATTTTCGGTTCAACCAGTCCGTGTTGGAAATGCTGCGAAATGTCGAAATGATGAGCCCAGCGGCGCGGGCGGCGGGGGAAGAATCGTTCGAAATGGTAGTCCCGGCTATGAAAATTAAGGGATTCCAGTTTACGGAAGTGACCAAGTTTTAGCGTTCCGGTTGCCCCGTTGGCCGCAAGACCTCTCTTGCTAGAAATTCAATTCACCGAATCGATTTTCTGCGTTGTACATACCCCTCCCCCGACCTCTATAAACGATGCATATGGGTCAGCGCCACCCTAATTGGGGCCATCCCGACCACGATGCCTGTGGTACTGGGTTTATCGCGCGACTGGGTGGTGCGGCGCGGTATGACATCGTCCAATACGCGCTGACGGCGCTCGAAAAACTGACGCACCGCGGCGGAGTGGACGCGGATGGGGCAAGCGGCGACGGCGCGGGACTCCTTACCGGCATACCTCACGCGTTTTTCACTGCAAGAGCTGCAGAGCAGGGAATTGAGCTCCCCCAACAATTTGGTCTCGGCGTGGCATTTCTGCCGGCGGAAGAAGTCTCGCAGGCGCGAAGCGCGATCGAAGAAGCTGCGGAAACGGAGCGCTTGCGGCTTTTGGGTTGGCGGCAAGTGCCGACGAATCCTGCGTGCCTTGGCCGCCGTGCGCTGGAGACGATGCCAGAGATTTGGCAGTTTTTCGTTGCGCCATTTCATCCCGCGCGGGGCGACGCAAAATTTGAGCCACGTCTGTCGTTGATGCGCAAGCGGGCCGAGTCGTTGATGCCCGCGCGATGTTACATCTGCTCTCTTTCTTCGCAGTCTGTAGTCTACAAAGGCTTGCTCACGCCGTGGCAGTTTCCCCAGTTTTACGCCGATCTTCGCGATTCTTCTTACGAGACAACGTTCGCTATTTTTCATCAGCGGTATTCCACGAACACACAGCCGTCGTGGCATTTGGCACAACCGTTTCGCTACGTGGCGCACAACGGCGAGATCAACACGATCGTTTCTAATCGGCGCTGGCTTCGCGCCAAAGAAAAGCAGATTCGCAATGAACTTGCGGTCGGGACGTGGTTTCATGCGCTGGAAGCGAACGTCAGCGACTCGGCGAGCTTCGACAACGGCTTTGAAGTAAAGCTGCTGCAAGGATTTTCCCCGGAAGAGGCGATGCTGGCGATGGCGCCGCCGGCGTTTGAGAACGACCCGTTGCTCTCGCGCGACGTTCGCGCGGCGCTTTCCGCGCTTTCGCTGCACAGTGAACCGTGGGATGGCCCTGCGGCGCTGATTTTCTCTGACGGGCAAGTTGTCGGCGCAAAGCTGGACCGCAATGGATTGCGGCCGCTGCGCTATACGGTAACGCACGATGGTTTGGTTGTGGCGGGCTCGGAAACGGGCCTTGTGGATTTTGAAGAATCGCGCATCGCGGAACGCCAACGATTGGGCCCCGGCGAAATGATCGTTGCGAATCCAGCGACCGGTACGCTTTTCCGTTGGCGTGAAATTTTGAAGCGGCTGGCGACGCAGCAGTCGCGGCGGCCTGCGCCGCAGACCCGCAGGCTCGGCATCACCGCGGCAGCTTCGCCTCATCCGGCAGTCGAAGGGCCTAAACGCGTCGCCGCCGCTTGTGGATGGACGGAAGACCAATACAAGATTTTGTTTTCCGGGCTGGTGCACGGAAAAGAAGCCGACTGGAGCATGGGAGACGATGCGCCGCCGGCGTTTCTGTCGTCGCAACTCCGCACACTTTGGGATTACTGCAAGCAGCGCTTCGCGCAAGTGACGAATCCGCCGATTGATCCGCTGCGCGAAACGCATGTGATGTCGCTCGAAGTGAGTCTGCCGCAAGGAATCACGCTGACCACTCCGATTCTTACGCAAGCCGAGCTGGAGGAATTGCTCGAAGCCTCCAGGCCCGTGCATCGCGAACCATTTTCATTTCCCTCCAAACTAGGAGTCCCGGGTGCGCGCCGCGCTGTCGCTCAGTTGACTACCCCTCTGAGTGGCGGAGCGCGTCCGGGGCTCTTCCTCCTGTCCGACCGCGGAGTGGATGGGGAGCACGCGGTTGTTCCGGCGTTGCTGGCGACGGCGGCGTTTTGGAAACGAATGGTGGAAGACGGTTATGCGGATGTGCCACTGATCGTAGAAACGGCGCAAGCGTTCGACACGCACCATGTTGCGCTGTTGCTTGCGGCGGGCGCGACGGCGGTGGTTCCGTATCTTGCTGAACAGTTTGCTGAAGCGCAGGAAGCGGGCGGGATGGCGAAGGTGCGCACCGCGATTACGGCCGGCTTGCGCAAAGTGTTGGCGCGTATGGGAGTCTCCACGCTGGCGAGCTATCGCAACAGTTGTTTGTTTGAGATTGTCGGCCTGTCGGAGCAATTCGTCGCGGACTTTTTCGAAGATGCGGCGGATTTTGCGGGGCAAAAGTCACTCGACGATCTGCTCGGCGACTATTTGAAGATGCACGAGAGGGCGTTCGTGGCGCCGGCTGAAGAAATGGGTGATGCAGGGCTCTACCGCTTCCGGAACGGGGCGGAGTTGCACGCGAATTCGCCCGAAGTCGTGCGGCGGCTGCACGCACACGTGAAGGCGCCCGACGCGAAAAAGTACAGCGCGTTTGAAGAGCTTGCCGATGCGCAAGGGCCGGTGTTTTTGCGCGATTTGCTTGA
>WNFM01115854.1_pt1 | contig 12188 bp, 9 predicted proteins | sample 5400271 | NCBI WGS metagenome assembly WNFM01 (sample SAMN13153352, study PRJNA577476) | soil metagenome | isolation source: 60 cm saprolite on Douglas fir-dominated hillslope | place: USA:California | collected 2013-09-17 | reverse complement strand
TGGCATTCCTGGAACAGGATAATAAGGTGATATCTTCTGCCCCTGTGGCCTCGTGCCTCTATCGCTTTGGTCTCTTGCTGGCGGTGAATAACACAGCGCATCTCTATTGGCCACTTATGTTCCAGGCTGACACATATGAACAGAGCCTGGCACAGCAAATAGCCGCGCTGCCTACTTCGCAGTCGCTATTTCCGCACGGTCCGGCGCTAACCTTCTAAAGAGTAGGAAACCGCCATAAAACATCAGCAGCCACAACACCACATCGAAGGGGCCGGCGAGCACACTGTCCCACGTTAGATAAGCCGAATGCGCAAGCGCCGCGCCATAGAAATCGCGCGCGATACCAAACAACGGAAGACCGATCAACAGCAGCAGCGCAAGCCAGTGTCGCCTCCCGCGCCAGAACCGCCATATTAGCAGGTAGCCAAGACCCCCGTAAATCAGGAGCGGCGTAATGTAAAATGGTAATGGTAAGTGAAAAATGAGCCCGTCGATAGCGTAATGCCACCAGTGTGCATAGTAAGCCAGGAGATCACCAAGCGCGTTGATGACTGCCATAGCCAGGCCGCCGAGCAGTGTGGCCTGCATCACAGCCCTCGGCGGGCGTAGAAACAGCAGAACCGCAACATAGACCAGGATAATAAAAGGGACAACAAAAGAAGCATATGCAAGCATCTCCATCGAGAGATACTCCTTTGCCAGTATTATTAGAAAGGACTCTTCCTCAATATGAATATCATACCGCTACGCGTCGCTCTTGCCCAGGTCAATGTGACTGTTGGTGACCTGGAGGCAAATACAGAGAAAATACGAGCAGCCATGCAGCACGCCCATGCTGCTGGCGCGCATATCGTGTGCCTGCCCGAACTGGCGCTGACAGGATACCCGCCCGAGGACCTGCTGCTTAAGCCAGGTTTCGTCGCTGCCAATTTGCGCAAGCTGGATGAACTGATTGATGCCAGCCGCGACTTACCCGGGCTGACAGCGGTAACCGGTTTTGTGGATAGGGACCATGATATTTATAACGCTGCGGCAATCATCCACGAGGGAAATCTGGCCGGGACGTACCATAAACACTACTTGCCCAATTATGGCGTTTTTGACGAGAACAGGTACTTCCAGGCCGGGCACAAAGCGCCTGTTTTTCTCATCAACGATGTTCATGTTGGCGTCACTGTCTGCGAGGACGTGTGGTACCCTACAGGCCCGATGACGCTACAGGCGCACGCAGGAGCCGAGGTAATCATTAATATCAACGGCTCGCCCTACCATGCTGGCAAAGGAATCTTCCGCGAGACCATGCTGGCAACACGCGCCGCCGATAATGGTGTCATCGTCGTGTACCTCAATATGGTCGGTGGGCAAGACGAACTGGTCTTCGACGGCGGCAGCATGGTCTTCAATGAGCAGGGAGCATTGATCGCGCGCGCCAAAGAATTTGCAGAGGATATGCTGATCGTCGACCTCGACACGGCCTCTGTCTTTCGCTCGCGCCTCCACGACCCCCGCCGGCGACAGGAGCGCCTGCAAGTGAACTCCGCGGATGTACCGGTCATCCCTGTGACGACGAACCCTGTTTCACTCTCGAAGAACGAGGTTGTACTGGGCGCGCCACAGCGCATTGAGCCAAAGATGGAACGCCTGCAGGAGATCTATGCCGCGCTGGTGCTGGGTACAGGCGATTATGTGCGCAAGACAGGTTTCAAACAGGTTGTCATCGCTCTTTCAGGCGGTGTCGATTCAGCGCTGACGGCGGCGATTGCTGTCGATGCGCTGGGCGCCGAAAATGTGCTGGGCATCTCGATGCCGTCGGGCTATTCTTCGGAAGGCAGTAAGACGGATGCACAAGCGCTGGCGGAGAACCTGGGCATACAACTGCTGACCATCCCCATTGAGGAGACGTTCCGCACGTCGCTGAAGATGCTGCGACCAGCACTCGGTGACGATGATCCCGGGCTGGCGGCAGAAAACCTGCAAGCGCGTATCCGCGGAAATGTCCTCATGACTATCTCTAACAAACTGGGTCCACTTGTGCTTACCACCGGTAACAAGTCCGAGATGGCGACCGGCTACAGTACGCTCTACGGCGATATGGCCGGAGGCTTTGCTGTATTGAAGGATGTGCTGAAAACGCTGGTATACGAGCTATGCATATATCGCAATGCGCTCGGCGATAGGCCGGTGATCCCGCAATCCATAATCGATAAGCCGCCCTCCGCCGAACTGCGCCCGGGCCAGAAGGATGTCGACAGCCTGCCCCCATACGAGGTGCTCGATCCAATCCTGAAGGCTTATGTGGAAGAGGATCGCAGCTTCGAGGAGATGCTGGCCATGGGCTTCGAGCGCAAGACGGTCGAACGCGTGATGCGGTTGGTTGACATCAGCGAGTACAAGCGCCGCCAGGCTCCCCCTGGCGTAAAGATTACGCCGCGAGCCTTCGGCCGCGACAGGAGGCTGCCGATTACGAATCGGTACAAGGAAGGTGTATAAGACTATTGCAGCTACCATTCATGGACGTTTGCGCATCTGCTGCTGGAGGGGAGGAGTCTGTTCAGGCTTTCGGCCTCGCCACCGCGAAGTAACAAGGTGTAATAACCACCTGATTTCCCCATTGAAAATGGCAAGTCCGCCGATGATGAAGAGAAGGACGATCCCCCCGAGAAAAAGATTATCATCTATCGTCAAACCACTATCTGGCCTCTGAATATCGTAGAGGTAATAGAAGAGTACTGCTGGTATTAACGCGTAGAGGATTGAGCCTTTCAGACGCTTCAACACGATACCGAGCGCTTCTTTCGCGTTCAGCCTGGTCGTAGCCTCTTCCCTTGCCCGGCGAAGATAATAGGCGCTCCGGCCAACGATAACGCACAGCATAACTAGAAGGCACGGTATCCAGAACGGGCTGTTGAAAAAACCAGTGAAGAAAAAGGCGAAATAGATCAAGAGCAGCAGAGTCACGAACAATATAACCTGGAGGCTCGAGTGGGTGAGAAAATCCCATATGAAAGCAAGCGTTCGCTTCACTCTGTGCCCCGCTGAATGCTCTTTGAGCCATTGCAGAGACTGTTTCACCTCGTCCATACTCTGCGGCCTTTTACTGGCATCTCGCTCAAGCATCTGCCCTATGAGGGGTCGCAGCTTCCTGGGAACCTTCCTTTTGATTTTTCGCCCTTGCTTTTCACCGCTGATGGCTATCTCCAGCGGGTCGCTTCCGGTTAGCAGCGTCTGTAAGGTCGCCCCCAGGCCGTAGATATCGGTTTGCGCGGTGGTTTGGGCGCGTCCAAATTGCTCAGGTGCCGCGTACGCCGGGGAGCCGAGTGGAGCGGTATCTCTGGTTTGGCCCGGCTCATAGTGACGGGCAATGCCGAAGTCGATCAGGTAGATGCGACCTTTTTTAGTCAGCATAATGTTGGCAGGCTTGACATCGCGAAAGACGATCGGCGGCCGTTGGGCATGCAAGTATCCCAACACGTCGCAGAGGGCGATCCCGATGTCAAAGACCTTTTGCGTGGACAAGCGCCCCCGGCGCGCTTTCTTGAGCATATCTTCCAGGGTCTCCCCCGCGATATAATCCATCACGACATACCAGTGACCGGGATCGGTAAAGTAATCATAGATGCGGGGAATGTTGTCATGTTTCAGCCGGGAGAGATAGCCAACTTCGCGGTTAAAGGAATCTGTCGCCTCGATCATTTGTTTTGGCGTGAGCAGGCTCAGGGTGATTTGCTTAATAGCGACTAACCAGCGGTGATGGTCAAGGTCTTCTGCCTTATAAGTGACGCCGAACCCGCCTTCACCGGCCTTATCGAGGATGCGGTAGCGCTGGGCGAAGAGAGTACCAGGACGCAAGGCGCTAGCAGATGCAGCCGGAGGGGGTGGTAGCGATGCTCTGGCTACCTGCACCGGTTGCAATGGTGAAGCAGCGCCAAAGTAGTGACGACAGACGGCACAGGAGGTCGCTTGTGCTGGAAGCGCAGCGCCACATTGATCACAAAAGAGAGTAGAGGTCATGGTTGCGACCGTGCCTTTCCCGAACACCATGGCTCTAAGTCTGTACGTTGCTCACCACAACAAACATTCCGTTGAAGATTGCTAATTGCTATAAAGAATATAGCATACTGTTATTTGGTTGTCAAGTGATGATCTCTGAGATCCACCATAACTGGGGTGCAGGGCTGGGGCAAGCCCCAGCCCTGCAGGCTCACACCTCCATCACGACAGGCAGGATCATCGGGCGGCGGTGCGTTTTTTCGTAGAGAAACTCGCTCAGTGTGTGCTTGATTTTGTCCTTGATAAAGGTCCAGTCGGAAGCGTGGCCGTTCAAGCCAATGAATGACTCGAGTACGCGCTCCCGGGCGCTCTCCAGCAGCTCTTCGGCATCGCGCATATAGACGAAGCCGCGCGAGACAATATCAGGGCCGGCCAGGGGCTGCCCGGTCTCTTTATCAACGGTGAGCACAGCCATGAGAATGCCATCCTGTGCCAGCACCTGGCGGTCGCGCAGCACGATGTGGCCCACGTCACCCACGCCCAGCCCATCTACGTAGACATTACCGGATGCTACGTGGCTGGCCACCTTAATGGAATCTGGAGTGACCTCAACGATATCACCGTCTTCAGCAACAACAATGTGATCCCTGGGTATACCAATTGTGCATGCCAGCTTCTCATGCAAGACCAGTTGCCGGTACTCGCCATGAACGGGCATGAAGAACTGCGGGCGCAGCAGCCCGAGCATCAATTTCAACTCTTCCTGGGCGGCATGCCCCGAAACGTGAACGTTCGAAATGCCCTGGTAGAAGACCTCCGCGCCCTGGCGAAACAGGTTGTTGATCGTGCGGTTCACCATCTTCTCGTTGCCCGGGACGGGAGTTGCCGAGAGGATGACCGTGTCATTTGGCTGGATGCGCACCAGGCGATGGTCCTGATTGGCGATGCGCGTGAGGGCCGAGGTCGGCTCTCCCTGGCTGCCAGTGCAGATGATGACGATTTGCTCCGGCTGGAACTTATTGATGTCTTCGGCACGAATCAGCATACCCTTGGGAATGTCCAGGTATCCAAGTTCCATCGCCATCTGCACGTTGTTGACCATGCTGCGTCCCACCAGGGCAACCTTGCGCTGGTAGCGAGCAGCGGTATCGACAACCTGCTGCACGCGCGAGATGAGCGAGGCGAAGGTGGCGAGGAGGACACGCCCGGGTGCGTTGGCAAAGATTTTGTCGAGCGAGTCGTTGATGACGCGTTCCGAAGGCGTATAACCAGGGGTTTCGACGCGCGTACTATCCCCCATCATCACCAGGACGCCCTCATTACCAATACGGGCCAGCGTGCCGAAATCGGCGGGGTGCCCATCGATAGGCGTATGATCGAATTTATAGTCGCCTGTATGCACAATCGTGCCAATTGGCGTATGAACGACGATGCCCACGCAATCGGGAATGCTATGGTTGACGCGAAAGAACTCGACCAGGCATTTACCCAGTTCTAGCTGGTCACCGGGGGTGATGACATTGACGGTTGCTCTTTCGAGGAGCTTGTGCTCCTTGAGTTTTACGTTGATCAGGCCTTGCGTCAGACGAGTTGCGTAGATGGGAGGGAAATCAAGCATGGGCAAAACGTAAGGTAGACCACCAACATGGTCTTCATGGCCGTGAGTGATGAGGATGCCACGAATACGGTCTGTCTTATCATTGAGGTAGTTCGTATCAGGGATGACGAGATCGACACCGAACATTTCATCGTCGGGGAACATTACCCCCGCGTCAATGATGATGATATCGTTACCGTACTCAACGACCATCATATTCTTTCCGACTTCCCCTAAACCTCCCAGGGGGATAAGTCGAACATTTTCTGTTGTCAAGGTAATAAGAAACCTCCTGACTACACTTGTATATGTGTAGCTCTGCTATACAGTATTTCATTGTGTTTATGTATCTTCACTTCTGCTTCCGCCTGCAGAAGTTAAAGGCTTAAATCAAAGCTTTATTAATAAATCCTATTATTCCATTTAAAAGTCTATCACATCCATGAGAAAAAGGCAAGCGGCAAGACGGATAGCCGAACAGGGACCTGGCAGGGGCAAGCCCTGCCACTACGCTGGACCGAGCAGCACTGTCGCTTGAACGAGCGTTGTAGACCCCAGATTTATCGTGGGGTCGACCCTTGCGGTCGCCAGGCTCCGCGCAAAAATGTGCATTGCACCCGCCGGATAGTCAAATGAGTACGTTCAGGCAGTGCCAAAGCGCCAGGAGGCCTGGTAGGCGTGCTGGGCGTCGCTGAGGGCATCGAGGCGAATGCCGAGCGCGCGGAGTTTGAGGGTGGCAACTCGCTCGTCGATCTCGGGTGGGACATCGTAGACGGCGGGGGGTAGATTGCGGCCATCGTGGAGGAGGTAGTGTGCGCTGAGCGCTTGATCGGCAAAGCTGAGGTCCATTACTGCTGCCGGGCTGGCCTCGGCGGCAACCTGTCCGACCAGGCGACCCTGAGCCAGCAGGTAGAGCACGCGCCCGTTGGGCAGGCGGTACTCTACCAGGTGCTCGCGGATTTCTACCTCGCCAACGGCGAGTTTGCGCAAGGCGGCGACGTCTACCTCGACATCGAAGTGGCCGGAGTTGGCAAGGATGGCGCCGTCTTTCATCGCCAGGAAGTGCTCGGGTCGAATAACTCCGCTTATGCCAGTGGCAGTCACGAAGATGTCGCCAAGCGGCGCGGCATCAGCCATGGGCATTACCTGAAAACCTTCCATGACGGCTTCGAGCGCGCGCACTGCGTTGACCTCACACACGATGACGTGGGCTCCCATGCCACGGGCGCGCATGGCGATGCCTCTGCCACACCAACCATAACCGACGACGACGAAGCTTGCACCGGCCAGCAGGATGTTGGTCGCCCGCAAAATTCCGTCGATGGTGTTCTGGCCGGTGCCGTAGCGATTATCGAAGAAGCGCTTGGTGGGGGTATCGTTGACTGCAATGACCGGAAACTGGAGTTGTCCATCAGCGGCCAGGGCGCGGGCGCGCATAACCCCGGTGGTTGTCTCCTCGATGCCGGCAACGGTGGTTTTGCCTGTAGGACGCTGGTGCAGGGCAACAATGAGGTCGGCGCCGTCGTCCATTACCAGGTGTGGCTCGGTGGCCAGTGTTTGTTCGATATGACGCTGGTAGGTGGTGAGGTCCTCGGCGTAGTAGGCGTAGACGGCCATGCCATCAGCAGCAAGGGCGGCGCATACATCGTCCCTGGTCGAGAGGGGATTTGAAGCGCAGAGGGCGATCCCGGCGCCTCCAGCCTGCAGCGCGCGCAGCAGAACAGCAGTCTCCGTCGTGATATGCAGGGAGGCAGCGATGCGCTGACCCCGGAAAGGCTGTTCGGCGGCGAATTCGCTAGCGATCTGACCGAGGACGGGCATGTGGCGCGCGGCCCACGCGATGCGCTGCTGTCCACGCCCGGCAAGAGAAACATCTCGAATATCACTATTCACAGTCAGTATTCCTTTCATTAAAAATTCCTATCCAACGTCGTAGCTCCCCGATTGATCGAGGGAGCCCGATTAATGAATTTTCACATTCAAGGTCGGTCCTGTCATGCTGAGCGAGTGAGCCGAAGCCCTGAGCTTGCGAAGGGGAAGCATCTCTCTGCCCATCGAGAGAGACCCTTCGCGGAGTTTACCCTGAGCGCAGCGAAGGGCTCAGCATGACAACACGGTACCGATGTTGGGTGTGAAAGTTCATTATCGAGGGACCAGGGCTTGCCCCTGTCATGATGATCACACAACAATTTCAGGCAATACGATTACTGGTGCTCAGACTCCACAGGCGGCGCTGCTTGCGGTTTTCCCAGGCTACCCAGTCAAGCCGCTCATCTTGCTGAGCGCCTCCGCTTGAGATGATGTGGACTGGAGACATCTGCTGAGCAAAATATCCATCCAGCGTTGCAGCAAGCGCTTTGTTGGCGCTGGTGATAGCCTGGCAGCGTTCAGCCGGTTCAAGTGTGCCTACGAGGGCCTCGCGGCCATCGATCAGCAGCAAGACAAGTTCCGAACCAGTATCCCCGCTAGTGGTTGCGGACTGGAAGACCCGGCATCCGCTCGCACGGGCAAGCGCGAGCATATCGACCAATCCCGTGCTGTAGGGGCGTGAGCTTGCCTCCGCCCTGGGCAGCTCGAGGTAAATTGTCCTCTGTGCCGATGCAATCAGCGCCTGTGTGCGTGCCAGAATATGCTGCTGGCCTCGCAGCACCCAGAACTCTGCAGAGGTGTCCGGGCGAGAAAGCGACGCGAGAGCGCTGGCGAGGTCATCGAGGGTGGCAGACATAGTTGAGCGAACTTGCCCAAGGAACTGCTGTGGCTCGCAGGCGCTGTAACGTGGAGGGTCGCCCGGCTGTACAAGGGCAAGACCTTTCTGCGCCAGGCGCTCAAGGATTTCGTAGCTGCGCGAAAGGGGAACCTGAGAGCGTTTGCCCAGTTCATAACCCGTCAGCGGCCCATCGGATAAGAGGGTGTAATAGGCCTCGGCCTCGTACTTGTTCAAGCCAATTTGTTGTAGTAGCTCGATAGCCGTCATGGTTGTCCCTCTATAGTAACCACTATAGTGGTTACTATACATTGAAATAGAGGGATTGTCAAGTCTATAGTGCCTTGTAACACTTCAACTTTCATCATCGTGTAGAGTGTGACAATTCAATGTCTTCTCAGGAAGCACTGTAGTAGAAGCATCCTCTATTAACACCTCTCTTGGAGAACACCTGTACCGGTTGAGAGAACGGCACGCGTTGATGCTCGTGAGAGACGCGTCATCGTGTTGCAGAAGTATTGAAGGAGCGCTAACAATGAAACTTGCTGTAATCGAAAAACAGAATATACCTGCTGCTCTCAAGAAAGCAGTCGTCCTCAAAAAACGAAACAGAGAAAGCACAATGCGAGATACTGGGCTCCTGGTTTTACGGCTGATAACGGGAGGACTGATAGCCGGTCATGGAGCGCTAAAACTCTTCGACTGGTTCGGCGGGTCTGGCTTGAAGGGAACGGCGGCCATTTTTGAGTCGATAGGACTCAAACCTGGAACCCCTTGGGCTATTGCTGCCTCTACTTCCGAGTTCGGAGGTGGCGTGCTCAACGCGTTAGGCTTCTTGCACCCGCTAGGTCCCATGGGCACGATAGGGGCGATGGTCATGGCAACGGCCAAAGCCCACTGGGGCAAACCAATCTGGGCAACTAAAGGTGGAGCCGAGTTGCCTCTCACCAATATAGCTTCCGCGTTTGCTCTCACGCTCACTGGTCCTGGGCGTTTCTCGCTTGATCGCCTGTTCGGTATCCGCTTGCCGCGTGCGCTGGTGATTGCAGCAGCACTGGTCGAAGGCGTGCTGTTAGCTATCGGTATCACGAGTCACCCAACGCCCCCTCCCGAGTCTCCAGTAAAGCGTCAAGTAGCGACAACTGTTGCCACAAGCTAGGGTTAGTTCACCCAATTTGCCCTGCAACGCCAATAGAAAAAGTCCCTTCGTATATAGTAGGGGCACCCGCAAAGGGTGCCCTGCTTGCTCTGACCTGCCTTCTACCTTTTTTTTGCCGGGTACGACACAAAAATGCTCTTCGTCTCGCTGAACTCATCCACTGCCTTCATCCCCAGTTCGCGGTGTCCGTTGCCGCTTGCCTTCATACCGCCGAACGGCATCTGTATCTCCGCACCCGTGGTAGGCGCATTGAAGTAGATCAGCCCCGACTCGATGTCGCGCATGGCGCGGAACGTGAGGCGAGTATTCTCCGTGAAAATCGCAGTCGAGAGCCCATATTCCGTCGAGTTCGCCACCTGTACAGCCTCCTCGTACGAAGCTACAGGCAAAATAGAGATGAACGGGCCGAACACCTCTTCGCGTGCAATACGCATTGAAGGACTCACATCCGTGAAGATTGTAGGTTTATAGAAAGCTCCCTCGCTATAATCCCCAGTGGTAATAGCGCCGCCTCCTGTCAGCAGTCGTGCCCCTTCCTGCTTGCCGATCTCCGTGTACTCATGCACTGCTTTAATGCGCCCCATGTTCACCAGTGGCCCCATCTCGGTTTCCGGTTGCAGGCCATCCCCTATGCGCAGCTTCTCTGCGGCTGCGACCAGGCCATCCGTAAAAGCCTTTTGCACTGCCTTTTGTACAATCACGCGGCTGGTCGCTGTGCAGCGCTGCCCAGTAGTGCCGAATCCTCCCCAGGCTACGCTCTCCACCGCCAGGCCGATATCGGCATCCTCCAATATAATCACCGCGTTTTTGCCGCCTAGCTCCAGCGTGCAGCGGCGCAGGTCCCGGCCGCAAATCTCCGCGACATGCCGCCCGACTTCCGTCGAGCCGGTCAGCGAAATCATATCGATACGTTTATTGCTCGCCAGCGCATCGCCCAGCGACCCTCCAGGGCCGGTCACCACATTGAGCACGCCTGCAGGGAGTCCCGCCTCATGCAGCAGCTCAGCCAGCTTGAGCACCAGCAGCGGGGTATCACTGGCCGGCTTCAGGATCACCGCGTTGCCCGCCAGCAGCGCGGGCAACGTCTTCCATGCCGGGATTGCCAGGGGGAAATTCCACGGCGTAATAATGCCCACAATCCCCATGGGCTGCCTGATCGTCATGCAGAACTTATCGCGCAACCCCGAGGGGACCGCCTCCCCTTCCGCGCGCCGCCCTTCGCCCGCTGTATACTTCGCAACGTCAATCGCCGTCTGCACATCCCCGCGCGTCTCCTTCAAAATCTTGCCCATCTCCCGCGTCATCAACCGTGCCAGTTCCTCTTTATGTTGCTCCAGCAGCAGCGCAGTGCGCAGCAGCACCTCCCCGCGTTCAGGCGCAGGCGTCGCCGCCCACCCCGGCTGCGCTTCAACCGCTGCATCGATTGCATCCTCCAGGTCGGCCGCCGTCGACTTCTGGTAGCTGCCAATAACCTCACTCGTCCGCGCAGGATTCGTACTGGTAAATGTCTCCCCCGAATGTGAATGCTGCCATTTACCCGCGATAAAATTCTGAAATACCTGGCCCTGCTCTGTTGCAGAACCGGATGTAACCTGAGATATCGACATACTATTCCTCCTCATCGAGTATTTGCATTCCTCATTGAAATTGCCTTATCGTATATGATGATATCAGACTTCCAGGTGATACCGCCAGCTAAGAACCTATCCCATCTATCGCTTCCTATTTTTCTTCCGCGACTGCTTCGCCATCTTGCTCTTAGCTTTCTTATGAGCAGCCTTCTCCTTGTGAGCTACCTTAGAGGAGACAGGGAAGAAAGTTCCCTCGGCAGAGGCAGACGGCAACTGTCTCTCTCCCCGGTTACTTGCTCGCTTCTGAGCAACCTCCTCGGCCGACTTCAACCCCAACTCTACCTGCACATCATCCCAATCTCCCATCACTATCGGATCAACATAGCCCTCATCAAAAGCTCGCTCGATAACGGGTGCTGTCTCTCTAGCTCCCAATTCCACCAGTGCCTCAACGATAAATCCATTCACATCTGGCTCGTTCTCCTCAAACTGTTTCAGCCGCTCTTCAAGAAGAGTAATACTCTCACCCTTGGCATCGGGCCATCTCTTTCCTATATTTTCAATGCCTGCAATCGCACTAATCCGTGAAGAGTCATTATGAGAGAGGTCTGCAATATACTCTGCCAGCGCAGGAAGCGCTGCTGGCCCAACCATGCCATTTACCCAATCATCATATTCCAGCCTATCGAATAGCCCGAGCAATGGCTCAACCGCCTCCACAGCGCGCAGTTGCCCAAGCGCACGCCAGGCATGAATTGGAGCCCAGACCTCCCTACTCTCCGAATCGGCCTCGTTTAATTCCTCATCCGTGGCCATCCGTATCAGATCAGGAATATGTTCTGGCCCAATTCCTAACTCCCGGTAATCAGGCCACTCATCCGGCTTCATCAAATTACTCTCACCATACGTGAGCAACTTATCTACCGGTGGCTGATAGCTCGTTTTACTGTCTGTTTCCATACTTAACCCACTATTTCCCCCAGCAACCTCCTCACATTCCCCCCCAGCACCTGTTCCTTCTCCTCCTCGCTGATGTGCAGCCGCTGCACCCTGCGCAGATTATCTCCTGGCATGCCGTAGGGATAATCGCACCCGTAAAGCAGGCGGGAGGCTCCCAGACTCTGCACAATAGACTCGTTGACCTGTCCCAGGCTGGTATCGAAATGA
>WNFM01048242.1_pt4 | contig 12188 bp, 11 predicted proteins | sample 5400271 | NCBI WGS metagenome assembly WNFM01 (sample SAMN13153352, study PRJNA577476) | soil metagenome | isolation source: 60 cm saprolite on Douglas fir-dominated hillslope | place: USA:California | collected 2013-09-17 | reverse complement strand
TCTGCCGCCGGTCTCGACGAATTCCTTGATCGCATCGGCCTCGGCCGGAGTGAAGGGCTGCTCGGGTCCGAGGATCGCGAGCACGGCGCAGTCGTCGGGAATCCGGCCTCCGCCGTGACCGTCCCAGCGATCGACGGCGAACCCGTCGGCCTCGAGGCCGCGTCGCATCTCGGAAAGCCCGTTCAAGCCCGTGTCGTCGAGGTCGCGTTCGCCGTGGCCGGTCGAGACGAGCACCTTGAGGGAGTCGCCCAAGCCGACCTTGAGGAAAGCGCTGACGATGGCCTCTTCGGCGCGGAAGAAGACCAGGCGCGGAGGCCGGGGGATCCCCTGCTCGCCGCGCGGGTCCCCGGGATCGAGATCGGCGAGGTCCCCGTGCACGCGCAGGACGGAGTGGCGCTTCCCCATCGCGACGACGACGAGCCCGCCCGGCTCGACGTCGCGCACCGCGAGCTCTTGGAGTCGCGCCTTCGCCGCGGCGATTCCGACCGAGCTATTGAGATCGTGCTGGCGCAGCGTCATGCGCCCGCCGGAGCTGTCGCGCAACTGCACGAGGAGTCGTAGCGTCCGCTCCTGGGCCTCGACGCCGATCGGACCGAGGGGACCGCCGAGGGGCGTGTAGAAGACGTCGACTTGGACTTCGCCCTCCAGCTTCTCGAGCACAGCCTGCGAGGCCGGGCTGAGCGTGTTCTCCCGCCCGGCCGTCCAGTCCGCTCGTACGCGCAGACCGGGACGCTCGGCGAGCCACGTGAGGAGCAGCGCGGAGGCGCAAGCCAGCAAGACGGCCGCGAGGACTCCGAGCGCGACTCTCAGGCGCGCGGCGAATCCGGCGGGCTCGGGATCGGAGTCGGGGTTCATCGCCAACGTCGCGACTCCACGGCGCGCACGGAGAGGAAGAGGAGCAGCGCGGTCCAGATCAGAAAGAACCCCACGTGCGCGCTGTCGAGCGTGCCGAGGAGGAACGACGACGACAGATGATCGGCCACGTCCAGGCGCGCCGCGGCGTTCACGATCCACGGGATTTCGGAGGGGCGCGCGATCTGGGGTGCGAAGACGAGAACCAGGTCGAGGACCACTCCCGCGAAGGCAGCCACGATCGGCGTCGAGGTGAGGCTGCTCGTGAGCATCCCGATCGCGCACATCATTCCCGAGGCCAGCACGATCCCGAGCCATCCGGAGGCTACGGTGCCCAGATCGGGGCCGAGCCCCTGCGCGGAGAGCGCCGCCGCGTAGACGAAGACCGAGCCGGACAGGATCGCGAAGAAGGACGTCGCCGCGAGGAACTTCCCGGTGACGACGGCGGCGTCGGTGACCGGCGCCGTCAGGAGGTACTCGAGGAGGCCGGCCCGCGACTCCTCGCTGATCATCCGCATCGTGATGAGGGGTGCGGCGAACACCGCGACGTAGAACGAGACGACCAGGGCGTAGCGCGCGGCGACGTCGACGTCGCCGCCCGACGCGGCCAGCGTGCCGACGAACAGGAGTCCTCCGAGGAGCAGCGCCAGGAACAGGAGCGTCCACGCCAGCGGACCGAGGAACAGGGCGGCGAGCTCGCGCCTCCAGACGGCGAAGAGACCGCTCACGGGGCGCCCGCGCTCCCGCCTCGCTCGAATGGATTCAGCGTCTGGACCGCCTTCGGCCCGGGAACCCGCGCTGCGCCAGCGGAGATCGCAGCCTCCGCCGGGGAAGGCTCGAGACCCAGCGTCAGGCGCGCGAAGATCTGCTCCAGGGTCGGACGACGCCAACTGAGCTCGCGCAGCGCCCAGCCCATGCGGGCGGCGACGGCTCCGACGTCTTCGCGCAGGTCCTCCTCGCCGTGGATTTCGAAGGCGTCGTGGATGCCGAGTTTGCCCCGATGGAGCACCTGGCGCGCGCCCGAAACTCCGCGCAGGAGCCTCAGTGCCTTCTCGAAGTCCGGTCCCACGACGGCCTCGAGGCGCACGAAGCTCGCGTCGCCGAGCTTCGCGACCAGCTCCTCCGGCGCGCCGTCCCCGACGATCCGCCCGCGGTGGATCACGAGGACGCGTCGGCATGCGGCCTCGATCTCGGGCAGGATGTGCGACGAAAGCAGGACCGTCCGTCGCTCCGCGAGATCGCGCAGGAGCGAGCGCACCTCGATGCGCTGCAACGGGTCGAGACCGCTCGTCGGCTCGTCGAGGAGCAGGACCTCGGGATCGGGCAGGAGGGCGACGGCCAGAGCCACGCGTTGGCGCAGCCCGCGCGAGAGCCCTCCGATCGAGTCGCGCTGGCGGTCCAGGACGCCGACGCTTTCGAGAACCTCCGAGATCCGCTTGCGACGACTCGGACGCGGCATCCGATGCAGGCGCGCGTGGAATTCGAGCATCTCGACCACGCGCAGCTCACGGTAGAGGGGCACGCTCTCGGCCAAGTAGCCGATGCGGCGGCGGACGTCGAGGGATCGGAGGAGGAGGTCGAAGCCGGCGACGGGGGCCGATCCGGACGTCGCGGGCAAGTAGCCCGCCAGGATCCGCAGGGCCGTGGTCTTCCCAGCGCCGTTCGGACCGAGGAACCCGACGACCTCGCCGCGGCCGATCTCGAAGGAGAGGTCGTCGAGCGCGAGCTGTGCGCCGAACCGACGTGAAAGATGCGAGACGCGGATCACGCGGCGGAGGGTAGCCCGCGGTGCGAGGCCTCACAACGCGGACGCCTGCGCGACAGCGCTGAGTCGAGTACCGCCGGGAGGCACGACCTGGCAGACATGATCCCCCCGGCGGACCCGAGTTGTTCCGCGGCCATGCAAGGTGCGTGCCTCTCCCCTAGGCACCGCACCAGCGCGCGTGGGTTCGGCCGGAGGCGGGGACGCAGCGAGCGCTCGCGTGCGAGGGAGTGCGCTACCGCACGAGCCCGCGCCGCGTCTATCGAAGCTTCAGGTCTTGACCTCGAAGTCCGCGTCGACGGGTTCGTCGCGGCCCTTTTCGCCGGCGGGCTCGGACCCTGCGCCCTCGCTGCCCGGCGCGCCGGCGCTTCCCGCAGCTCCGGCGCTCGATGCGGCTTGCTGTTCGCGGTAGACCGCTTCACCGAGCTTCTGGGCCTTGAGCTGGAGATCGGAGAGCGCGCGCTGGATCGCGTCCTTGTCCTCCCCGTCCTTGGCCTTCTTGAGCGCCTCACGGGCGTCCTCGATCGCCTGGGCGTCGTCGGCCGGAACCTTGCTGCGATGCTCGCCGAGCTCCTTCTCCGTCAGGTGGAGCATGTGCTCGGCTTGGTTGCGCAGGTCGACGAGCTCCCGGCGCTGCTTGTCCTCGGCCGCGTGAGACTCGGCGTCGCGGCGCATCCGATCGATCTCCTCCTTGGAGAGACCCGAAGAGGATTCGATCCGGATCGTCTGCTGCTTCTTCGTCCCCTTGTCGACCGCCTTGACGTTCAGGATGCCGTTGGCGTCGATCTCGAAAGTGACTTCGATCTGCGGCAGACCTCGCGGTGCGGGCGCCAGGCCGTCCAAGTGGAACTTGCCCAGAGTTCGATTGTCGCGTGCGAACTCGCGCTCGCCCTGGAGCACGTGGATCTCGACGCTCGGCTGGCTGTCGCTCGCCGTCGAGAAGACCTGGCTCTTCGAGGTCGGGATCGTCGTGTTCTTGTCGATGAGCTTGGTGAAGACGCCACCGAGCGTCTCGATCCCGAGCGAGAGCGGCGTGACGTCGAGCAGGACGACGTCGCTGACTTCTCCGCCGAGGATACCGCCTTGGATCGCCGCGCCGACTCCGACCGCTTCGTCGGGGTTGACGCTCTTGTTCGGCTCGCGCCCGAAGATCTTCTTCGCCAGGTCGGCGACCGCGGGCACGCGCGTGCTCCCGCCGACGAGGATCACGTCGTCGATCTTCGCCGGGTCGAGGCCGGCGTCCTTGAGAGCCTGCAAGCAGGGTCCCTTGGCGCGGTCCACGAGGGGCTCGATGAGGGCCTCGAACTTCGCTCGCGTGATCGCGATCTGCAGGTGCTTCGGACCCGAGGCATCCGCCGTGATGAAGGGCAGGTTGACGTCGGTCTGCCCGGTCGAAGAGAGATCGATCTTGGCCTTCTCGCAGGCTTCCTTGAGTCGCTGCATCGCCATCGGATCCTTGCGCACGTCGATGCCGCTCGTCTTCCGGAATTCCTCCGCGACGTGAGTCGCCGCCGAGGTGCGTGTCGCCGTTCGTGGCGAGCACCTCGAAGACACCGTCGCCGATCTCGAGGATCGAGATGTCGAAGGTCCCGCCGCCGAAGTCGAACACGGCCACCCGACCGCTCTTCTTCTTGTCCAAGCCGAAGGCGAGCGCGGAAGCCGTCGGCTCGTTGATGATGCGCTCGACGGTGAGGCCCGCGATCGTCCCCGCGTCCTTCGTCGCTTGGCGCTGGCTGTCGTTGAAGTACGCCGGGACCGTGATGACGGCGCGCGTCACCTTCTCGCCCAAGTAGGCCTCCGCGGCTTCCTTGAGGTACCCGAGGACCGCGGCGCTGATCTCGGGGGGCGTGAAGCGCTTCCCGTCGATCTCGACCTTGACGAGCTCCTCGGCTCCGCCGACCAGTTTGTACGGGACGTTCTTCTCCTCGGCGGCCACCTCGTGATGTCGCCTGCCCATGAAGCGCTTGATCGAGGCGATCGTCCGCGTGGGATTCGTCACCGCTTGGCGCTTCGCCGGGGCGCCGACGAGCTTGGATCCGTCCGAGAGGAAGGCGACGACCGAGGGCGTCGTGCGGGCGCCTTCCGCGTTCGTGACGACCACCGGCGCGCCGCCCTCCATGACGGAGACGACCGAGTTCGTGGTTCCGAGGTCGATGCCGATGATCTTGCTCTTGCTCATGGTCTTGTGATGCTCCCGTGCTTCGCGACAGGTCGAGGGCGCCTCGAAACCAAACTCCGTGCCAGTCGACGCTGAGGGTCTAAGTCCTAGTGGCACAATACCTTGGCGTAGATGATTCGAACTCGGCTGCTGTCACTGTGGCAGCCGGATCGGCCGTCTCCGGGCCCCTCTGCCGCATTGGCAGCGCAGGCGCTGCTAGAGCCCGTACTCCTTGATCTTCCGGTACAGCGTCCGCTCTCCGATCCCGAGCACCTTCGCGGTCTTCTCGCGGTTCCCGCCGAAGGCCTTGAGGTTCTCGCGGATCAGATCGCGCTCGACTTCGGCCAGCGATCGGCCGGCGAGATCGGATCCGGCGCTCCGCGCGGCGCCACCTCCGCCTCCGACGCGGACGGTCTCGGGAACGTCGTCCAGCCCGAGGACGGGCGACCGAGCCAGGAGAACCATGCTCTCGAGCGTGTTCTTGAGCTCGCGCACGTTGCCGGGCCAATCGTAGCGCAGGAGCCCGGTGCGCGCCTCGGGTGCGAGCCCCCGGACGGCCCGCCCATGCTGCGTGGAGAACTCGGAGAGAAAGTGATCGACGAGCAACGGGATGTCTCCCTTGCGCTCGCGGAGCGGCGGCATCTCCACGGTCACGACGCGCAACCGGTAGAGAAGGTCTTCTCGGAAAGTTCCCGCCGAGACCATCTCGCCGAGGTTGCGGTTCGTCGCCGCGATCAGCCGGATGTCGACCTTGTGGAGCTGGTTTGAACCTCGCGCGTCTCGAGCACGCGCAAGAGCTTCGCCTGCGTCGCGAGCGGCATGTCGCCCACCTCGTCGAGGAAGAGCGTCCCACGGTCGGCGTACAGGATCCGTCCTTCCTTGGCGGCCACGGCTCCCGTGAACGCGCCGCGCACGTGGCCGAAGAGCTCTGATTCGATCAGGCCTTCGGAGAGCGCGGCGCAGTTGACGGCCACGAAATGCTCCGTGGAACGCGGGCTGTTCTGGTGGATGGCCCGCGCGACGAGCTCCTTCCCGGTGCCGCTCTCGCCGGTGATGAGGACCGTGGCGGACGTCGCGCTCACCTGCCCCAAGATCTCGAACAGCCGCTGCATCTGCGGCGAGCTGCCGAGGATGCCCTCGAAGCCGAAGCGCTTGTCGATCTGGCGTTGGAGCTCGATGTGGTCCCGGCGCAGCCGGCCCGACTCGACGGCCATGGCGACGCGCGCACGCATCTCGGTGATGTCGACGGGCTTCGTCAGGTAGTCGGCGGCACCGTGGCGGAGCGCGTCGACCGCGGTCTTCACGGACTCGTGCCCGGTCACGAGCAGGACGACGGCGTCGGGCTGGAGCCGCCGTGCTTCTTGGAGCACCTCGATCCCCGAGAGATCCGGCATGACGAGGTCGGTCAGGACGGCGTCGAAGCTCTCCTCGGAAAGCTGCCGGATCGCCTCGCTTCCGGAGTGCACTGTCCGGCAGCGGTAGCCGTCCATCTCGAGTCCGTCGGCGAGCGCCTCCGCGTGCGACTCGTCGTCGTCCACGATCAGCACCCGCACGGGTTTTGCGTCCCCGGTCATGATGTGCCCTCGACGTCGGAGCGGTTGTGATGGATCTCCACGAGCAGCGGCAGGAGGATCGAGAAGCTCGTCCCGCGCCCGACCTCGGAGATCACGTGGATCCTACCGCCGTGCTCCTCGACGATGCGCTTCGTGGTGGAGAGACCGAGCCCCGTACCTTCGCGCTTCGTCGAGAAATAGACCTCGAAGCAACGATCGAGGTCCGCCTGGGTCATGCCGACGCCGGTGTCGGTCACGGAGAGCTCGACGAAGTTTCCCTGGCGGCGCAGGCGCACGATGAGCTCGCCCCCCATCGGCATCGCCTGGCGTGCGTTGACGAGGAGATTCAGGATGGCTTGGCGGAATGCGACCGGATCCAACATCACGAGGGGCAGGCCTGCGGGCAGCTCGGTGTGGTGACGGATCCCGACGCGCGCGTCCTCCGGCTCCACGAATTCGAGCGCCTCGCGGACGAGGTGCACGAGGTCGTGCGGCGAACGATCGATGACGCCTCCGCGCGCATAGCGCAGGAAGTCGTCGACGATCGTCTCGAGGCGCTGCACTTCGCGCTGAAGGGTTTGGACCCGCTTCAGGCAGCGTTTTTCGCGGGCAGTCGGCTCCGCGCCACCGCTCCCGCTCGACCTCGACGGGCCGCTCCACTCCTCGTCGAGGAGGGCCAGGTTGATCGCCATGGTCGAAAGGGGATTCTTGATCTCGTGCGCGAGGCCCGCAGCGACACGCGCGAGGAGCTCTTCGCGCTCATCTCCAATCCGATCGGGCCCGCTGATATCGGACCTCGGCTCGGACGTGTGCTCGGATGTGGGCTCGGATCTGGAGAGCGCGTCGCCGGAACGAGGAGCGGCGTCTCCGGGCGCGCGGCCGGAATCGGCCGGCCCGAACGCGGATCGGCAACCCGCCAGACGCTCGCGATCCGGAGCGTCTGACGGAGCGCAGGCGTGCTTGGGAGCGCGTTCGGGGGCGGATAGGCTAGCAGCGCGCACGTCCTGCGGCCAAGCGAGCATGAGTCCGTCCCCTGAACTCGAAAAGGCTCCGGAAGGACCTCCGTCTCGCGAGATCGTCGAGCGGGTCGAATCCGTGCTCGTGCGCGGCGGCCTCGTGGCTCTGCCCACGGAGACCGTGTACGGGATCGCAGCTCGAGCCGATCTACCGAGTGCCGTAGCGGCGCTGCGCGCGTTGAAGGCGCGGCCCGGCGACCTGGCGCTGACTTGGCACGTCGGAAACGCGGATGCACTCGAGCAATTTCCAACCGTCTCTCCCTTGGCGCGACGGCTCGCAGGGCGTTACTGGCCCGGTCCCTTGACGCTCGTCCTCCCGGGCGTGCCCGCCGGCCTCGAGCGGGTGGGACTCGAGGGCTGGACGGGCGTCCGCATGCCCGCGCACCGAGCGACCGCAGGGATCCTGGCGAAACTGTCTTTCCCCGTGGTGATGTCGAGCGCGAACCGACATGGCGAGCCGCCGCTCACGACGGCGCAAGAAGTCGAGCGGGCCTTCGCCGGGGAGAGCCTGCTCGATCTCGTGCTCGACGGTGGACCGGCGCCGCTCTCCGAGTCGTCGTGCGTCCTCCAGCTCGGGCGAGGACGATTCGAGGTCCTCCGCGAAGGTCTGATCGGCTTGGCGCAGCTGCGCGCCGCGGCCGGACTTCATCTCGGCTTCGTCTGCACGGGCAACACGTGTCGCAGCCCGATGGCGGAAGGGTTGGCGCGCAAGCAGATCGCGGCCCGACTCGAGACGACCGTCGAGCGTCTGCCCGAGTTCGGATTCGTCCTGGAATCGATGGGTGTGCTCGCGGGCCACGGGGCGCCGGCGGCGCGCTTGGCGGTGCAGGTGATGAAGGAGGTGGGGGTCGACATCTCCAGTCACCGCTCGCGCGCCGCGATGGCGCGGGACATCGCGTCCTTCGACGCGCTCTACTGCATGACGAGGAGCCATCGCGAAGCGCTGGTCCAGTCGTTGCCGCCCGGGAAGGACGGGAACGTCGAGCTGCTGGATCCCGCGGGGCGTGACATCCCCGATCCGATCGGCGGGACGCGACAGGATTATGTGCAGGCGCTGGGGATGATCCGCGAGGCGATCGAGAAGCGGGTGTCCGCGTGGGCGTGATCGTCCCCCGGGCGCGCGAGAGGGCGAATGCCGACCCGCTGCCGACGCCTAGCCACCCAGACCCCGAGCCCCACCTGGCCGAGGCATTCGCATCTGCGGCGTACTCGCCGCGGATGCGAATGCCTCGGAACCGACGGCGGGAATCCGCCGTCGGAATCGGCTGCGAGTTGCGCTGGGGTTGCCGTTGCCTCCGAGCGGCCTCGGGCGACCACAACGGCAGCCCCCCAGCAACCCGCCACCGCTTCGGTCGGCGGATTCCCGCCGACCGCCCTCGGCTTTCGCCTTTTCGCGAGTACGCGAAAAGCCGAAACCCGAGGCTCGGGGAAGACATGCGACTGGGAGATGCGCCCGCTACTTCTGCTTCGAGAGCCAGAGCAGGAACTTGCCTTCGAGGCTGTCCTTTCCGGCTTCGGCGTCGGTGAGGGGCGCGGTCTCGTAGGTGGCGGGGAAGGCGGCGGCGAAGGGTTGCTTGGGGTCGCCGATCTTTTCGAGGAGCTGCGCGAACTTTTCGCGGGAGACTTTCTCGCCGGCTCCGACTTTGGATTGCAGCCAGGAGATGAAGGAGCACTTGTAGGCGCGTTGGAGCTCGGCGTACTCGCCCTGGAAGACCTTCGCCGGAGCCTTTTCCTCGGCGGGATCGGGGTTGAGGAACGGCGCGTGGACGGGGGCGAGCTCCCCGCCTGCGTCGGAACGCACGCCGAAGACCGCGACCCGGTTCTTGAAGGGCTTGTCGAGCCCGTCGCCTTCCTTCTGCGACTGACGCAGGATCCGCACGAACCGGTCGCGGCCGCGGTCCTCGCGCCAGCGCGACTCGGCCGAGTTCTTGCCCAGGAAACCGTCGCCCCGGACTCCCGGCACGAAGACCGAGCGTCCTTGGGTCGTCTTGCCGCGCAAGTCCCCGTCGACGCGCGTGCTGATCTCTCCGAATTGATCGACCACCAGGGTCATCGACAGCCCTCCGACGAAGATCGCCGGAACCTGCTCTCCGAAGAGCTGCTCGAACAGACGCTGGATGGAGAATTGCACCACCTGCTGCTGCATCACGGTGGGGTCTCGTTCGTTCATGTTCTCGCCGGAGACGTAGTCCTCGGGCTGGTGGTTCGGCGCCGCGTACTCGAGCGCGATCACCTGCGTGTCCTGCACCCAGCAGGTGGCCCAGTCCGCGACGCCGTCGACCCAGTAGGTCGCCTTCTCGTCCGCGCTGGAGAGTCCGATGAAGCAAGCGAGCTCGACGAATTCCTTGCGCGTCGGGATCAGCACCATGCGGATGCGCAGCGGTGTCTCACGGGCGAGCCCGAGTTCCTCGCCCTTCCCCAGGCTCCCGGCGAGTCTCTCCGATGCGCCGGTCACGCTCTCGGGCGCAGCCAGCACGGCCGTCACGTCCTTTCCGGCTGAATCCCGCGCTTTTGCGAGCGCCGGGACGCGCCAGGACTTGATCCAGTCGGTGACGGCCTTGAAGTCCGCGCGCAGCGCCTTCTGGTCGTGACCGGCGGGCTTGTTCCAGTCGCTCAGCTTTTCCTGCGCCGCGAGCAGCGCCACGGCGCAGTCCCGGAAGTCCGCGGCGTGCTTCTCGAGGGCGGCGACCGGGAAGTAGACCTCGAAGGCGCCGAAGCGGCCGAGGAGGAAACTCCCCTTGAGCACGGATTCGAAGTCGACCTCCTCGGGCCTCTTGTCCGAGAGTCCGTGCTGGGACATGAACTCGCGTGCCGCCTTCTCGAACGGAACGCCGCCCGGGTTCGAGAGTCCCCCCGAGAGAAGGAGGACGGAGCCGAGCGCGAGAAGGGAGCGAGCGTTCTTCATGGTGAACCGGAGGTAACCGCCCCAGACGACTTCCCGAACGGTTTGTTTGTGAAAAACTCGCGTTCCGCGGCGGCCGCCGCGTCCTCGAGTCTCGACCAAGCCGCGTCCGAGAGACCGAGAGCGCGCGAGCGTTTCCCCTCGGGAGTCCGCGCGATCCTCGGGCAGGCTTCGAGCGCGACGCGCAGTTCCGCTTCGGCCTCCGAGTCCAGCGTTCGATCTCCGAGGCGCTCGAGCGCGACGCGAACGTAGAGGTGGACGTCTCCGCGGCGAGGACGGCTGCGCGCTGCGGAACGAAGGAGCGGCAGGGCCGCGCGGGCGGCGTCTCGCGAATCGTCCGATCCCAGGCTCGAAACGCCCGCACGCAGGTCGGCGGTGAAGGCGATCTCTTCTTCCAGGTCCGCGATCTCGGGATCGCCGGGCGAGAGCGCGCGCGCTCGATCGAGGGACTCTTCGAGATCCGCAGGCGGTCCGAACTCGCCCGCCAATTCTCGGAGGCCCTGGAGGCCACGAAAACCGCGGAGGCGCGCCTCCGCGAGAGCGTAGGCCTCGCGCGCCGAGCGCAGCGCGGCCAGCCCTTCGATCGCGTGGCTCGCCCCGGCGCCAGCGGAGGAGAGCCAGGCCTCGGGAGCCGCGGACGCGATCGACCGGAGCCACGCGAGATTCCGCGGGAGATCCGCGAGGAGGATCGGCCCGGCGCGCCGAGGCCGGTAGACGATCCAGGGGTCGCGGTCGCTGAGCTCGCGCGTTCCCGTGCGAGCCCGCGCGCCGTCGGCGACGAAGCGCGAGAGCAGGCGCGCCGGCGTCGAGAGACCGAGATCCGCGAGCGAGCGCGCCAAGTCGCCCCTGGACGTGAATCGTTCCGGATCCAGGCGCGGCTCCCTCTCTCCGCCGAGGAGGATCACCTGCGTCCCGGAGAGCCAGATCGAGCTCCACGGGAACGCGCGCGCGAAGGCATCGAGCACGGCGATGAAGCTCTCGGGCTCGAGCGCGTGCGGAGGCACCCACTGGCACAGCAGGCCTTCTGGACCGAGGGCTTCGCGGGCGTGCTCGTAGAACTCCCGCGTGTAGAGGTACACGCCGAAGGGCGAGTCCGGCAGGAGCGGCTCCATCGTGATCACGTCGAACACGCCGCGGGCCGCGGCCAGCGTCGCGCGCCCGTCGCCGAGGTGCACGACGACGCGGGCGTTCCCATCGCTCGCGTCGAGCAGGCCGGGCAAGCCCTCGGCGAGAGCGCCCCGATTCTTTTCGCGGAACCAGGGCGCGGCGTCGACGACGGCGCGCGAGAGCTCGAGGACGTCGATCCGCTCGACCTCGTCGTGCAGCGCGACGGCGCCGACCGTCGTGCCCGTTCCGAGCGCGAGGACCGCCACGCGCCGCGGATGAGGTGAGAGGAGGACGGGCAGATGCCCGAGGACCTGCATGTAGCGGTATTCAGGACCCGTCCCCGCGGCTCGGAATCCGTCGGTGAGGAGCGTGCGCTCCCCCTGGATCCCGTCGTCGACCACCGTGACCGCGAAGTCGCGGTCTTCCGCGAAGCTCAAGACGCGGAAGGCCGGGTTCGAGAGCGGAGGAGATTCGAGCGCGGGCGCTGGCCAGAGCCAGGCGGCGCTTCCGCAGACGAGCGGCAGGACCGCAGCGGCCGCCGCCGCGCGAGGCCGATCTCGCGCGAGGGAGAGGATGGAGACGAGCCCGCAGACTTCCAGAAGCGCGACCGAGCCGCGGAGCCCTACCGCCGGCACGAGCACGAGGGGGACGAAGGGCAGGCCGATGAGCGCACCCGAGGCTTCGTGGAGGAGGAGCCGACCGAGCCGCTCGCCGATCTCGAGCGGCAACGCCCGGTGGAGGACGGCGAGGAGCCCACCGAAGGGCGCGAGCGCGGGAAGGACGAGGAGGAGGGCTGTCACGAGGTCGCCCGGAATGGGCGCGCCCCGGTCGAGAACGA
>WNFM01288936.1_pt1 | contig 12191 bp, 11 predicted proteins | sample 5400271 | NCBI WGS metagenome assembly WNFM01 (sample SAMN13153352, study PRJNA577476) | soil metagenome | isolation source: 60 cm saprolite on Douglas fir-dominated hillslope | place: USA:California | collected 2013-09-17 | reverse complement strand
CTGATCTGCTGGGGAGGGCTAACCGCCGGGGACTGGCAGTACATCGGTTCGCAGGGCGTCATTCAGGGCACGTACGAGATTTTTATGCGCATAGCCGAGCGGCATTTCAACAACAGCCTCAAGGGCCGCTTCATCCTGACAGCGGGCCTTGGCGGCATGGGTGGTGCGCAGCCGCTGGCGGGACGGATGGCTGGTGCTGTCATCCTCTGTGTCGAGATCGACGAGCAGCGCATTGCCAAACGCATGGCCAATGGCTTCCTCGCGCATCAGGCCGACAATCTGGAGACGGCCATCGGCATGGTCGAGGCGGCGCGCCGCGAAGGGCGGCCGACATCGATCGGCCTGCTAGGCAACGCGGCGGATATCTACGAAACGCTGCTCGCGCGCCGCATCATCCCCGACGTGGTCACCGACCAGACCTCCGCGCACGATCTGATTTACGGCTATGTCCCGGCCGGTCGTAGCCTCGCCGAAGTGCGGCGGATGCGGGAGAGTGATCCGAAGACCCTGATGCAGGAAAGCCGCGCGACGATCGTGCGGCACGTGCGCGCGATGCTTGGATTCAAGCGCGCGGGGGCTGTGGTTTTCGACAACGGCAATCTGATCCGCACCCAGGCCCGTGAGGGAGGCGTCGCGGACGCATTCGACATCCAAATTTTCACGGAAGCCTACTTGCGTCCGCTGTTTGCGCGCGAGGACATCCGCAAGATCGACGATCATCTACTTGAAGCGTTCCCGCACAATCATATTCTCGTCAACTGGGTAACATTGGCGCGCGCGCACGTGCCGTTCGAGGGGCTGCCGGCGCGCATTGCCTGGCTTGGTCACGGCGAGCGCACCGCGCTTGCGGTCGCGGTCAATCGCATGGTGCGCGACGGCACACTGTCGGGACCGATCGCCTTTACCCGCGACCACCTCGATGCTGCCGCGATGGCTCATCCCAATATCATGACCGAGCGCATGCGAGATGGCTCGGATGCAATTGCCGACTGGCCATTGCTCGATGCGTTGGCGATGTGCTCCTCGCAGGCGGATCTGGTAGCCATTCATTCCGGCGGGGGCGGTTATTCCGGCTACATGACGAGTGCCGGAGTGACCCTGATCGCCGACGGAAGCCGCGAAGCGGAAGAACGCCTGAACCTTGCGCTGACCAATGACACCAGCCTCGGCGTGATGCGTTACGCGGACGCAGGCTACGAAGAGGCGTTCGACGAGATCCGTGCCAAAGGGCTGCGTCATTTCCGGTTGTCTTGAGGGGCGACGTCTCTTGTATCGGCTAGCCGCGATCGCAGCGTATTGACGAGATCGCGTTTCGGCTCGCTTAGACTGCGCTCGCCGGAGTAGATGACAAACAGCCGCCGTGTCACGACGGGATCGATGATCGGGTGGGCGACCAGTTCGCCTTCGGCTAGTTCGCGGCGCACCGCCGAGGGCGGCAGCACCGTGCAGACGGGAAGCTGCGCGAGGATCGCGGCAACCATCGTCAATGCATCGATCTCCATGTAAGGCTGAATCTCGAGGTCGCGCTCTTCGGCGGCGGTCTCGAGCAATTGCCGCAGACCGTAACGCCGACATCAATGGGCGTCACGTTTTGCTTCGGTTTTACCTATGCCCTGCTTCGAGCGTCTGGCGCGTGCGCGGTGTGGGGGCGGCCGATAGGATCGAGTTGGACAAACCATTCCGGCATGGTTCGTCCGCAGCTGGAGCTTTTCAGGGTATAGTCCGATGCATGGCGACCCTGGCGGCAGGCAAGGACGGCATGGGCCGAACGGCTGAGATTTCCCGACAATCCATGCGGGCTTTTGTGGACGCGCTCGAACAGGCGGGAGAGCTGGCCTCGATTGCGCAGCCGGTAGCCCTCGATTACGAGCTTGCTGCGTGCTTGGCCGAGGCCGACGGCGGGCCGGCGCTGCGGTTCACGGCGGTGCGCGGGCACAAAATGCCGGTCGTAGGCAATCTGCTCAATTCGCGGGTGCGCATCGCGGCAGGCCTGGGGACTGCGCCTCATGCGCTGCAAGCGTCGATCATATCTGCGATCGAGCGGCCCTCGACGCATCGGATCGTCACATCGGCGCCTTGTCAGGGAGATGTCATTGCCAAGCCGGTGCTCGCTGACCAGCTTCCGATTCCGCGGTTCTTCGAATACGAGGGCGGCCCCTATATCACGGCAGGCGCTATCGTCGCCAAGGATCACCGTGATGGCCGCACCAACCTTTCAATCGCGCGGCTGATGCCGATTGGGGACAATCGGGCCTTGGTCGGCATTGCGCCTAATCATCATCTGGCTGTGCTGGCGCGCGGCGCGCAGATGCGCGGCGAAAAACTCGACATTGCCGTCTGCATCGGCAATCATCCCGCAGTGCTGGTCGCTGCCTGTCTCTATTTAGGCCTCGGCGACGATGAGTTGACGATCGCGGGCTCGCTCCTCGGCGAACCGCTTGAGGTCGCGCGATGCATTCAGTCCGATCTGCTCGTGCCCGCGCATTGCGAGTGCGTGCTCGAAGGCACGCTTGATGCCGCCGAGTCCGTGGAGGAGGGGCCGGTCAGCGAGTTTCACGGCATGTACGAGACCTATGGCGCCGGCATGATTGCCACGTTCACGCATCTGACGCGGCGGCGTGACGCGTTCTTTCAAGTCATCATGCCGGGCTATCACCGCGAGCATTGCCTGCTCGGCGGCGTCTCGATCGCGGCCGGTCTCGCACGGGTGGTACGCATCGGCGTACCGACGCTGCGGCAAGTTGCTGTCGGCATGGGCGGCGCCGGCCGGCTTCATGCAGTGGTCTCGCTCAACGAGCCACGTGCGGGCGAAGCGCGCAAGGCGATGTTCGCGGTGTGGGCGGCAGTTAATCTGATCAAGCAGGTCGTAGTCGTCGACGACGATGTCGATCCGTGGGATGCTGTTGCGGTCGAATGGGCGATCGCCACGCGGGCGAAGCCAGATCGCGACTTTGTCATCGTTCCCGGCGTGCGGGCGGATCGATCCGAGCCGCTCGAACAGGATGGCATGATCACCAAGCTCGGCATCGACGCCACGCGGCGCCCGGGCGACCGGCCAGATTGGCGGCGCGCACGTCCGCCCGAACGGGCGGTCAAAAAGGCGCAGGAATTGCTTCGCACTCAAAGGGTCCGGCGAGGACCAGACGAATCTGATTGCAGCCTCACTGATGGAGAGAGCCATGCTATATGACGGGTTGAGAGTAGCTCTGCGCCCCGCCCATCTCATGATGGGTGCGGTGGCCGTAGCTTTCACAATCACTTCCGCGCATCCGACGCAGGCCGAAATTAAAGTCGGCTTCCAAGCGCCGCTGACCGGCTTCGCCGCGTCCGATGGCAAGTCGGCCAAGATTGCCGCAGAGATGGCGATCGACGACATCAACGCGGCCGGCGGCGTGCTTGGCCAGAAGTTGCAGCTCATTACCTATGACGATCAGGCCAAGTCCGATCAGGCGATCTTCACCGCCAACAAGCTGATCGGCGAGGACGGGGTGAAGCTCGTCGTGAACGGAAGCTATTCGGCTTCCGGTCGCGCCGCGGCGCCGGTATTCCAGAAGGCAGGGGTGGTGATGATCGCCGCCTACGGCGTGCATCCCGATATCACCACGGCGGGGGATTACATGTTCCGCCTCGTCCATCTCGGACCGCCGCAGGGACGCGCCACCGCGCTGTTCGTCGGCAAGATGCTTGGCATAAAGAAGGTGTCCGCCATCACCATGGACAACGACTATGGTCAGGCGACCATGGATGGCTTCCTCGAGGCCGCGCCCAAATACGGCATCGAGGTAATCAACAAGTACAGTTATTCCCTCAAAGACCGCCAGTTCGGCTCGATCGTTGCTAGTGTCAAGCGCGACAATCCGGACGGCATTTACGCGACCGGCTATTTCTTCACCGGCGGCCCGCTAGTGTCGCAGTTGCGCGCCGCCGGCATCAAGGCACCGATCATCGGCTCCCAGGCGTTCGATTCCGAGAAGTTCATCGAGATCGCCGGCCCGGCGGCGGAAGGCACTTACATCGTCGATAGCTTCGATCGCAATCGCAAGGACGAAGCGTTGCAGCACTTCTTCACCGAGTTCCAGAAGCGCGCCGGCTATGCTCCCGAAGGTGTGGCTGCGGTCACCTACTCGGCGGTGAAGCTGATGGCCGACGGCATCAAGCGCGCCGGCAGCACCGATCCGGTCAAGGTGCGTGATGCGCTTGCGGCAACCAAGAACTTCACGATGCTCGAGGGCAACCTAAACGGCTTCAACAGCTTGCACGAGATCATCATGCCGATCAGCGTCAACGCGATCAAAGACGGCAAGTTCCAGGCGGCCGCTCAGATCACCGATCTCGACGCCTTCGCCCCGCCCGAGAAGTAGGCATCCACACGACGGGCGGCGGCTGCGGCCCCCGCTCGGCGGCGTCACAGGATGGTTTGGTGTACTACATCGATCTCGCCGTAACGGGCGTCAGCTTCGGATGTATGTACGCCATGATGGCGGTGGGGCTGACCCTCGTCTACGGACTGCTGCGCATTCTACATGTGGCCCATGCGGCAGTGTTCGCGTTGGGCGCCTATGTGACCGTGGTGGTGGCCAACGCGACGGGAAGCGTCGGCGCAGGCTTTCTCGCCGCCATCTTCATCACTCCACTATTCGGCATGGCGATCTACCGGATGCTCTACGAGCCGCTGCTGAGCTACCGTCCGGACGTGCCCATGATCGCCTCGGTGGGGCTGTTGGTGCTGATGCAAGACGCCTTCCGTATCGTATTCGGCGAGCAAGGCGTCACGTTTCGTAACAACACCTACGGCTTCACGACATTCGATGTGTTCGGAGTCACGGTGAACGCCGTACAGATCGCTATCGTGGTCTCCGCGGTCGTCATCTTCCTAGGGCTTCATCTTTTCACCACCCGGACACGGATCGGAGTTGGCTGGCGTGCCACGGTTTCGCAGCCGAAGATCGCCGCCAGCTTCGGCATCGATTCGATCAAGGTCAGATATCTCAATTTCGCGATCGGCTCGGCGCTGGCGGCGGTCGCTGGCGGACTTGTGGCGCTGCTCAACAATCTCGTCGACCCGGTGATCGGCTATGTCGTGAGCTACAAGGCGCTGGCCATCATCGTGCTCGGTGGGCTCGGCAGCGTGCGGGGCACGCTGATCGCGAGCCTGGTGCTTGGGCTCGTGGAGTCCTATGGCACGATCTTCATCGGAAGGTGGCTTGACCGCGACGCGATCGCGTTCCTCGCCCTCATCGCGCTGCTAATGATCAGGCCGCAAGGCTTTGTTGGGACGCGCACGGCATGAGCGCCTACGAAATCAGCCTGCTCTCGGTGATCGGCATCAATGTGATCCTCGCCGTCAGTCTCAACATGATCAGCGGTTTCTGCGGCCAGATCAGTCTCGGCCATGGCGCCTTCTATGGGGCCGGCGCCTATGCAGCGGCGCTCGCCATGATTGGCACCGGCAACATTCTGCTCGCGCTCATATCGGCGATCGTGGTCGGCAGCCTGCTCGGCATCGTTGTCGGCTTCGCATCGCTGCGGGTGCGCAGCGACTTTCTTGCCGTGACCACGATCGGCGTGAATTTCCTGTTCACAGGCTTCGTCCGCAAGCAGGGTTGGCTCGGCGGTGAGATGGGCATCAGCGGCATTCCAGCATCCGGGCTGGGCGCCGACGGCAATATGGTGATGATTCTGCTATTCGCGGCCGCGACCATTGCGCTGAGCCTCTACGTCGGCCGATCCTGGATGGGCTTCGCGTTTCGTGCCGTGGGCGAAGATGAGGACACGGCCGCGACACTCGGCATCAACGCCGCCACTTACAAGCTGGCGGCGTTCGGCATTGGCACTGCGCTCGCCGGGCTCGCTGGCGGGCTCTACACGTTTTTCACGCAGTTTATTACCGCCGACGCATTCGACTTCATTCTGTCGGTGATGCTGATGGCAATGGTTGTGATCGGCGGGATCGGATCCACCTGGGGTGTCGTGGTGGCCGCCATCGTCCTGACGCTGTTGCCGGAGGCGATCCGCTTCGTCAACGATTATCGGCTGTTGGTCTTCGGCGGGCTTCTGGTCCTGGTCATTCGTCTCGCGCCCGGTGGCTTCGCCGCGCTCGCGCGAGCGGTTGCCACAAGGATGTCGCGCGCATGACCGCTGCGCTCCAGCTCGAGGACATCGCCATTCGCTTCGGCGGCGTGCACGCGGTTGATGGCGTCACATTTTTTGTTGATTCGGGCGATTTCGTCGGCCTGATCGGACCGAACGGGGCGGGAAAGACCACGCTGATCCGCATCGTCGCGGGCGTGCTGCGCGCGAACCGGGGCCGGATTGTGCTTGCGGGCCACGACGTCACCAATGGTTCCACGGTGTCCCGGGTTCGAAAAGGGCTGGCGCTGACTCACCAGATCGTCCGGCCCTTCCGCGAGATGTCAGTACTCGACAATGTCGTGCTGGCCGCCGGTTATCGCCGCACCTCCAGTCCGCTGCGGGCCGTGTTGCATATCGACCGCCGGCTCGAGAGCGAACGTGCCGCCGGAATCCTGGCCCAGGTGGGCTTGTCCGGGTCCGAAGGAAAGCTCGCCGGCGCACTGCCGCTTGGCCAGATGAAGCGCCTGGAGGTGGCCCGCGCGCTCGCCGTCGATCCACGGGTCATCCTGCTCGACGAACCTCTGGCGGGTCTGAACCAGGCCGAGGCTGCAAAGCAAGTCGAGACGATCGCGGCAGTCAACGCACGGGGCATTACGGTCGTGCTGGTCGAACACAATCTCGAAGAGGTGATGCGCAGCTGCCGCCGGCTGATCGTTCTGAACAATGGCCGCGTGATCGGCGATGGCACGCCGCGCACTGTGATGTCGGATCCGGTCGTGCATGACGCCTATGTTGGAAGCGGGGCGAGCGCGCATGTTGAAAATTGAACATCTCAACTGCGGCTATGGCTCCGTGCATGCGGTGCATGACGTCAGCTTCGAGGTGCCGGCAGGCTCGGTCTTTGCGCTGCTCGGCCCCAATGGCGCCGGCAAGACGTCCACGATCATGGCAATCATGGGCCATGTCGACATCCACGGCGGCCGCATCCTGCTGGAGGACGCCGACATCACTTACCGTCCCGCCGTCGAGCGGGTCGGCCTAGGCATCTCCCTGGTGCCGGAAGGACGCCAGTTGTTTTCCGATCTTTCGGTAGACGAGAATCTCACGATCGGCGGATACGCCCGGCCCGCGGAGCGCGACGCGGCCAAGCGCGATCGGGTCTTCGGCTATTTTCCCACGTTGTCCGAGCGTCGCGGCCAGCTTGCCGGCTCGCTCTCTGGCGGCGAGCAGCAGATGCTTGCTATCGGTCGTGCCATCATGGCGGAACCGCGCCTGCTTCTGGTCGACGAATTGTCGCTCGGGCTGATGCCGAAGATGGTTGATATCTGCCTCGATGTTCTGATGCAGTTGAAGCGCGAGGGCCTCACTATCGTGCTGGTCGAGCAGAACACCGCCCGAGCACTCGAAGTCGCCGATCAGGTTTGCGTCCTGTCGTCCGGTGCGCAAGTGTTTAAGGGCACGTCTGCCGAAGCCAAATCGGCGGGCTCGCTGTTCGCCACCTTTCTCGGCACGACCGAGTGAGGAGGTACGGTGCTCGAAGGAGTAGGGGAATGGCGCGCAGTCTCACAGCCGATGATGTCGAATCCGCCCTGATAGGCGGCCTTCTTCTCTCGGCCGGCGGCAGCGGCAAGCGATCGGCAGCTCGCGGGCGGGCGCTTGGCCGCGTGGCGTTGGACTACAACACTGTTCGCCTCGCCAGTCTCGACGAGCTCAACCCCGATGATCGCGTTATCACCGCTACGGCCATTGGCGCGCCGGGCGTCCCCAACCCTGCGGTCGTGCCGCGCGATTCCATAGACTCTGCGCGACGGCTCGTAGCCATGCTCGACCAGAGGCCGATCGGCGTGATCTGCGGCCACGTGCCAGGCTTCAACGCCTGGCTGGTCGCGGCCGCGCTTGGTCTGGATTACGTGGACGCGGCATCGAACGGGCGCGGCCATCCGACCGTCAAGATGGGAGGCATGGGCCTCGCCTCGCGGCCCGACATTTCCATCATCCAGGTCGCTAGCAGCCGCGGCGCAGCTGCGAATTCGCCCCTGCAATTTGTTGCCGAAGGCGACATCGTGCGCACGTCGAATGTCATGCGCCAAGCCGCGGTAGTCAACGGTGGCCTGATCTACGCCGCCCGCGGGCCGTTGACTGCAGGCTTCATCAAGGAAAACGGCGCCGCCGGCGCCATCACATTCCAGCTCGAACTGGGCCGCGCCGTGCTGCGTGCCAATGGCACCGATCGTGTACAAGCGGCCATCGAATTTCTCGGCGGCACGCTACTGCTGCAAGGCGAGGTTTCGGCCAACACCGTTACCTATGGCGGCGGCTTCGATCTCGGTCTACAACGAATACATGACCGCCGATATCGATGGCCAGCGCGTTGCTACATTTCCCGACATGATCGGGACGCTCGACCCTGCGACCGGCGAGCCGGTGGCGATCTCGGAATTGCCTCGCGGCAGCCAAGTCGCGGTCATTATCGCTCACCGCTCCAAATTTCCGGTCGGCAAGGGAGCGCTCGATCCGGCCGTGTTTCCCGAGGTCGAGAAAGCCATGGGTGTCGACCTGCGCTCGTATCTCTGATCGAGGAGGCTTGAGCATGGCCGTTCCGATTCGTCGCGGCAGGGAGGTCAAGGCCGGGCGCGGCGCCACGCTACGCTGCAAGGGCTGGCGCCAGGAGGCGATCTTGCGGCTCTTGGAGAACAACCTTGAGAATGCCGAAGACCCCGAGAACCTTGTGATCTACATGTCGATTGCCCGCGCGGCGCGCGATTGGAACAGCTTCGACCGAATAGTCTCCACGCTCTCAACCATGAGCGAGGATCAGACCTTCGTCGTGCAGTCCGGCAAGCCGATCGGCGTATTCCCGGGGCAGTCGACTACTCCGCTCGTCATCATGGCGAACGGCAATATCGTCGGCGAATGGAGCAACGAGGAGAATCGGCGCAAGCTCGACGACAAGGGCCTCACTATCATGCCCGGAATGACGGCCGGCGCCTGGCAATACATCGGCAGTCAGGGAATTCTCCAGGGCACCTACGAAACCTTCATGGCGGTCGCGCGGTCGCATTTCGGCGGCACACTCGCTGGGCGCCTCCTCCTGACCGCGGGCTGCGGCGGCATGGGCGGTGCCCAGCCGCTTGCCGGCAAGCTTGCGGGCGCATCGACCATGGTGGTCGAGGTCGATCGAGCGCGCATCGACCGGCGCATCGCCAGCGGCTACTGCGACCACTCCACCGACAATCTCGAAGAAGCGATCAGGCTTTGGCAGGCCGCGCGCGCCCAACGCCGGCCGTTGGCGCTCGCCTTGCGGGCAAACGCGGCTGCCGTGGTGCCCGAGATCGCCGAGCGTGGGATCGTACCTGACATCGTGACAGACCAGACGTTCCCAGATCCGCTCAAAGGGTACGTGCCGGCCGCGCTTTCGCTGGAAGAGGCGCACGCCATGCGCAAGGGCGATCCGGACAAACTGATCGCGTTGGCGCGCCGCTCGATTGCAGCGCACGTTCGCGCGATGCTGGGTTTTCTCGATCGCGGCTCGATTGCGTTCGAGTATGGCAACGAGCTCCGTGCCGAAGCGAAGGCGGCAGGCGTCGAGGACGCTTTCAAGATGCGCTCCTTCGTCGACCTCTATATCCGTCCGTTGTTTTGCCAGGGCATCGGGCCGTTCCGCTGGATCGCGGTGTCCGGCGATCCGCAGGACATCTACACCATCGACGACATGATCCTGCGTTCGTTCTCTTCGAACCACCCGATCATGTCGTGGATCGAGAAGGCGCGAGACCACGTCAAATTCACGGGCCTGCCAGCGAGGATCGGTTGGCTCGGCTATGGCGAGCGCAGCCGGCTCGCTTTGATGGTCAATGAAGCGGTGGCCGAGGGCAAAATATCGGGTCCCATCGCTTTTACGCGTGACCATCTCGATTCGGGCTCGGCGGCGATGCCGCACCGCGAGACCGAGAACATGCGCGACGGGTCCGACGCTATTGCCGATTGGCCGCTGCTCAATGCCCTCTTGAATTGCGCATCAGGTGCAGACCTCGTGGCGATTCATGGTCTCGGCAGCAGGGGCGTGAGTGCCGGCGTCACCGTGATCGCAGATGGCAATGCCGCGACCGCGGCGCGGCTCCAGCGCGTGCTCGATGGCGATCCGGGCATCGGCGTGCTGCGTCACGCCGACGCCGGTTACGATCTCGCGGTCGAGCAGGCTGCGCGCACCGGGCTGTCGGCGACGGTGCCTGCGGCGGGAAGCTGATTGGGCTACGCTCCGAGGCTCGGCAGCTTGAGCTTGTGATCCCGGGCGCAAGCGATGGCTTCGTCGTAGCCGGCATCGGCGTGACGCATCACGCCACTCGCCGGGTCGTTCCACAGCACCCGCTCCAGCCGCCGCGCCGCATCAGGCGTGCCGTCGGCGACGATGACCATGCCGGCATGCTGTGAGTAACCGATGCCGACGCCGCCGCCATGATGCAGCGAAACCCAGGTCGCACCGGATGCGCAGTTGAGGAGGCCATTGAGCAGCGGCCAGTCCGACACCGCGTCGGAGCCGTCCTTCATTGCCTCAGTCTCACGGTTGGGGCTCGCTACCGAGCCCGAGTCGAGATGATCGCGGCCGATCACGATTGGCGCCTTGAGTTCGCCGTTCGCCACCATCTCATTGAAGGCAAGGCCGATGCGGTGACGATCGCCAAGACCGACCCAGCAGATCCGCGCCGGCAGCCCCTGGAACTTGATCCGCGCCCGGGCCATGTCGAGCCAGTTATGAAGGTGCCTGTCGCGCGGCATCAACTCCTTGATCTTCTGGTCGGTCCTGTAAATGTCCTCCGGATCGCCGGAGAGAGCCGCCCATCTGAATGGGCCGACGCCGCGGCAGAACAACGGGCGGATGTAGGCCGGAACGAAGCCGGGAAAATCGAACGCGTCGGTGACACCCATCTCCATCGCCATCTGGCGGATGTTGTTGCCATAATCGAGCGTCGGCACGCCGCGCCGCCAGAAGTCGAGCATGGCACGCACATGCACAGCCATGGATTGCTTCGCCGCCTTCTCGACGCCCTTCGGATCGCGCGCCCGCCGCTCCTCCCATTCCGCGAGCGTCCAGCCGGCCGGCAGATATCCGTTGAGGGGATCGTGCGCCGAGGTCTGATCGGTGAGGGCATCCGGCGCAATGTTGCGGCGAGCGAGATCGGGAACGATCTCCGCCGCGTTGCCAAGCAGGCCCACGGACATCGGCTTCTTGTCGGCGCGCGAGCGCTCGATCATCGCCAGCGCCTCGTCGAGCGAGTCAACTTTGGCGTCGAGGTAGCCAGTGCGCAGGCGCATCTCGATGCGGCTCGGCTGGCACTCGATCGCAAGCAGGGAGGCGCCGGCCATGGTAGCGGCCAGCGGCTGCGCGCCGCCCATGCCGCCGAGTCCGGCGGTGAGGATCCAGCGGCCAGCGAGGTTGCCGCCGTAGTGCCGGCGGCCGATCTCGGCAAAGGTTTCGTAGGTGCCCTGCACGATGCCCTGGGAGCCGATGTAGATCCACGAGCCCGCCGTCATCTGGCCGTACATCATCAGCCCTTTGCGATCGAGCTCGTGAAATTTCTCCCAGGTAGCCCAGTGCGGCACCAGATTGGAATTGGCGATCAGCACGCGCGGCGCGTCGCGATGGGTGCGGAACACACCGACCGGCTTGCCGGACTGCACCAGCAGGGTCTCGTCGGCTTCCAGCTCGCGCAGCGAGGCCGCGATGCGGTCAAAGCTCTCCCAGTCGCGCGCAGCACGGCCGATGCCGCCATAGACCACGAGTTCGTCCGGCTTCTCGGCCACCTCCGCATCGAGGTTGTTCATCAGCATGCGCAGCGGCGCTTCGGTGAGCCAGCTCTTGGCACTAAGGTCCCTGCCGCGCGGCGCGCTAATCGAACGGCTGTTGTCGAGACGCTTTGACATTTTGTCCCTTGCGGCGATCCCTGATGCCCGAGGCGGCTCCGTGTTGAGTGGCTGCTCGCGACGCTGCGTCGTCATGTGTTGCCCGTCAATCGCAGTAGGGCGCCAATGATGGCGTCAGTTGAGCTTGCGATCACTCGCGAGACGATGTTGAGATCGACTCCCAATTGTGCACCCAGCATTGGCAAAATGAAGAGGAG
>WNFM01151219.1_pt2 | contig 12191 bp, 14 predicted proteins | sample 5400271 | NCBI WGS metagenome assembly WNFM01 (sample SAMN13153352, study PRJNA577476) | soil metagenome | isolation source: 60 cm saprolite on Douglas fir-dominated hillslope | place: USA:California | collected 2013-09-17 | reverse complement strand
GCCATTTTGTTTGCCAGCGGCCAGGCCGCTTACGACATGTTAGCTAAGAATACGCCTGATCCAAAGGCTCAGGGCGTTGTGGTCTATGTCGGCACGGCTAAAGATATCGTTAAGGAACTGGGGGCAGGTAGCTCGGACAAGACCTTCAATCAGATGACTCCAACAACGCTGTTGCAAACTATTAGCGCTGGACAGTCATCCAACACCGCAAAATTCGGTCCAGCAGAAAAGTTAAGCCCAATCGGCAAATATGAGGCAGCCGAATCCAGTTTCACCTTTACCGATACGAAGACTTCGACGGTGATTGCCAATGGAACTCTGTTGATGATGCAGGTCGCCAGCGATCAGTTCGCGATCCTGCTTAGTTTCGGTGCCCCTAATCAGGCAAGTTCGGTTGCGCCCATCGCCCGCAGTATGGCAGCTTCGCTTAAAGTGCCAGCAGCCAGGTAATCACGGAGAGTCGTGCAGGAAAACACAACTGACCAAATCGTGGTAGAGTTCAGTGAACTTGACCCCATTACAGGGGGCAATCATGCGTTCCCTACCACGATTTATGCTCGGCATTACCATAGCATTATGCCTAACGTTGGTGTCCTTGCGCGACGCTTCCGCTCAATCCATACGCTCCTTACAGCAAGCCGGAAATGGTACGATTTCGGTCACTGGCGACGCCCAGATCAACGTCGTCCCTGACAAAGTTTTGATCACGCTTGGAGTCGAGACAACCGATAAAAGTCTGGTCATCGCCAAAAGCGCCAACGATGATCGCGTCGCCAGGATACTGGCACTGACGCAGACCTTTAAAATCGACGCAAAAGATGTCCAGACAGACTTTATCAGCATTCAACCCAGATACGATGACTATCCATCTCTGAACATTCTGGGCTACACGGTGCGAAAATCAATGGTCATCACCCTGCGCGACATTCCGAAGTTCGACGATTTGTTGAGCGCTGCCGTTGACAGCGGCGCGAACGTCGTCCAGGGCGTCCAGTTCCTGACGTCCGATCTGCGCAAATATCGAGATCAGGCGCGTGATCTGGCGATCAAAGCCGCCAAAGAGAAAGCCGATGCGCTGGCGTCTGCGTTGGGCCAGAAGGCGGGCAAGGCGTTGACCATCAACGAGCAGCAAAACTCATGGTTGTCATTCTATAACAGTTGGTGGGGTCAGCCGGGCGGCAACCTGCAATCGCAAAACGTTGTCCAGAATGCACCCAGCAGCGGCTCAACCGATTCTGGCACTGGCGATACCACCGCACCGGGCCAGATCAGGGTCACGGCTTCGGTGCTGGTGACGTTTCAATTGACCGACTGACGCCCCTTGCCAATTCGGAGAGGGGAGTCGGTTCCGTGTAGCGCAGTATAAGGTCATCTATCTGTCCGACTCGCGACTTCTGCAAATCGCTCACGGGAAACTTGTTCACGGCGAAGGTACCGGGCGAACGCTGTCATGATGTCGGTTGAAGTGACAACGCCAACGACACTTTCGCCTTTTAAAACGGGTAGACCCCCGATCCGATGTGTAATCATTAAGCTGATGGCGTCTTCAATCAGCGCTGTCGGCTCAACCGTGATCGGAGCGGGGGTCATGACTGCACGCACAGGCACATTCTGAAGCAGCGCAACGTCTTCTCCCAGATCATGTGGTAGATAAGGAGAGTGAAGCGCGAGCCGCGTATCTCTGTCCGTGATAATACCGACCAGTGCACCGTCCTGGTTGACGACGGGTAAGCGCCGACAGCCGATGCTTTGCATCCGTTCAATGGCGACACCTAGGGAATCGTCAAGCGCTACCGTGAGCGGGTGGGCAGTCATAATATCAGAAACACGCATTGGAAGATTCCTCACTTTTGCTAGCAACATTGTAAAGGGCCAAACGCCCAATCCGAAGTTACTTAAGTGAGCTTGATGGCATGACAAATATCACGAGGCTGAGTGGCACAGCTAAAACAACGACATCTGCACAAAACTTTCGGGTGGCTCTTCATCATCGGTCTCAGCCGTCGGCTCAATATCTGCGGCCTCTACGTCTTCTGACTCGACAACGGCTTCCGGTGGCTGCACGTCTGTCTCTTCCGCGAGAACCCACTCGTAGGACGATTCATCGACTATCGTTGCTGAGTTTGACGGCGGGAGCACCCAGTCGTAAGCGGATTCATCCAGGATAACCGCGTCCGAGTCGGCTAGCTCATCCTGGTAATCAGAACTCGCCATGACCTCTTCGCGCATTGCCTTGATATCGTCCTCTTCAAAGCCTGTTTCCAGCAGTACCGAGACGAGGCTCTTCTCATTATTCTCGTCGTGCTCACGGATGACGTGCGCGTAATGTGCTCGTAGGCAGTCGATCCAATCGTTCTCGAACAGGTTTTGCTGCTCCATCACACCCTCAGACAGTAAAACTCTGGTGTAGATCGGGAATATCGACTCGCTCAAAGCCGTCCTGTGTTTTCAGGCCATCAGCATATGCCTGGAGGGCGTGATCCTCACCGTGTACGAGGAAAGTCCGCACAGGTTTCTTCTTGATCGACCCGGCCCAATTGAGCAATCCATTGCGATCTGCGTGCGCCGAAAATCCGGTGATCACTTCTACATGTGCTTTCAGATGGTAGGTATCACCGAATATCCTGACCGTCGGTTCCTTATCCTGAATACGCCGTCCCAACGTGTTTTCGGCCTGATACCCGGCGATAAGGATCGTATTGCGCTCGTCCTCGATGTTGTGGGCAAGGTGATGCTGAATGCGCCCGGATTCTGCCATGCCGCTGGCACTGATAATGATAGCAGGCTCACGCAGGAAGTTGAGTTCTTTGCTTTCGTCAACGGAGTGCGTGTAGTGCATGTCATCAAAACCGAACAGGTTGGCGTTCGCTTTATCGCCCAGAATGAAAGCCCGCGTCTCATCATCGTAGGCTTCGGGATGCAGCGCGAAGATCGAGGTAACGTTTACCGCAAGTGGACTATCGACGTAGATCGGCATATGCGGAATCTTGTGAGCAGACCACATCTTGTGCAGGGCGTAGACGATCTCCTGCGTGCGACCAACGGCAAACGCTGGGACAATCAGCTTGCCGCCGCGCTTGTAGGTATCAATGACAATACGCTCCAGTTCTTTTTCGCTGTCGGCGTAAGTCTCGTGAACGCGATCCCCGTAGGTGCTTTCACAAATTAGCACATCGGCCCGATCCACGAACGTTGGATCGCGCAGGATCGGCAATCCCGGTTGGCCCAAATCACCGCTGAACACGAGTGTGAGATCGCGGTTTGTATCACGGTCTTCTATGTTGAGGACGACAATGGCGCTCCCCAGCATGTGGCCCGCGTCCAGATACGTCAACGACACGCCGGGGAGAAGCTGTGTCTGCCGCGCATAGTCGATTGCGTGGAAATTGCGCAGGGAGGCCGTGGCGTCAGCTTGCGTATAAAGTGGCTCTATCGGCGGTTCGCCCTGTCGTGACCGCTTCTTATTGACGAATGCCGCGTCGCTCTCTTGAATGTGAGCGCTGTCCAGAAGCATCGCGCCGCACAGATCGCGCGTGGCAAAAGTCGCGTAAATGTCCCCTTTGAAGCCAGATTTCACGAGGTTGGGAATATTGCCGGAGTGGTCGATATGGGCGTGCGAGAGAACCATCACATCTACATGGGTCGTGTCGAAGGGGAGAGTCCGGTTGCGCTGAAACGCTTCCTGCCGTTTGCCCTGGTACAGGCCACAGTCCAGCAGAATTTGTCGTCCATTGACTTCCAGCAAGTGCTGAGAGCCAGTCACAGTGCGGGCCGCCCCGTGAAACGTGATCTTCATATTCCCCCCGGTTAGCCAGCCGACTACTGGCGGTGATCGCAAAACCCGCTGCTGATTGTAACACGATCAATGCTATCTAATTTTCGCCCTTCAATCAATCGTTTCCATCTTAATGTGCCGGATTGATGTTTGCCTCAAGCGCCGGAGTCGGCGTAAAAGTCGGTAGCGCGGTTGGCGAAGGCGGAGCCAGCACCTTTGGACCGATCACATAGCCAGGATGGGGGATGACACTGGCATCCTGCGGCGGCCAGTAACGTATCCACGCTTCGCCGACGATTTTTTCCCGTGGGATGGGGCCGAAGCTGTGACTATCCATACTATTGTTGCGATTGTCCCCCAGCACGAAATACTGATCCGGGCCAACCTTCCAATTACCATCACATGTCTCACAAAAGCCCTTGATCACGTATGGCTCATCCAGCAGCGAACCGTTGATATAGACACGTCCGTGACTTACCTGGACCAGTTCACCGGGTAAGCCAATGACGCGCTTGATCAGGTCTTCGCAGTTTTTGTCGTCAGGCTGCGGCGTTTTGCAGTCCTGGCTTGGCGAGTGAAGCACCACGACATCACCACGGGCGGGGCGTGCAAAATAATAGGCGAAGCGGTTGACGACGATGACCTGGCCTGCGTAAAAATTGGGCTGCATACTGGGGCCTTCGAGCGAGGCGCGCACTGTTGAGAGATTTACGAGGGTGTACACCACGACGATTAACACAACCATTTCAAGGATGTCACGGCGCAGCCTTCGGCGCGATATTAAGCTGGGGCGATCTGCAAGCTGGGCAATAATCGGGACTGTCGGCTCTGAAGACATGACTGCACGTTTCTCCTTGTCAATTCGGTGTTAATTCGTTGCGCTGGCAGCAATCGGCCCATAATTCGGATGCGGAATGATGGTTGCATCCTGCGGCGGCCAATAGCGGATCCATGCCTGTCCTTCGATCAGTTGCCGCGGGATTGGACCGAAGCTGTGACCATCCCAACTGTTGTTACGATTATCTCCAAGCACAAAATACTCGTTGTTCTTGAGAGTCCAGGGGTCATGCGGGTCACAACTGTTGTTCTTACAAAACTCCGCCACATATGGCTCATCTAACAGCGACCCATTGATATACACCCGACCATTCTTAATATTTACTGTCTCACCGGGCAAACCGACGACGCGTTTGATCAGCAACTCGCAGTTCTTGTCATCGGATGGTGCATTGCGACAGTCCGGAAGCGGGCTGTGCAGCACCACGACATCACCACGGGCAGGACCACTGAAATAATACGCGAAACGATTTACGATCACAAGCTGACCCGTATAAAAATTGGGTTGCATACTGGGACCATAGACAATGGCACGCACTGTCGAAAGGTTAACCAGGGTATAGACCAGTACAATTAGCACGACTGTTTCAATAACATCACGGCGCAGCGTCCGATCTGAACGAAGCTTTGGTCGCTCCGCGATGCCAGGCATCGGTTCAGTTGTCGGCTGCTCAATCTCAGCATCAATCACGTTAAGACACTCCTCAATGGATCAGGCGAGCTAACCCTGTCGCCGGAGAGGGATTCGGGGCAATTGGGCGATAGGCGGGATGAGAAACCATGCCAATGTCCTTCAGAGGCCAGTACAAAATCCATGCCTGCCCAACGATCAGGTTGCGTGGGATTGGACCGAGGATATGGCTGTCGAAACTTACCGGACGGTTATCACCCAGGACAAAGTATTCGTCACCCTTAAGCGACCAATTCCCGTCGCAGTTTTTCGGACAAAATTCGTGGATGTAGGGTTCATCAATGAGGGTGCCATTGATGTAAACTCGCCCCGCTTTGATCTGCACCTGTTCACCGGGCAAGCCAATCATCCGTTTGATAAAATTCACCGTTTTATCGCGGGGATCGATCATCACGATGACATCCCCACGGGCCGGGTTGCCGAAATAGTAGGCGAAGCGGTTGACAATGATGTGCTCGCCCGTGAAGAAATTGGGCAGCATACTATCGCCGATGACCTCATAGCGGGTGGTTGCCAGATTGACCAGCGTATAGATTGTAGCAATTAGCAGAATAATCTCGATGGCATCACGCCATATGCTACGCCGCGAGACTAATCCCGGCGTCGTAGTATCCCGATTTTCTGTTGGTGTTAACGACTGCTCGAACTCGAAGGCCACACATTCACTCCCAACGATAAGCAACTCAATATTTTATCACGCTAAGCGCTTTTTTTTCCAGGTGCTTTCTCCGCCACATTTGCAAAATCGTATCCAGTTTGCGCGAACAATGTGGACTTTTAATGAAAGTCTCATTGAGCGCGGTCTGATTTTATTACGCTGGCTCCGTCGTTTTCAGGCGAGTTGAATTTACCATTGCCTCCTGCCTACCCACGTTGTATGATCCTCATTGACGGGATTGTTGATGCGAGATCACCCATGAAAGTCCACCTAACCAGCCTCGGCTGCCGCCTCAACCAGAGCGAAATTGATAGCATGGCGCGTGAATTCATGCGGCGTGGCGATCAGGTCGTGGATGCTGCCGAGAGCGCCGATCTGTTCGTGGTTAATACCTGCGCGGTCACGCAAGAGGCCACCCGTAGCAGCCGCCAATTGATCTATCGCCTGCACCGCGCCAGCCCTGATGCCCGGATCGCGGTGACTGGCTGCTACTCAAACATCGCGCCTGCCGAGACGGCGACGTTACCCGGTGTTACGCATGTGGTCGACAATCTTGCCAAAGAGTCGCTGGTGTCAATTGTCACGGGCGAACCTGCCGCGCACGTCGAATCATTTGATCATGAACCCGTCACGCGGGATCGTCTGGCGGGGGCGCAAGGCCGGACCCGTGCGTTCATCAAAGTGCAGGATGGCTGTGATCGCCATTGCAGCTTTTGCGTCACGCGCGTTGCACGGGGCAAAGGCCGCAGCCGCCCACTGACAGAGATCGTGGCGGAAATTCGTGAATTGCACGCGGCAGGTTATCAGGAAGCCATCCTCACGGGTGTTCACCTGGGCAGCTATGGGCACGATCTGGGCGAGCCAGACCTGCTCTACCATCTGCTCCGTGCTATTTTGGCTGACACCGATATCCCGCGTGTACGGCTATCATCGCTAGAGCCGTGGGGTATTCCAGCGGGCTTCTTTGACCTGTGGCAGAATCCGCGCCTGTGCCGTCATCTACATTTGCCGCTGCAAAGCGGCTGTGATTCAACACTGCGCCGGATGATCCGCCGCACCAGCCAATCGGAATTCCGCGCCGTGGTCGAAGCGGCCCGGCAAGCAATCCCTGATGTTGCCATTGCCACGGACATTATTGTTGGCTTTCCCGGCGAGACCGATCAGGAGTTCAGCATTAGCCGCGATTTCATCGAAGCAATGAACTTTGCCGATATGCACGTGTTTCGCTACAGTCAACGTCCAGCCACCGCAGCCGCCCGCATGGGGAATCAAGTATCTGAGGATGTCAAGCACAGGCGCAGCGATGAACTCCACGATTTGAAGCGCCGCTGTCAGGAGCAGTTTGCGCGGCAGTTTGTCGGCAAGTCGATGCCTGTGCTGTGGGAAGCGGTGAGTGGTGCCACGCAGAATGGTTTCATCAACAGCGGTTACACTGACAATTATCTGCGCGTTCGCTCCATAGTCCCGGATGTCCTGACCAACCAGATTAGCGAGACGACGTTGATCAGTTTTGATGTCGAGGCGGGGCTGATGCAGGGCGAGTTTATCTAGTGCATTCTGAGAGGAGCCTCAATGGTCGATGACTGTATCTTTTGCAAGATAGTGCAGGGCACAATTCCGTCAAAGATCGCGTTCCAAAACGACGAAATGATCGCTATTCATGATATCAATCCAGCCGCGCCAATCCACATTCTGATTATGCCTCGGCAGCATATCGCCAGTACAGCCGAACTCACCGAACAAAATGTGCCCCTGATCGGTCATATGGTCCTGGTTGCTGCACAACTTGCCCGCGAAAATAACCTTGAGGACAGCGGCTACCGGATCGTGACCAATACCGGCGCAGATGGTGGGCAGACCGTAAATCACCTGCATCTGCATTTGCTTGGCGGGCGACATATGACCTGGCCTCCCGGCTGATTGATTAGCTAACACATCGTGTTCCCCCTCTATAAGGAGCTAAAATGCACCCAAAAGAACAACTGAATGAAGACCTGAAAGCCGCCATGAAATCTGGCGACACGTTTCGCAAGGATACGCTGCGCCTCATGATGTCAGCCATCAAGCAGGTTGAAGTCGATCAGCGGAAAACACTGACCGAAGAAGATGTCTACGGTCTGCTTCAGACCGAGGCCAAAAAGCGCCGCGACAGCATCACCGAGATGCGCGGTGCGGGACGCAACGATCTTGCCGACAAGGAACAGGCCGAACTTACCCTGATTGAATCATATCTGCCGCAGCAGATGACCCGCGAGGAGCTTGAGGTTGAAGCCCGCAAAGCCATCGCGGAATCAGGCGCATCTTCTGCCAAGGAAATGGGCAACGTGATGAAGGTGTTGATGCCGCGAGTCAAGAACCGCGCCGACGGCAAGCTCGTCAACGAGGTCGTCAAATCACTTTTAGGATAGTTCGCATCAAATTTCTGGTAAAATATGTAGATGCCAAAATCGCCTGACGACCTACGCGGCGATGGCATCGATCTATGAGCAAACTCACGGAAAATCCACTGGGGCGGAAAGTAACCCTGGCGATCCTCGGAATTGCCTTCGTGGCAACCACCTCGGTGTTGATCGCGTACAATGCGCTTGTTCCGGTTGAAGGCGTGGAATTGGCGACGGGACAGGTCGCGCCCAAAGATATCATTGCGCCTCGCAGCATCAGCTACGACAGCGATGTGTTGACCAAATTGGCCCGACAGGCTGCCTCCGATGCCATTCAAGAGGTCTACGATCCGCCAAATCCGGGTGTAGCCCGACAGCAGATTCAACTGGCCCGCCACGTTCTGGATTATATCGACAACGTGCGACACGACTCCTTCGCCACGCTGGTCCAACAGAAAGCCGATCTGGAAGCGATTACCGCCTTCAAGGTCAACGATGATATGGCGGCAAGCCTGCTCCAGCTTTCCGATGATACGTGGAAAGCCGTCGATGGGCAGGTTATGACTATCCTGGATCGCGTGATGCGCAATGAGGTACGCGAAAACAATCTGACTGAACTTTACGCCAATATCCCGAATCTCATCAGCGTGACGGTGGATGAAGCCAATACCAGCATCATCACATCACTGGTCACGGACCTGGTCAAGCCCAACACCTTTTATAATGAAGAGCGGACAACCGAAACCCGCAAGCAGGCGGCAGCCGCGATCAACACCGAACGGCGAACTTTTGCGCAAGGACAGGTAGTTGTACGTGCTGGGAGCATCGTTACTGATGCGGACATGGAAGCCCTGACGCAGCTAAAACTCTTGCAGCCAGTAGACCGGCGTGTCCAGGCGATTGTCGGCGCATTTCTTGCCATGATTACCCTGTGTACGCTGGGTGTACTCTATCTCCGGCGGCTGCACACAAGCCTGTATCGCGATGTCCCGCAGATGATCTTCATCGGCGGGTCGTTCGTCATCTTTCTGGCGGGGGCGCGCATCTTCGCCACAGCCAGCGAGTTTCAATCACACCTGTATCCAGCCGCAGCCTTTTCATTGATCATTGTGATCCTGGCTGGACCGCAGGCGGCGCTTATTTTGACTGGAGCTTTTGCTGCCGCCATCGGGCTGGTAACGGGCAATTCGCTGGAATTTGCGATGTTAGTTGCCGTCGCCGTCGGTGGGGCGGCGGGTATCCTCAGCTTATACCGCGTCGAACGGCTCAATGCGTACTTTGTCGCCGGATTGGTGATCAGTGCGACCAACGTTGCCGTCAGCATCCTATTTATGTTGATGGGTGGCAGTGTCGATCCGGTAACTATTGTGATCGTTCTGGTTGCAGGGCTGCTTAACGGCGTTCTGTCGGCAGGACTGGCGATTGTCGGCCTGTATCTCATCAGCGGCCTCCTGAATATGCCGACGCCCGTTCGCCTGATCGATCTCTCGCAGCCGAACCAGCCACTTTTGCAGCGTTTGTTGCGCGAGGCTCCGGGCACATATCAGCACAGCTTGCAGGTTGCCAATCTCGCGGAACTGGCAGCAGAACGCATCGGCGCGAACGCCGCGCTGGTACGTGTGGCTGCCTTGTATCACGACATTGGCAAAGTGACGTATCCCCATTTCTTCGTAGAAAATCAGGCGGAGGGCGTTAACCCTCATGATAAGCTGGATGATCCGCTTCGCAGCGCTCAGATCATTATCTCGCACGTGACCGAAGGCGAGAAGCTGGCCCGCAAGCATCATTTGCCTTCGGTGCTGATCGACGGCATTTTGCAGCATCATGGAACAACGCCCGTGTTGTACTTTTACAATCAGGCTCTCAAGGCCGTAGACTACGACACAACCAGGGTAAACAAGGCCGCCTTCTCCTATCCCGGCCCGTGTCCCCGCAGTCGTGAGGCCGCGATCCTGATGTTAGCGGATTCGAGCGAAAGCATTGTGCGGGCCAAGCATCCTCAGACCAAGCAGGAGATCGAGGACATCGTGCTGGATATTATCGAAGGTCGCGTCGCCGAGGGCCAGCTTGATAACAGTTTCCTGACCATCAACGATCTCAAAGTGATCCGCGAGGTATTTGTCTCGACGTTGCAGGGTGTGTTCCACCCGCGCATTGTATACCCGGCGGCACCCGTTCCAAGCGATGTTCGCGAAACTCCACAGGTTGTGACGACACAGGTTGATGCGCTGCCTGCGTCACCTCCTGCGCCCGCCGCCGCGACGATGGCAGGTGAGGTGCGTTCGTGAGCGTGTATGTAGTTGACATTCAGGATGAATATGGCGTTGCGGATTTCCCGACAGGACGTGTCATTGACGCAATCCACAATGTGTTGGTTCGCCACGAGGTCGAGGAAGGCACTGCCGTCACTGTTGTTATTACGGATGATGAGCATGTTCGCAGCCTCAACGCCGAGTTTCGAGGGGTGGACGCGCCCACCGATATCCTGTCCTTTCCGGCTGACCCGCTGCCAGAGGAAATAGAAGGCGAGGCTCCGTACCTGGGCGATCTTATCATTGCCTACCCTTATACGCTGCATGAGGCCGCTGAAGCTGGTCACGATATTGCTGATGAACTCGTGCTGCTGGTCATCCACGGCACACTGCACCTGCTTGGCTACGACCATGATAACGAGGAACATCAGGACGGCATGTGGGTCGAGCAGGCCGAAGCATTGGCGGCAGCAGGAGTCGCAGTCGAAGTGCCGCGCTTTACCTTTGGAGATAATGTTGACGTCTGAACGCTGGCGTCGCCTGTTTACACCGCATCCCGATATCCAGGCGACCCTTTCCGCGAAACCCGACGAATACAGCCCGATCATTAGCAGGAGCCGGATGGCGAGTCTACGTTATGCGCTGGCTGGCTGGCTGCATATGCTGCGCTATCAAAAGAACGTCCGCATCCAGGCTATTGCAACTATTCTGGTGTTTGCCGTGGGGCTGTGGCTGGCCCTCCCTCCGATCAGTTGGGCCGTTCTGATTATGATGATCTGCATGAACTGGATGGCGGAGTTCTTCAACGCCGCGCTTGAGGCGGTGGTCAATCTCGCCAGTCCAGAAATTCACCCGATGGCGCGAGTTGCCAAGGATGTGGCGGCGGCAACAGCGCTGCTGGCGGCGGTGGCGTCCGCAATCGTCGGCGCACTTGTGATGGGACCGCCGCTTCTGGAACGCGTTATTCCCTGGCTGATGCACACGTTACACTAGTATCCTAAAAACCCCCTAACCCTAGCCCTTCCCCCGTAAAGAGGGGAAGGGAACAAGATTGTCTAGAAGCCCCTCCTTCTTTACGGGGGAGCCTCCCGGTTTGGGGTGAGAGCTGAACCCAGAAAACTCGTCAAGTCGGGACCGTAGAGGAACTTTCCTGATTGATTAGTGAATCACTGCCTGAGCTGCACCCGCCAGATAGCAGCACCACTTGCGTTATTGACACTGAACATGTCCTGCCAATCAGAACCAAACATGAGGCCGCTTTTGCCCGCGAACCACACCCGCAAATGTTGTCCGGGGCAGAGTAGTGGCGGCTCCGTGCCAGTTCCTAGCGGCGCGAACCGAACATTATCTAGCCAGGGAATGAACAGAAATCCGTCGGGAGCTTTAAGTTTCTCAACTTTGCCATCTCGTGCTGCTTGTTGAAACCTCGATGGAGGGTAGCGGGTATAGAACAGGTAGGCCATGTAAGCCTCAAAGCTGGGTTCAAGCCAAACTTCATCACAAGATTGGCTGTGCTCGCTGACATACTGCAACACGGATCGAAATCCAATATTGTAGGGAATTAGCTCGGCGGGCGCATTCGTTTCGAGTAATGGTG
>WNFM01104864.1_pt1 | contig 12191 bp, 7 predicted proteins | sample 5400271 | NCBI WGS metagenome assembly WNFM01 (sample SAMN13153352, study PRJNA577476) | soil metagenome | isolation source: 60 cm saprolite on Douglas fir-dominated hillslope | place: USA:California | collected 2013-09-17 | reverse complement strand
TTGATATAGAGCCCGATTGTCAGCGCGATCGTTGCGACGAACACGATCAGCATCAGCGCGCGGTGGGCAAGTGCGAACGTCAGTGTGCGATCGTAGAAGCGGATCATGCGCGCCAGGATTCCTTCGACCCGGCGATCGAGCCAGGTGGCGTCTCGGCTTGGCGGCTCGCGCACGAAATAGGCGCAGATCATCGGCGTAACCGATAGCGAGACGACCGTCGAGATTGCGATCGCGAAAGCGAGCGTCACCGAAAATTCGCGGAACAGCCGTCCGACAATGCCGCCCATAAACAGCAGTGGAATGAACGCGGCGATGAGCGAAACCGAGATCGATACGACGGTGAAGCCGATTTGCTTCGCGCCCTTCAAAGTGGCGCGCAACGGCGATGCGCCGCGCTCGAGATAGCGAAATGCGTTTTCGATCATCACGATGGCGTCGTCCACGACAAAGCCGACGCTGACCGCCAGCGCCATCAGCGACAGGTTGTCGATGGAAAAGCCGGCTGCCCACATGGCCGCGCAGGTTCCGGAGAGCGCCAGCGGCACCGTGATGCCGGCAGCCGCGGTCGGTGCAATCCGCCGTAGAAAAATAAACACGACCATCATCACGAGAATGGCGGTGGCAAGAAGCGTCAGCTGCATGTCATGGACGCTGGCGCGAATGGTCTGCGTGCGGTCGGTCAAAACTGAAATGTCGAGGCCGGCGGGCACCCATTGCCGTAGTTCGGGCAACAGCGCCTTGATGCGATCAACGGTGTCGATAACGTTGGCGTCGCCCTGCTTGGTAATGATGAGAAGGACCGAAGGGTCCTTGTTGAACCACCCGGCCGCCCGGCTGTTGCGCACGCTCGCGCGGATGGTGGCGATGTCGGCAAGGCGGATCACGGTGCCGTTCACCGTTTTCACCACCAGTGAATCGTACTCGTTGGCGTTGCGCAGTTGATCGTTGATGCCGATGGTGACGCCGCGTTTGTTGCCATCGAAGGTGCCGATGGGGCCAGCGGCGTTCGCATTGGATATCGCCGTGCGCACGTCTTCCATGGCCAGCCCCATGGACGACAGCCGCTCCGGATCAACGCGGACGCGGATCGCCGGCTGCTCGGAGCCAGCGACCGTCACGTCGGCGACACCATCCACTTGCGAGAGGCGTTGCGCGATGATGCTGTCGGCGGCGTCATAGATTTCGCTCGGCTGCATGGTTTTGGACGTGAGCGCCAAAATCAGGATTGGCGCCGCCGACGGATTGGCTTTGCGGAAGGTTGGCAGCGTCGGCAAGTCGGTCGGCAGGTCGCTCAGCGCTGCGTTAAGCGCGGCCTGCACGTCGCGCGCGGCGCCCTCGATACTGCGCGAGAGATCGAACTGAACGGTGATCCGGGAATTGCCGAGCGAGGTCACCGAGGTGAGCTCGGTGACGCCGGAGATTTCGCCGAGCCTGCGCTCGATGGGCGCGGCGACGGTTGCGGCCATGATGTTAGGATCGGCGCCGGGACGCGTCACGGTCACATTGATGGTGGGAAATTCGACGCTCGGCAGGCTCGCGACCGGCAGAAACGTATAAGCCACCGCGCCGATCAGGAATAATCCTATCGCCATCAGCGTGGTGCCGATCGGCCGCCGGACGAACGGGTAGGAGAAATTCACGTGCGGCCTCGGGCCGGGCGAGCGACCCGGGGTGGCACCGGCGGCGGCGCTGGCGACAGGCGTGTGCGCAACCGCTCCATATAAAGGTAGATGACCGGCGTGGTGTAAAGCGTCAGCAGCTGTGAAAGCAGCAGGCCGCCGACAATGGTGATGCCAAGCGGATTACGCAGTTCCGATCCGGTGCCACTTTCGAGGGCCAGCGGCAACGCGCCGAACAAAGCGGCCAACGTCGTCATCATGATGGGGCGGAACCGCAAAAGCGCCGCCTGCATGATGGATTCCTCAGGCGAGAGGCCCTGATGCCGCTCAGCATCGATCGCGAAGTCGATCATCAGAATCGCGTTTTTCTTCACAATACCCATCAGCAGCACGATGCCGATCAGGGCGATTACCGAAAGGTCGTACCCGAGCAGCATGAGCGCCAGCAGCGCACCGACGCCGGCCGAGGGCAGGGTGGACAGAATCGTGAGCGGATGAATGAAGCTTTCGTACAACACCCCGAGCACGATGTAGATCGCGATGACCGCGGCGAGGATCAGCCATGGCTCGCCGGCCAGCGATTTGGCGAATTCGGCGGCATCGCCGGAATAAGTGCCCGTCACCGATGACGGCATGTCTATTTCCCGCTCGACCGACCGAATGGCCGCGACCGCGTCGGAAAGCGCGTAGCCCGACGCCAGATCGAAGCTGATGGTCACTGACGGGAATTGCTCTTGGTGCGCGATAGCGAGTGGCGCTGATGTCTGCACGAAACGCGCAAATGCAGCCAACGGCACCTGATTGCTGCTGGTCACGGCGTTGGGTGTGGCGGTCGTGTTGGTATTGGTGTTGCCTGTCGCGGTATTGGCGACGGTTGCCGCAGTTCCTGTCGAGGTGCTGGCGCCGGTGACGTAAAGTTTTGTGAGCGAGTTCGGGTCTTGCTGGTAACGCGGTTGGGCCTCCAAGATGACTCGATATTGGTTGGCCTGGCCGTAGATCGTGGAAATCTGACGTTGGCCGAAGGCATCATTGAGCGTGTCGGTCACGCTCTGCATGGATACGCCCAGCCGTCCCGCCTGTTCGCGATCGACGTCGACCTGCACGCGCGGGCCGCCTTCCTGCGCCTCCGAAGCGACCTCGCGGAAGACTGGGTCTCCGCGCAACCGGTGCGCCAGCTTGTCGGCCCATTCGACCACTTCGCCGCGGTCGGTGGACACCAGCGTATACTGGTACTGCGCGCGGCTTGCGCGAGTGGAAATCTGGATGTCCTGCGTTGCCTGGAAATAAACGGTCATGCCGGCCACACTGGCGACCGCCTGTTTGAGCCGCGCGAGAATGGCATCGACCCGGTCGCGGCGTTCGTCCCGCGGCTTGAGTGTGATGGCAAGCCGCCCGGCATTGGGCGTTGCGTTGATCGGGCTGACGCCGATGACCGAGACGACACCGGTTACATCTGGATCGCCGCGGATTGTGTCTTCCACCTGGCGTTGGAGGCGCTGCATTTCGGTAAATGAGATGTCGGTCCCGGCCTCCGTCACCGCAGTGATCAGCCCGGTATCCTGCAACGGCAGGAAGCCTTTCGGTATGATGATGTAGAGAAAAATCGTGGCAACGAGTGTCGCCAGAGTGACCAATAGGGTTTCGCGCTGCCGCCCAAGCACCCATTCGAGGCTTCGTCGGTAGGCGTCAATCGTGCGTTCGGTCAGCTCGTGAAAGCGCCTGGTGAAAGCATTATCGACGCCGCTGCCATGCCGCAGCAGCCGCGAGCACATCATCGGCGTTAGCGTTAGCGAGACGATGGCGGAAGCCACGACTGCGATTGTGAGAGTGAGCGCGAATTCGCGGAACATGCGGCCGACCAGGCCCGTCATGAACAGCAACGGAATAAACACTGCGATCAAAGATAGGGTGAGCGAAATCACCGTGAAGCTGATTTCGCTCGCGCCGCGCAAGGCGGCATTCAGCGCGTTTTCGCCATTTTCCATATGGCGAACGATGTTTTCGATCATCACGATGGCGTCGTCGACAACGAAGCCAGTGCCGATCGTCAGCGCCATCAACGAAAGATTGTCGAGTGAAAAACCGCAGAACCACATCACGCCGAACGTCGCGATCAGCGACAGGGGTAGCGCCACGCCCGCAATGATGGTGGCACGAATGGTGCGCAGGAAGATCAGAACGACCAACACCACGAGTGCGATGCTGAGCACCAGTGTGAATTGCACGTCGTGAATCGAGGCGCGGATGGTCGTCGTGCGGTCGTTGACGATGGTGAGGTTGGCGCCGGCCGGCATCGCGCGCCGCAGCCGTGGCAATTCCGCACGCACGCCCTGCACGGTCTCGATTACGTTTGCGCCGGGCTGCCGCTGCACATCGATGACGATCGAGGGCTGCCCCCGGTACCAGGCACCGACCTTGTTATTCTCCAGTCCGTCGAGCACGTCGGCGACATCGCTGATCTTGACCGGCGCGCCATTGCGAAACGCCAGCACCATGTCCTTGTAGACGTCGACGGTCGTGATCTGATCATTGGCCGAGATCGTGTAGGACTGATGCGCGCCGTCGAGCGAGCCTTTCGGTCCCGCAACATTGGCGCCGACGATGGCTGTGCGCATATCGTCGAGCGCGATGCCGTAAGAGGCGAGTCGCGACAGGTCGGCCTGAATGCGGATCGCAGGCCTGATGCCGCCTTGCACCGAGACGTGGCCGACGCCCGTGACCTCGGAGAGCCGCGGCGCCATGATGGTGTCCGCCATGTCGCTGAGCGCGCGCAGGTCGATTGTTTGCGACGTGATCGCGAGCGTAATGATCGGCGAGTCGGCCGGGTTCACTTTCGAATAGAGCGGCGGGTAGGGCAGGTTGCGCGGCAGCGTCGAGCCGGCAGCGTTGATCGCGGACTGAACATCCTGCGCTGCGGCGTCGATATCGCGGTTGAGGTCGAATTGCAGCGTGACCTGGCTGATGCCGAATGAGCTCGACGACGTCATCGTCTGCAGCGCGGGGATCTGGCCGAATTGCCGCTCCAGCGGCGCGGTCACCAGCGCGGCAATCGTGTCGGGATTGGCGCCCGGCAGCTGGGTCGTGACCTGGATGGTGGGAAAATCGACCTGGGGCAGCGCGGAAACCGGCAGCCACCAGTAGCCGAGAAATCCACCCAGCATCACCGCGACGCCGAGGAGGGATGTGGCGATCGGCCGGTGAATGAATGGCGACGATACGCTCATGTTAGTCGTCGTTCCGGGATGGCGCGAAGCGCCAGACCCGGAATCCAGCAACAAGCGCGGTGTTTCTATTTGGATTCCGGGTTCGCTCGCGCCCCGGAATGACAAAGCGATATAGCGCTTCGGTTTTCATTGCTGCGAGTTCGGCCTCGTATTATTGCCGCCCCGCTGCCGACGATCGCCACCTTGTGCGTCAGGACGCTGGCCGGTGCGCGGCCGCGCGCCTTGCGTAGGCGCAGCGCCTGCATCGGCGCTTCCGATCGAAACTTTGCTGTTATCGGTCAGGCGGACGAAACCGGTGGTTACCACGCGTTCATCCGGTTCGACGCCGCTCTTGACGACGGTCTGCGTCTCATCCTGTTTCTGCACCACGATCGGCCGCATCGCCGCGGTATTGTCGTCTTTGATCACGTAAACGAAGGTTCCGTTCGGCCCGCGCTGCACAGCGCCGGTCGGTATGACGACCACTTGTTTAAGCGTGTCGATGAGCAGGCGAATATTGACGAACTGACCTGGCCAGAGCTGCAGATCAGCGTTGGGAAATTCGGCTTTGAGCTTCACCGTGCCGGTGGTCTGGTCGACCTGGTTGTCCACCACCCGCAGCACGCCTTTGTCAATCACCGCGTCATTGTCGGAACGCAGGGCATCGACCGTGAGTGGCCCCTTGCTGAAGGCGGAGTTTACTTGCTGCAAGTCTTGTTGCGGCAGATTGAAAAACACCGAGATTGGACGGATCTGGGTGATCACCACGATCGCGGATGTGGTATCGGCGGCGCGCACCAAATTGCCTTCGTCGACCATACGGATGCCGGTGCGGCCGTCGAGCGGGGCGGTGATGGTGGTGTAGCTGAGCATCGCCTGTGCGTTCTCAATCGCAGCCTGGTCGGCTTGCACGATCGCTGTGTTCTGCGCCACCAGTGCTCGCTGGGTGTCGGCCTGCTGCTTGTTGATCGCGTTGGTGGCGGCGAGTTTTTCGTAGCGCTCGAGGTCGATTTTGGAATTGGCGAGTTGGGCTTCGTCCTGGGCCTTTTTGGCCACCGCCTGATCGAGTTGCGCCTGATAGGTGACTGGATCGATCCTGGCGAGGATGTCGCCTTTCTTGATGTCGTCGCCTTCCTTGAAATTGACGTTGAGCAGCTTGCCGTCCACTTGCGGGCGCACGGTAACGGTATTGAGCGCTTTGATCGTGCCGACGGCATCGAGATAAACGGGCACATCGGCCCGCGTTGCGGCGGTGACGAGCACCGGCACTGGTCCCTCGGTGCCGAAGCGGTTGGCGCGCCGCTGCTGTGCAGATGGACCGCCGAAAACGTAATAAAGTGCGCCCACGACGACGATCAGGATGAGGACAATCGCGAGCGTGCGGCGCTTGCTGCCACGCGCTGTCGCTAACAGCTGCTTGCGGAATTCACCGTGCATCGGCGGCTTCCACGGGTTTCGGCAGCCAGCCACCCCCGAGAGCCTGATAAAGGCTGACAATCGCCTGCACGTGCGCGAGCTGCGCCTGCACCAGCGCATCCTCGGCCACATACAGCGTCTGCTGTGTTTGCAGCACGGTGACCAGATCGACGGTTCCCTCGCGGAGGCGCTGCTCCGCAATGTCGAAGGCGCGCCGTGAACTCGTCACGACCTCGCGTTGCAAGCGCTCGCGTAGCGCAGTTTGCCGGATCGCATCGAGGGCGTTTTCAACATCGGCGAAGCCGGAAATGACTGCCTTACGATAAATTTGCAGCAACTCGTCCTGCTTGCCCTTCTGTAGATCGAGATTGCCGAGCAGCGCACCACCATGGAAGATCGGTTGGGTCAAACCGGCGGCGGCGGTGTAAATCGCCGATTCCGGCCGCAAGAGTAGTTTGAGGAACGCGCTTTCGTAGCCCCCTTCGCCAGTGAGCGTGATGCTCGGCAGGAATTGGGCGCGTGCGTTCTGGACGTTGGCGTCGGCAGCGGCGAGGTTGGCTTCGGCCTCGCGGATGTCGGGACGCTGCGCGAGCAGTTCGGACGGCAAGCCCGGTGTCACGCGCGGGTAGGCGATGCTGCGCAGGCTGCCGCCGCGGACGTTCACACTCTCGGGCGAACGTCCCATCAACACGGCGAGCGCGACGCGGTTTTGCCGCAGCGTCTGCTCGAGCGGAGGAATGGCGGCGCGCTGGGTGTTGACCAGGCTTTCCTGCTGTGCGGTGTCGAGAGCCGACGCCGTCCCGGCTTGCAGCCGCTGTTGAATTAAATTGAGCACGCGGGTTGCGCTTGCCAGATTGTCACGAGCAACGCGCAGGCGGTCCTGCGCGGCCAGGACCTGGAAATATGCATTGGCGGTAGCGACCACCGTGGTGAGCCCGACCACTTCGCGGTCGTAGCGGCTGGCGACTGCGGTTTCTTCGGCAGCGCGCAGCAAGGAGCGGTTCTTGCCCCAGAAATCGATTTCGTAACTGGCGTTGAGGGTGGCCGTCAGGTCATTATGGATGATCTGGATGCTGGCGCCCGACTGCGAAACATTGACCACGCTCGAGCTGCCGGTGGTCTTGGATTGCTGGCTGTGTTGCGCGTTGGCGTTGAGATCGATGATCGGCAACAGAGCCGCCCCGACGATGCGGGCATTTGCGTCGGCCTGCACGATCCGCGCGATCGCGGCAGCGATATCGAGGTTGGCTGAGCGCGCCTCCTCGATGATTTCGGTCAATTCACGCGAACGGAACGCGCGCCACCAGCCGAGCGGAGGGACCGCCGCTTCCGCCGCTATGGGATTGCGCGGGCCGGCGCTATACGCCGGCGGAATATCGAGGCCCGGCTCAGGATTATCGCCGGTTAGCAGGCAGCCCCCAAGGGGCACCGTTACGCATAAACCCTGCAGCATGGTCCAAAACGGGCGCCTGCGCGCTTTCGTTCCCGTCTCCTTTGTCTTCCCAGCCCCATTCATTCCCACGTCTTTCGAAGCCCCGGCCCAATAGCGACTCGGATTTGCCAGAGATTACTACTATTTGGCGCCCGCGGCCTTGCGCCCCGGCGGCCAATTGGCCAAGGCTTGGCGCCCGGCTGGCGAGATGCTCGCCGCGATGCCGGCAAAAACCCCCTGAATGGTTTGGTCGAAGGCCTGCCTAGCCATCCGGGTTTTCGCCATCGCCGCACGCATCGCTTCGACGTCAAAAGGCTCCTGCCGTAGGACCTCGTGAATGCCGTCTTGCGCCGTGTGGTACGATTTCTGGGTTTCCTCGATCGTCGGGCGGTTGGCACTGATTTGGCTGCGCAGGATGTCGGCATCGGCGGGCGGCAAGGTGGCGGCGAGCCGTTCCACGCGCACGAACACGTTCCGGTCCCAATAGGATGGCGCCGGCGCACGAATTGCCATGGCGATCGCGACGCCGACAAAGAACAAATTGAGGGCAAGCGAGCCCAGCAGCAGCCAGCGCGGCGAGCCGCGCTCCATCGTCGGAACGACATGGGCGACGCTCATGGCCGTTCTCCTGTCAGGGCATCGGGTTCGGAGACGATCGAGCCGATATCGCGACTCCCAACCGTGAATGGAGCGCCGAGCTGACCGAAAGGGCGATCGAGCCCGGAGATGCCGATAACAAAGCCGAGCGCAGCACAGCAGGCGAGTGCCGCCATGCGCGGCCAAGCCGGCGCGAATTCCCAATTGAGCAGCACTGTGGGCAGGCGCCACAAGGGCTGTTTCTGCCGCGGCAATGGGCCGGCGAGCCGCATCAGCACACGCTCGACAGCCGCCGCGTCGGTCGGCGGCGCCTGCATTTGCCGCTTCAGCGCTGTCTCGAGAAAATCGTCGATTTGCTCGTTGGTCATTTCACTCATCCTTATCGATCACACCGCCCAGCGCGCGGCGCAGGTTCTGCTTGCCGCGCATCAGCAAGGTCTCGACCGCCGACACGGACGTATCGAGAATTTCCGCCACCTGCGCATTGCTCATGCCTTCGCCGTAAGTGAGCACGATCGCACTGCGCTGGCGCGCGGGAAGCTTTTCAACCGCCGTTGCGAGCATGCGCCCGCGTTCATCGACCTCTGCCTGCTCGCCGGCGCCGGGTGTGGGGTCGACAATTTCGCCGGCCGTTTCCAGGGCGACCCAGGGCGCACGTCGCTTGCGGTCGAGGCAGAGATTGACCACCACGCGGGTAAGCCACGTGCGGAATTGCGCCAATGGCTGCCAGCGCGGCGCATATGTCCAAACGCGCATGAAGGCCTCTTGCGCGACGTCCTCTGCCTCCGCCGCGTTGCCAAGGATACGGCGCGCAACCCCGAGCATGGCCGGCAAATGGCGGCGCGAAAGCAGCTGAAATGCCCGCTCGTCGCCACGCGCGACCTTGGCCATGAGCGCTTCGTCGCTGTCATCCATCGCAATGCGGCGGCTGCCATTGGGAACGCCCGTCCATTCTAGTCCTTGGCCTATCTGATTAACGGGCGACGCATCGGAATCCTGTGGCGGCAGTATAGCGGGGAAACCGGGGAAAAGCTGGCGCGATTTAAGCCTAACGTATTGAATCAACGAGCTTTTGCAACCCGCCGCTGGGCGGCAAGTTCAAGCCCTTTCACCAGCCGGTACACCGTTTTGCAGTTCGGGACCGGCACTTTGAGCCGCTCGCCTTCACGCACGATGAAGCCGGTGAGTTCGTCGATTTCGGTAGGTACGCCCCGGGCGATATCCAGCGCCATGGAGCCGGCATGCTTGGAGAGGGGGATCTCGCCGGCGCGGATTTTATCGACGAATTCCATGGGCGGAAAGGCGAACGTGCCGCCTAGCGCCCCCACCACCGCCATGCACTCCGCCGCCATGTCGTCCACCAGCGCACGCATCTCGGGCGCGTCGTGGCGGGCGGCGTTGTCGCCCATCATGAGCGCCCCAAGCGGATTCATCACGCAATTGAACACGAACTTGGACCAAACCGCGGCCATGGGGTCGGCGACGACTTCCGTCTCCATGCCGCCTGTGTTGAGCAGGCCGGCGAGCGCCTGCACGCCTTCGATCCTGCCCCGCGCTGGACCGAGCCAGGTCTTGCCCTCGATCAGGCATTCGACGCAGCCCGGCTCGACATAGCGGCCGGCATTCATGGTGGCGCCGCGCGCGACGGTCGCGTTCGGGACTGACAAAAGCACCTCGGCATTGCCCATGCCGTTCTGCAGCGTGACCAGCAACGGGTTGCCGGCGAGCACCGGTCGCAGCTGCGCGAGCGCCGCTGCCGTCATTTTCGATTTGATAAGAAATATAACGGCGTCTAACGCTGTGCCCTTGAGTTCGGCCGGATCGCCGGTGGCATCGATGTGCACTGTTCGCGGGCTTTTGCCAGCGACGCGTAAGCCCCGCGCGTTGATCGCCGTCACGTGCTCGGCGTTGGCGTCGAAAGCGGTGACTTTGGCGACAGACGAGAGCGCGGCAGCGAACAGCCCGCCGATGGCGCCGCAACCGACGATGAGGATTTGTCCGCTCATGGAGTCCCGATGGCTTGCCTGGGCGCCAGGTTCATCGCGGCGAAGATTCGAGCTGGCGCTTGAGCGCTTCGACCAACCCCGAAATCGCCCTGTCGTCCGGTGCGATCTGGGCCAGCTGTTGTGCATACTCCAAAGCGGTGCCGATATTTCCGGCATCGCGATAGAACGTGACAAGAGCGAGCAAGGTATCGCGATTTGCCGGATGCTTGCCAAGATTCTCCTTGAGTACCGAAATCGCATCGTCGACGCGGCCCGCGGAGTGAAGCCCGACTGCGTAGACATAAGCATATTGCGCCTGTTCGGGCGCCAACTCGGCCGCGCGGCGAAGTTCGGCAAGCGCTTCGTCACTTTTCTTTTGGCGGACAAGCGCCAGTCCAATGGCATAGTGCAAGCTTGCATCGCGCGGTGCGTCGGCGGCAGCCGCGCGCAGCAGCGTCAATCCTTCGGTTTCGCGCCCCAAAGTGCGATACAAATCAGCAAGGTTGATCGCGGCCGGCAAAAATTGCGAGTCGAGGCGCCGGGCCGCCATGTATTCAGCTTCGGCTTCGGCAGGGCGGCCCCGTTGCACCAGAAAATTGGCGAGCGTTGTGCGTGCCTCAGGCCGGTCGGCATTGAGCCGCTGCGCGGCGATGAATTCGTCCGCTGCGCGCGCGAAACGATCGCGGTCCGCCGGCGGCTGGTTCGCCGTTGCGACCGGTGCCAGCAGCGAAGCGGTGCGTATGCGCACGCCGCGCACCGGATCGGACAACAGCGGCGAGAGCAGCGGCCACAATCGGTCGGCGGCCGCGCCGCTGAGCATCTCGAGCGCGCCAAGCCGCACCATTGGATCGGGATCGGCGAGGCCGTTCCTCGCGACATTGGCGGCCGAAACGTAAGTACTCATGCCAGTCAGCGCGCTGGCGCGCACGAAAGCAGGCGTCTTGGCATCGGATGCGACGTCCGCGAGCAGCGTCTCGGCGCCGCTTTGGCCCGTCCACGCAGCGTGGAAAGCCTTGGCGTAGCTCTGAAATCCCTCCCGTTTGGGTCCGAACCAGCCCTCGACCGCCGCTGCCGTCCATGAAGACGTCTTGTCTCGATGGCAATCATTGCAGGCATTTGGCGTACCCAGTTCTGCCGACAGATCCGGCCGCGGCACGCGGAAACTGTGATCGTGCCGCCGGTCGACAACCATGTAGGTGCGTGCCGGCATATGGCAGGACGCGCACGACAGTGCCGGATTCACATCAGCATGATGGCTGTGCACACCGGCTGCGTATTTGGCCGGGGCGTGACATTGCAGGCAGACTCCGTCCCCGGGCGCTCGCAGCGCCGCACTGTGCGGGTCATGGCAATCGCTGCAGGTGACGCCCATCGCGAACATCTTGCTCTGCTTGAATGGGGCATAGTTGTAGGTTTCCTCGACGTCGCGCATTTGCCCATCCGCATGAAAGAGCCGGTCGTCGAGTGGGGACACCCGGTGCGTATCGGAAAGCCAGTGTCCCGGGACCCAGGCTTCGGAGAATCCGCCGCGCCGCGCATGGCATAGGCCGCAAGTCTCGACTTCTTCGCGCACGAGGGCCGGCGGTACGCTCCGTTGCGGCAGGCCGGTGCGCGGGTTCTCCGGCCAGGTCACGTTCGCGCGCTCATCGAACCTGACGACCAGTCCCTTGGTTGGGTCCTCGTGCTTGCCGAACGGCCACCAGCTGGTTTGCTTGCGCGCCCACGTGGCGTGACTCGAACCGGCCCCGTGACAGGCCTCGCAGCCGACGCTGATCTCGGACCATGCCGTGGCGAACCGGTCGGCCGCGGCGTCGTAGTTCTTGCGTACGCCGGTCGAATGACACTCGGCGCACATGAAATTCCAGTTCTGATTGAGCTTGGTCCAGTGCAGGACGTCGTCGGCGCGGATGTTCTCGTTGGGATAAAGATGCAACCAGCG
>WNFM01058686.1_pt2 | contig 12193 bp, 9 predicted proteins | sample 5400271 | NCBI WGS metagenome assembly WNFM01 (sample SAMN13153352, study PRJNA577476) | soil metagenome | isolation source: 60 cm saprolite on Douglas fir-dominated hillslope | place: USA:California | collected 2013-09-17 | reverse complement strand
ACTGGCTAGCGAGGCGATAATCCTCTGCCGCAAGGCGCTGTGTTTCGACGCGTGTCGCGAACCTCTCTATCGTTTGATGATGCGCTGCCAGGCCAGCCTTGGCGATACAGCCGCTGCCCTGCAGACATTCGAGCGGTGCCGCCAGGTGCTGGATGAACACCTGGGCGCAGACCCCGACCCGCAGACGATGAGCCTGCACGTGAGTATTCTGAGAGGTGAGTTCCAGGCCCAAATGAACGGGCAAAAGGCTCCCGGGCCGGACTCAAAGAGATTAACGCGCCTGGAAGGAATTCCTCCCCTCGCTAAAGCGGACTCCCACGATAAATTGGGCTCCCACGATAAATCGGGGAGCTACAGGGAGCCGCCTTTTGTGGGGCGCAAGGCAGAACTGCACTGGTTGATGCAACGACTTGAAGAGGTAAAAGCGGGGCAGGGAACGCGCACGATAGCACTGGTGGGGGAAGCGGGGGTAGGCAAGAGCTTTCTGGTACGCCTCTTCTTAGGCCGCGCCCGCGCTGAAAACGTGTTGACCCTGGCTACCGCGTGCCAGGCCATAGAGCAGAACCTATCCTTTGCGCCGCTGGTCTCAATGTTGGGACCCTGGCTGCGCGAGGTCAGCTCTAAAGTACTACATAAGTTGCCCCGATCTGCTCTAGCACAGGTAGCGCCCCTGCTGCCTGAGATAGCGACGCGCCTGGCGGATTTACCTGCAGTACCGGCTGTTAACTCCGAGCAGACTTACAGCACCTTGATTGCTGCCCTGGCCGAGCTGTTCGCGGCATTGTGCCGCCATCGCCCACTGGTACTTTCCCTGGATGATTTACAGTGGGCCGACGAGTCGACGCTGTTAGTGATCAACCGGCTGGCCAGCCGGGAGGATTTATCGCTGCTATTGCTCATCTCCTACCGTCCCGAGGATTTAAGCGAAAATAGGGCATTGGACGGCATGTTGCGCTACTTGAGCCGCAGCGCTCGCTTCCATACACTAGACCTGGAACGGTTCAGTCGAGAGGAGGTCAGCGAATACCTGAAGCTGCATATGGCTCATACTCCAGGCAAGGCTACTGCACAGGAGCCTTTTAGCGGAGAAGAGTTGTACCAGTTGACACAAGGCAACGCCCTCTTTTTAGCAGAGGCTGTACGCACGCTGCTTGAGCAGCAAGCGATTGAGACAGTCCCAGGCGGTTCATTGAGCGACTCGGTGCTACGCTCACAGCAGATCAGGGACGTGGTGCTGGCACGTATGGGACGGCTGCCGCAAAGGGCAATCGAGCTACTGGAGACGGCGGCAGTGATCGGTCATCCTTTTTCGCTCGACCTGCTGCGGCCCGAATTATCAAGCGATGACTACCAGGCCCTGGAAATGTTACTGGCACGTCGCTTTCTGGTGGAAGTGGGTCACGGCAGCGAAGACGAGATGCGCCTGGCATTTTCTCACGATATGGTGAGGCAGATCGTATGCGCCACCTGCTCGTCTCTCAAATTAATGCAGTTACATAGGCAGGTGGCCGAAAACCTGGTGAGGCGCTACAGTCCCACTACCAGCATGCATGCCGCCGAGATAGCCTTTCACTACAGGCAAGCCGGATCGCGTAACAAAGCGCAGGCGTTGCGCTACGAGGTGGAGGCCGGGGATTATGCCCGGCACATCTTTAGCTACCGGCAGGCGCTCGCTCACTATGATGCTGCTTTACAATGGCTGGAACAAATGCTAGATCATGAACGCAGCCGCTACGCTCCTACAATGGAGGAATGGATTGGGCGGGCTTATCACGGGCGCGTCCTGGCCTGCGAGGCACTGCTCGATTGGGAGGAAATCCAGGAGAGTCATCGCCACCTGAGCACGTGGGCAGCGGCCAGCAGGAACGGCACGCTCGCCAGCAATAGCGTCCAACGGATGGCCGTCAACCGCTCTTTGATGGGGTATCTATCAGAAGCAGCATGGATGGGGCTCTCGTTCGTGCAGAACCTGCGGGACGAAGCAGGTTCAACCCAGGAGTTGGCACATGGAGCACAAAAGGGATTAGAGACGATGATTGATATGGCCCAGCGCTGGACCAACTTGCTCATGCTGAATGCACCCGAACAAGCCATCTCTATGCCGCCCGGTCACTTCCCGCCTTTTTGCCCGGCCCCAGCGCCGCCGATAGGGGATTGGCACGAGATGATCGACGCGCTGGGTGCGCCGCAAGCGGCTTTCATGCTGACATCGTATGGCTGGGTGCTATTGTTGCAAGGGTTAAACGCGGAGGCTGAACAATGTTTGAGAGTAGCCTTACAGGCGGCAGAAGAAACCGAGCAAACGACGCGCTGGATACTGGCGTCGATGCACCTGAGCCGGGTGTATTACCTGTGGGGTCAGTACAGCGAAAGCGAGACCTGGTTCGAATACTGCATCAAGCGCGGTCAAGAGATACCTGAAGCAGCCTGGGCGCTGACCTGGCCGCTGCTTAACCAGGCGTACTGTCTGATCCATCTAGGGCGACTGGACGAGGCCGACCGGATTTTGCACACGTTACGAGCTCAACTGGCGCAGCAAAATGATTTCCTGTCATACCGCTACAGCGTGCAAATCGGCCTTGGATTACTGTCCCTGGCACGAGGCGAACTCGACGAAGCTGAAAAGCTTTTGCAAGAAGCTCTCACTAACCAAAAGAGTCTTTACATCGAGGTGTATGTAATGGCCGAGATAGGGTTAGCCGACATTGCCAGGCGGAAAGAGCGCTATGACGAGGCCTACAGCCGACTCCAGAGAATGTTGAGCTTTTGCGGGCAGCGCAGCCTCTTGCAATGCTATGGTAGCACATCTCTCGCGCTGGCCGAGCTCTCTTTGCAAACGGAGCAGGTGGCGGGGATAATGGGCCTGCTTCAAACGGTGAGCGGATTGCTGGCTAGAGCGGGATACACTCACATGCAGATGCGGTGTGATAAGCTGCTGGCGAAAATGGCTGTGGCGAGCGATAAGCGATAAGCGATTTCCCTGCTACTCGTGGATCCATGATGGATCAATGGGTTCATTTTTTGTCATCTAGCATCATCTCAAGCTCGATTTCATCGCGCAGCGGAACGCCATCGATGCCAAGCTGGGGGATTTCCGGTTTCAGTTCGCGCGAGATGTCGAGCGCATTTCTATGGACAGCGACAAGCGCAAAGCCGCGCTTTTGATAGAAGCGCAGGGCATGCATGTTGTCATTGGTGGTGATAAGCCACAAGCGGCGACAGCCGAAGTAGCGAGTGACGTATTTGACCACTTCGATCAACGCGGTACCAATACCAAGAGCGGGTTGAACACTATCCAGGGTCACGATTTCGCAGTTATCATTCTCGATGTGATAGGTAATCAATCCCACAGGCTCGCCATCGCTGATGGCAACAAATCCCGGGAGGTCATGCGGGTAGTAGACTACGCCGTGAGCGACAACCATATCGGCTCCCCAGTGTTCGGTGATGAACTGTCTGACCCAATCTTTATCACTGGCATTGAGCGGCCGAATAGAAAAGTCTGCCATATGTTCACCGACAGGCCTTCGACTTTACAACACTGCTCAATGATCTGCTCAGCTTGAGAAAGATCCATTTGTAAAGGAACGGTGAGCTCTATTTCTGTCATGTGTCACCACTTCATGTCAAAGAGCATTGAGAGCTAAATTAATTTTAGCACAGCAATACAAGGCATTTTCTCCGGGGAGACTACCGGGTTAGTGATATAATCAGCTTATCTATTTAAAATCTCGTATACAGATTTTTCTTAGTGTAGCTCCTGCAGCGGTCAATCAGGGAGGAGTAAGTGGGGTCGCCCCATTATCTATCCCCCGCCAAGAGCGCGATGATGAAATTTAATGAACAAGATCGGTCAGGTGTTGTCACCCTGAGCGCAGGAGCCGCAGCCCTGAGCGCAGCGAAGGGGAAGGGTCTATCTCGATGGGCAAACAGATGCTTCGCTGCGCTCAGCATGACAGTCCCGGTTTTGGGTGGTATATTTCATCATCGCGCAACTACGAAAAAATTGCATTTCGCGTTACATTCCGGGGAAAGATTTAGAGATGCGTTTCACGTTCAGGCAGATGAATGAGCAGGATGCATGCGCCATCGCTGAATGGCATTACGAGGGTCCTTACGCTTTCTATGATTGGGACCAGGACGCTGATGACCTGGCGGAGCTTTTGAATCCGCGAAGCTGGGAAGAGATATATTATGCTGTTCTCGATGAGCAAGGAGAGCTTGCCGGTTTCTTTGGCTTCACGAAAGATGGCGAGACGGTTGAGATAGGGCTTGGGCTGAGACCTGACCTGACGGGGAAAGGCAAGGGAGTTGGCCTGGAGTTCGTAGAGGCAGGACTTGAATTTGCTAAGAGCAAATATGCTGTTATCGCTTTTCGTTTGAGGGTGGCTACATTTAACCGGAGAGCTATACGCGTGTACGAGCAAGCGGGCTTTCGTCCCCTGTGCGTGTTCATGCACGAGACGAATGGCGGGAAGTATGAATTCCTGGAAATGGTCATGCCATGAGCCAAGCGACCGATGTGGTTATTGTTGGAGGCGGGGTGATTGGATGTGCCATTGCCTATTTCCTGCGCAAAAGGGGGATAGACGTCACGATACTGGAGCGAGGTGAGATTGGCGCGCAGGCTTCGAGCGCGGCAGCGGGGCTGCTTGCACCTCTGGGGCCGCTCTCGGGTCCAGGACCACTGGCAGACCTGTTGCTGGGCAGCTTCGCGCTCTTCCCGGAGCTGGTGACAGAACTTGAGGATGCGAGCGGTATACGAGTTGAATATGAGCGAACAGGCGCTCTACGGACGGTGCATAATGCGAAGCGTGTCGCCAGCCTGCGCAAGCGCATGGAGGAATGGCAGCCCCTGGGCTTGCGGATGTACTGGCTCAGCGGAGACGAAGCGCGCCAGCGCGAACCACTGCTAGCACCCGATACCTGCGGCGCTATCTACGCGCCCGAGGAGTCCCAGGTCAGAGCTCCGCTGCTTGTGAAGGCGTTCGCGCAGGCGGCTACCAGGCTTGGCGCGGTTTTCTACGATCACAGGGAGATCAACGGCATACAGCGTTATGGGTTGAAGGTGACAGGCGTACATACGAGCGAGGGGGAAACGATCGCCTGCGATCACCTGGTGCTAGCAGCGGGAGCGTGGGCGGCTCGCTGTGGCGCCTGGCTGGGACTTGCCGGTAAGTCCTTTGCGCGGCCAGATTCTCTCCCTACGGCAAGCAGGACTACCCTTCCCACCACTGCGGCATATCGTTTTTGGCGAGGCGGCCTATCTAGCGCCTAAAGAGGATGGAACGATTGTTGTAGGCGCAACAAAAGAGGAGGTGGGCTTCGATTCACATGTTACGGCGGATGGAGTTATATGGCTGCTTGAAACAGCCATGAAGCTCGCGCCTATGCTCAGAAAGAGTGCTGTAGAAGCGCTGTGGGCAGGGCTGCGCCCAAAGACGCCCGACGGGCAACCTATTCTGGGAGTAGCGCCAAACTGGGAGAATGTGACGCTCGCCACGGGGCATAATAGTGTGGGGGTGCTCTTGAGCGCCATTACAGGGGAAAGCGTTGCTGAGCTTGTTGCTACAGGGCGAACTCCCGGGATTATAGCTCCCTTCGCGCCGACGAGGTTCATGGCTCTTACATAGGGATAGACCCCATAGGCCGTTCACTTCATGTCCAGGGCAACCGAGACGATCCAACCCATCAATGTCATCCTGAGCGCAGCGAAGGATCTCTGGCCTGGCGAGTCAGACCCTTCCCCTTCGCAAGCTCAGGGCTTCGGCTCACTGCGCTCAGGGTGACACTGGTTGGCAACTTAAGTGAACGCTTATGGGGATAGACATCTCCCAGGGCGACCACCGTTGTAGCTCCCCGATTCATCGAGGGAGCGATTGATCGAGCACGTGGACGCAGTCTGGGGGACTGTGTGGCCCCTACATTTCTATAATTGATTGACCAATTTCTTGGAGTAAGGAGATTGAAGGATGGCTTTACTTGATCTGTCAGCGGACGAGTTGCTCACGACAACGCGGTCGGTGCGGAAGCGGCTGGATTTTGCGCGGCCAGTAGAAGCGGAGTTGATTCGAGAATGCCTGGAAATTGCGGCACAGGCGCCCACAGGCGGGAACCGGCAGAACTGGCACTTCGTGGTTGTGACCGATGCGCAGCAGCGCCAGGCGTTGGGGGACATCTACCGGCGAGGCTTCATCCTATACCTCCAGCGAGCATTATCTACTTACTCAGGCAGCAAGCTCACGCGAGAGCAAATGACGACGCTCGTAAGGGTGAGGGATTCTTCGCAGTACCTGGCCGACCATATGTACGAGGTGCCGGTGCTGGTCGTTCCATGTATCCAGGGGCGAGTCGATGGGCTATCGCCCGTTGACCAGGCTGGTACCTGGGGTTCGATTCTACCTGCTACGTGGAGCTTCATGCTGGCAGCCCGCGCTCGTGGTTTAGGGACATGCTGGACGACGGTTCACCTCTCCTACGAGCAAGAGGCGGCCGAGGCGCTGGGCATTCCCTTTGAAAAGGTGTCGCAGGCCGGGCTGATTCCAGTGGCTTATACGCTGGGAACCGAATTCAAGCCTGCTGGACGAGTGTCATTGGATTCTATCATGCACTGGGACAGGTGGTGAACGCTAAGGGAAGGATACAACCGTGCCGGTGCTGGCGCTTTGTTGAGCGGCTTCAATGGCACGCAGGGAGACCACGGCGTCGGCGGGGTCTACAGGTGGTGGGCCACCTGTTAAAAGGGCGTCGCGCAGGAGGGCATAGTAGCGCTCGTAAGCGCCAGGGAGGGTCTCAAGCGAACCATCGATATGCACGCCGTTGAAATCGGTGGAAAGGCGCCCCCAACGTTCTCTGGGCTCCTGGCCCCAGCCTGGGTCGCCAGGGCGCATGCCCGCCTTGAGCGCGTCTTCCTGGGGATCTATACCCCATTTTTCATATGTGCCATATAAGCCGTTGACACGCAGGCGAGGCCCGGGATTGCGTGCGACGAGGCTCATCCAGAGGTGGGCGCGCACGCCGTCAGGGAAGGTGAGCGCAACAAAGGTATCGTCGTCCACCTGTGCAGTGGGACGCCGCCTGTCGATCTCGGCATAGACGCTCACAGGCTGTCCAAACAGCAGCAGCGCCTGGTCAATCAGATGACTGCCTAGATCAAAAAGGAGTCCCCCAGCTTCCTCAGGAGCGGGAAGCTCGCGCCAGGCACCTGACCGTGGCTCTGCACGATAGCGATCGAAGCGAGACTCAAAGCGTGTGATGGGGCCAAGCAGGTCAGTAGCGATCAATTGACGTACCATGAGAAAATCACCATCCCAGCGCCGGTTCTGGAAGACTGTGAGGAGCTTACCTGTGCCCCTGCTGGTCTCGATGAGTTGTTCGGCAGCGGTGACGGATGCAGCAAACGGTTTGTCGATAACGACGGGTAAACCGGCATTCATTGCAGCCAGGCCAAGGGGGAGATGCGCCCGGTTAGGAGCTGCTACCACCACGAGATCGTAGTCCGAAGCATCGCGCCAGAGGTCCTGAGCAGTTGAAAGAATAGCTGCGCGTGGGAAGTCGCGCCGGGCTTGCTCTCGACGTTCGGGATGGTTGGTCACTATGGCGGCAACCGTCATTCCTGGGGTGCAGGCAATCAGGGGCGCATGGAAAACAGAGCCCGCTAGCCCATAGCCGATGATGGCTGCACGTAAGGGACTGGTAGTGCCTTCAGCAATTTTCTCTGGCATATCGTTCCTCCAGGCTACTGCTTGTATCCACCTAGCTACGGGGATAGTAGGGAGACCAGGATTATGGTATTATTGACAAAATGTATTAAGCATCTTCTACTTAATAACATATTATCCATATACCAGAGATAGAGAATAGTACTTCTGAGTCAAATTACTGAGATTAAAATAAATATTTAAGAAAGCGAGAATGGGACTTACACAGTGAAAAGGAGGATATTCACCTGGCTTGTATGGGCGGTGTGCTTAAGCACGCTCATAGCGCTGACCGCGCGCATAGTTACGCAGTTCACAACACCTCCTCCTCTGCATCGACTGGTCTTTGAAGAGGATATTCCCCTACCAGGGGCGCTACCGGATATTTATCGAACGACCCAGAATCCCCTGGCGCCCGGCGTAGCGGTACTTTTTGATCATTTTGATTTCCAGGCTCTAGACGCGCAAAATCATTTGCTGTTCATTGCTCATACGGGGCCATCACCTGACCGGGAACAGCAAGTGAATCCTCATTTTGATCCCGCGACCGATGCCAGGACGGACGGCAATGTCATCGTCTTCGATACTGTGCGCAAGAAGGTAGTCGGGCTGCTGGATATCCCGCAAGTCGCGGGTATTGTCATTGCCCCCGATCTCCAGAAGGTTTACGCTGCCGACTCGAACGACAATATCATCTACTCGATTAACGAGTTTACGTTACATGCCACTCCTATTGAATTACAAGTTAATGACAGTCCAGATGCGCTGGAATATGATAAGACCGATCACCTGATTTTTGTCTCCAACCCGGGTACTCCTGCCAACCCGGACAAAAGCCAGGTGATTGAGCGGAAAAACCAAAATGAGACCCTGATTAATGCACTGACCGACACGGTGGTGGCGAGGATTCCGCTGGGCATCGATGGACAATGGGGAGATGATGTAGGGCATGTGCGTTTTGATCACGGGCTGCACCGCGCCTTTGTGGCGGTGCAGCAGTTGCCCAATCCAGATGACCCCAATCCCAATGTACTGCCTCCGCCCGGCACGGCCTGGCTGGTCGAAATCGATCCTGCTACCCTGAGCGTGATTATGCGCATGTCGTTGCCATATGATTGTCTCACGCCTCACGGACTGGCTATCGACACACACGAGCATATTGCTTTTATTGCATGTGTTGATGAAAACCCACCAAGCCTTGTACGGGTGGACCTGCGAAGCATGCAGGTCATGCCTGAAGCACCCTGGCCAGTGGAAGTCAACCCCGATATTATTGCGTTAGACCGGCCCCTGCACCTGGTGTACGTGGCCTGCGGAGCGGGGCTATCCCTCTTTAGAGAAGACGGGCGGGCACTGGTGTGGGTAGGGAATTATGTTTTCGGGACCAATACGCACACGATAGCAGTGAACGAGGAGACACACGAGATTTATCTGCCGATCACGCGCATAGGAAACCGGCCTGTCCTGCGGATCATGCGTTATAACGCGAACGGGGTATGAGGGAGTTCTTCGTACTGGAGCACGATGGAGGAGTCGATAGAAATGCGATCTCCATTGAGGAGAGCAATTTTGTCGATGCGCCGTCCCTGGAAGCTCAATCCGTTTAAACTCTCCGCGTCTTCTATTACCCAGCGCCCGTTCTGCCGGTGAATGAGCGCGTGGAAACGCGAAACACGCTGCGACGGTATCTGGATATCACTCGTAGGGAAGCGGCCAATCGTGAGTATTGATTTGTCCAGTTGATATTTTTCTACGACTTTCCCGTTCATCTCGACAAGGATGCGAGCTTTGATAGATATGTTTGTTTCTTTTCTCTTGCGCACGCGATCGCCCTCTCGTGTTTTGCTCCTCTTGTCTGCATGCCCATTGGATGAAGGCAGGAGGACGGGTGTGGCGGGCACGGACCCGATGTGTGGCAGCTCAAGCGAGTGCGGCGAGAGAGGGTGCACACGAGGATCTTTACGTGTCCGCGAGGCTGTACGCGCCGGGATAGCTGCAAGCCGCTCTGTCACGTCAGTCAATGGCGACACCGACCACAAGGGAGCTGTATCTGAAAATGCTGACAGAATAAGGGTGTCTTCGCCATCATCCCAATCCAGGTTGTAGCGATTTTGTTCTTCGAGCAAGCTCGCAAAGAAGCCTTTTTTGCGTTTTTTTTAACTCTTTGAAGGTGCCGCGTTCGATAATCTGGCCGTGATGCATAACCATGATTTCATCGACGTGGCCGAGGGTACTGAGGCGATGAGAAATCGTTAAGACAGTACGCCCGGCGATGAGGGTATTCAAGGCATACATGACCTCCGCTTCCGCCTCGACATCCAGGTTTGCTGTTGGTTCGTCGAGGATGAGAATGGGGGAATCGCGCAAAATAGCGCGAGCGATAGTCAGCCGCTGGCGCTGGCCGGCAGAGAAATTGTTGCCTTGCTCGCGTACGATAGTCTCGTACCCATCCGGCAAGCTTATGATGTGTTCGTGGATATTGGCCTTTTGCGCGGCATCGATGACCTCTTCCAGAGAGGATCCGGGGCGACCAATCTCGATATTCTCGCGGACAGTGCCCGCGAAGAGTACAGAGTCTTGTAGCACCATGCTGACATTCTGGCGCAGTACCTGTAATGGATAGTTGCGCGTATCGATGCCATCAATTTTGAGAGAACCCTCATCGATCTGGTAGAAGCGCGGGATCAATTTTGCGAGGGTGGTTTTGCCGCTGCCGGAGTAACCGACCAGGGCAACACGGCGTCCTGCAGGGATATGAAGCGAGATGCCTTTGAGTACTGGCTGCTCTTTCAGGTAAGCGAAGGTGACATTCTCAAAGCTAATATCGCCTATAAGTCTCTGCGGGCCATCGTAGGCAATGCCGGTATCGACCACTTCCGGAGCCTGGTCAAACACTTCCTGGATACGCTCGGCGCCGGAGGCGCCATTACTGGCCAGGGTAGCCAGCTTTGAGAGGTCGCGCATGGGCTGGTACAACATCTTGAGATAGGTAAGGAAGAGGACCAGGGTTCCGACATCGATGGTTGACGCACTGATGGCAACAAAGGTGAGGTTGAAGCCATAACCTGCCGCGACATAGCCTCCCACGCCCACAACGATGATAGTACCCAGGACGACGAGGATTGAAACAAGCGGGGTGAACTGAGCCTGCAGCCTACCAGCACGCATCCCGGCCTCGCGGTGGGTACCGACGTGCTGCCCGAAGCGGTGGTTCTCGCGCTTTTCGAGGGTGAAGGCGCGGATCACGGCAAGCGCGTTGATATCCTCGGTAGCGACATCGGCTATTTTGCCGGCGGCCCTGGCTTTCTTTCTGGCGGCAGCTTTGATACCACCAGTATAGCCCGAGACGAGCAGGAAGAGTACAGGAGCAATGGCAAGGGCGAGCACGGTATATTCCGGGCTGATCAAAAGCATGATGGCGGCGACGCCGAGCAGTGTCAGGGTACCCGCGAGCAGGTCTACCAGGCCATCGGTGACCAGTTTTTCGATATCAGCGATGTTACCGGTCACACGCTGTACCAGGTCACCTTTTTTTTGCTTTTCGTGCCAGTCCATCGAGAGGCGCTGCAAGTGATCAAACAATTGTTCGCGCAAGCGCGCGCCCAGATTCTGGGCAACAAAGGTGGCAAGGAAGAGTTCAAGGTAGACTAGAAGGGCGCTCAGCGTGCCAAATATGGCCAGCAGCAGCAAGGAAAAAACGATGACGCCTATGACGCTGTGCTGTGTGATTCTGGGATGAAGGACCGAATTCGGGTCAGACGGCGAAGCCGGACATGGAGCAGGCGGCGGCTGCCCTGGTACCGTGCTGGGGGGTATTGGACGCAAAGTTGGATCGAGCGCAGGTGTATCAAAAGCCGTGAGAAGGCCATCCAGAAATGGGAAGGTGCAGGCCGGGTCCGATCCTGGATTGCCGACCTTACTGGGAATAAACTTGAGTGGCATGGCCGCGATAAGGTCGCAACTGACCTGAGCAACGGCCACCAGGATGGCAATGATTACCAGGAAGCGATATCCATCGAGATTACGATAGAGAAATTTGAATAAGAAGATCAACTGTTTTCTCCCTGCTTACAGGATAGGTATATTACATACATAACGTTTGACAGAGCATAGCTAACAATGCAGTTAAGCACAGGTTACGGATACATTTCTGCGATAGGCTGAGCAGTTGTGCGCAATTGTTTATCAAGAGGTTGTAGGATATCCGCGACGCCGAGCCGCTGCAGCTGGACGCGCCTGGCAACATGAAGGATATAGGTCGAGACAAGCGTCACGGCTCCCGGCACATGGCCAAAGCTGGGGAAGTCGTTGATGTCTACGATGACCGGGCCGTACGTCGTTTCCACGACGTCTAGCCCATAAATGTCCAGGCCAAAGAGTTGACCAACCTGCAAGGCAAGTACACGTAGTTCCGGTGCGACAGGAATCAGGCGCTTGCGTACCTTTACATCGGGGTGCAACGGCGATCTCTTAGCGACGGCATAAACCTCTTT
>WNFM01025785.1_pt1 | contig 12193 bp, 9 predicted proteins | sample 5400271 | NCBI WGS metagenome assembly WNFM01 (sample SAMN13153352, study PRJNA577476) | soil metagenome | isolation source: 60 cm saprolite on Douglas fir-dominated hillslope | place: USA:California | collected 2013-09-17 | reverse complement strand
CGACGTTCACCGCCGCAGTCGGCATCAATGATAAGGGCGACATCGTCGGTAACTATCGCGCAGACGGCGTGCTGCATGGGTTTTTGCTGCGTAATGGCCACTTCACGAGAATCGATGGCCCGAATGCCACTTATACAACTGCGGCCGGCATAACTCCGGATGACGATATAGCCGGTGTGTATATCGATTCATTGGGCCATCACGGTTACCGGCTTTCCCGTGGCACGTTCCAGACAATCGACGGACCAAATGCTCTGCTGACTGAGGCGTATGGAATTAACGCGTCGGAAGACGTCGTCGGCATCTACCTGGATGGGAACGGAGGCGCACATGGTTATTTGGCGCCGGCTTCTGCACGAGACCATTAGAGTCCTTTAGGTCTGACACACAGTTTAGTTGCTTCGATGAATGGATCGTCGTTCCGTCGCCGATTCAGAGGAAGATCAGCTCGTGGGCTCCACATGGCACGCAACTCGACCCTTAGCGCCCGCTGCTGAAACGCCAGCTCCGAGCCCCAGACGGTTCGTTCAATGACCGAGTGAATTCCGAGCGGATCGTCGGCGATCCGGAAGCAAACCACGTGAGCGCGGAGTCGGCATCTCGGACTTGTGCCAGGTAGACGGACCCGAAGCGGCGTTGTGGGAGATTACTCCCGTGAAGCCCGATTCACGGCTCAAAATAGTTGCCTTGATGGGTAGTCTAGGGCGTTTGCAATGATCCGGAGGCCGATCTCGTCGAGCGGCGCCGCGGCCCTGTTGGGCCATCTTCAGGCTCGCGTACAGATCCACCAGCTGCTGACGGGATCGGTTCACAGGGCAATGCCGCGAATAGCTGCTGAGCTTTCGCTTCAAGCTCGGCTTGCCGTTGTCCCTGAGCCAGCCTCTCAAACCCAACAAGAATCTCGCCGCGGATGATGGTACAGACCACAGGGTTGTTCGACTCGAAAAGAGGACAGACACAAAGCCATTCGTATTCCTTCGCGCATCAGAGCGCCGATCGCGTTCGTTCGGGGAAGGGATCGCGCGTCTAGACCGGCAACCGGCCGCCTGGCGCTCGGCGCGTTCTTCTTTCCAGGCGTCGGGATCGGCCCGCAACCGGGCAAAGGCCGCGTTCACTTCATCGAGAAACTTGTCCCGCTGGTCCTGATCGATAGTCCCGTCTAGGATGGGCGCACCCAAAGTCGCCTCGCGTCACGACCGATCATAACCGTTACGCCTGCCATCCGATTCGCATGCAGTCTGAATCCGGGTTAAGATCTAAGAGCGGCCGTCACGATTCGAACACGTGGCCGGCGGCGCTGCCTGGAATGCGGCCGCCAACCGGAGAGAGCCATGAAGACCTTACCCTTATTCCTTCTCGCTTCGCTAGTCTCGCTGCACGCCGAGGCGCCCGTGAGCTTTGTGCGTGACGTAATGCCGATCCTCAACAAGGCGGGCTGCACACAGGGCACGTGCCACGGCGCGGCCAAGGGAAAGAACGGGTTCAAGCTCTCCTTGCGCGGCTACGATCCGGAATACGACTACCGCTCGCTCATTCAGGACCTCTCCGGCCGCCGCTTCAACCGCGCCGATCCCGGACGCAGCCTGATGCTGCTCAAACCCACTAACCAGCTTCCGCATGGCGGAGGCCTGCGCTTCGACGTCGACACCCCATACTACAAGACCCTGTTCCGGTGGATCTCCGAGGGCGCCGAGTTCGGCGATCCGGTGTCCGCCCAGGTGACCAAGCTCGATCGGCGAATCGAAGCAAGTCAGCGTCACTGCGCACTACGCCGACGGCGCCACCCGCGTCGTGACCCAGGAAGCGCTCTACAGCAGCAACACTCCCATCGTCGCCGACATCAACGGCACGGGCCTCATCAAGACCGAGCGCAAGGGCGAAGCGGCCATGCTGATTCGCTACGAGGGCAAGCTGGCCGTCCTCAACGTCACCGTGCTCACGCCGAAGCAGGGCTTCGAGTGGAAGCCCATGCCGGAGGCCAACTACATCGACCGCTTCATGAACGCAAAGCTGCAGCGGTTGAAGATCCTGCCTTCCGAGCTGACAACCGACGCCGAATTCCTGCGGCGCGTCTCCTACGATCTGGCCGGCATGCCGCCCACCGTGGAAGAGCTGGAAGCGTTTCGCGCCGACAAGAGCCCCTCGAAGCGCAGCCGCATGATCGACAAGCTGATGGCGCGTCCCGAATTCATCGACCATTGGGCGCTGAAGTGGGGCGATCTCCTGCAGGTCAATCGCACACGCCTCGGCGACAAGGGTATGTGGGCCTTCCGCGAATGGATCCGCGAGTCGCTGGCCACGAACAAGCCGTACGACCAGATGGCGCGCGAGCTGATCACGGCGCGAGGCAGCACGTTCCAGAATCCGCCCGCCAATTTCTTCCGCTTCACCCGCGACCCCAAGGTGGCCATGGAGACCACCACGCAACTGTTCCTCGGCGTGCGCATGGTCTGCGCCCAGTGCCACGACCATCCCTTCGAACAGTGGACCCAGAATCAGTACTTCCAGTTGACGGCGTTCTTCGGCGCGGTCGGCATCAAAGACGGGATGGACGGGAACGAAGAGATCATCTTCGAGAAGCGGGAAAATCGCGAGATCAAGCATCCTAAGGACGGCCGCGTCATGCCCGCCAAGTTTCTCTATGGCGTGGAAAAGATGTCTCCGCGCGAGGCCGATCTGCGCCAGAGTCTGGCCGAGTGGCTGACCTCTCGCGACAATGCCCTGTTCGGCAAAGCGATGGCGAACCGGACCTGGAGCTACTTCTTCGGACACGGTATCATCGAGCCCGTCGACGATATCCGGGCCAGCAATCCGCCCGTCAACCCGCAGCTACTCGATGCCCTGACCAAGGATTTCGTCCAGCACAATTACGATCTGCGGCATCTGATCCGCACGATCGTCAATTCGCGAACGTATCAGTTGAGCTTCAACGCCAACGAGTGGAACGCCGACGACGAGACCAATTTCTCGCACGCGCTGCCGCGGCGTCTGAATGCCGAGCAATTGTTCGACGGTATTTCCGTGGCCACCGGGACCAAGCCATTTTTCAAGGAAGTGCCTTTCGGCTTCACGGCCCAGGAACTGCCCGATTCCAAAATCGGCAAGGGCGGATTTTTGGAGCTGTTCGGACAGCCGGACCGGCAGACGAGCTGCGAATGCGAGCGCCGCACCGATGTCAGTCTGGTCCAGGCGTTGAATCTGTTGAACGGGTCGACCATCGCCGACGCGATCGCGGATGAGAAGGGCAGAGTGTCGAAGCTGGTTCTCAGCGGCGCGAGCGATCGTCAGATTGTGGATCAGTTGTATTTGGCGGCGCTCAATCGTCCGCCGGAGCCGAAAGAGCTTGATTTCGCGCAGACGTATTTGTCGGGCGGAATGAATCGGGCCGAGCGCGCGCAGGATCTGCTTTGGGCGCTGCTCAATAGCAACGCTTTCCTGTTTAACCAGTAGAGCGGCCGCGGGTTTTACTTTGCGCTGTAGATCGTCGAGTGCCTGGCGCCCACGACGGATCCGATGAGCGCTCCCACCAGGGCGCCGACCGCGCCGCACAGGCCGTAGGCCGCCGGCTTCAGGTTCGGAAAATCGGAGAGGCGTTCGCTGAGGGCAGCGCCCACGGCCAGGCCGCCTCCGGCGCCGATTGCCGCGCCGATCCACGTATTTCTCCGCCCTCGATCCGGATTCGTGCGCACGCGCAGCACGTCCATTCGCGCTACGGAGACCTCTTGCCGCTTTCCCTGCAAGCGGATTGATTCATCGGTAAAGCCGATGAAGTCGCCCTTCAGCGATTTACCGTCTTTCTTTGTTACTTCAATTTTTTGTCCGGCCGAAAGCTGGCGAAGGTTCTGCCACGCGGCCGAATCTTCTTCGCTTCCGGCCGCAGTGGCCGGCAGTATCGCGATTGTCAAAAGCGCCGCTATCGTTCTAGTCATGTGAGGTACCTACAGCCGCGACGCCTTCATTTCTTCCGCCAGATAATCGGTGGCGCGCCACGCCAGCGCCAGGATTGTCAGCGTCGGATTCTTTTCCGTGGCGGTGGTGAAAGCCGAGCCGTCCACTACAAACATATTCGGAACATCGTGCGACTGGCAGAAGCCATTGAGAGCCGACCGCCTGGGATCGGCGCCCATGCGGCAGGTCCCGTGCTCGTGAATGGCGGACCCGTTTACGTCCAGCTTATTGCGCTCAAACGGCATGATTTCCGCTTTCGCTGCGCGCAGAATGGACTCCGCCGTATCGTACATCTCGGCGGCCATCCGCCGTTCGTTGTCGCCGATCTTGTATTCGATGCGTGCGATCGGCACGCCATAGGCGTCGAGCGGCGTGCCCTCCACGGTGACGCGATTCTCCGGGCGCGGCAGGACTTCGCCGTATGGATGCAGCGCCACCAGCGCCGGATAGCGCCGCTTCACCGCTTTCTTGAAATCGAGGCCGAAGCCTGGCATGTCCTTGGCGAAACTTGCGCCGGCGCCCGCTCCGCACCCCCAGAACTGCATGCCGAAGCCGCGCAGATAGTCGCGCTTCCGGCCGTCGCGATGATTGAAACGCGGCATGTAGATGTGCTCGCCGCCGATGCCGTCGTCGTTCTGCGTTTTGGCGCCCATCAGCTCGGGAAGGAAGCCGTACATGTGAAACCGCACCTGCTCGGTCAGGTAGCGGCCGATCACGCCCGACGAATTGCCGATGCCGCCCGGCCACGCGCTCGATTTGGAATTGAGCAGAATACGGGTCGAGTCGATCGTGGATGCCGCCACGATGACCACCCGCGCGTAGACCTTGTGCTCTTCCCTGGTATGGCGATCGAAGTACTGGACGCCGCTGGCGCGCCCCTTATCGTCCACCAGCACCCGCGCGGCCACGGCGTTGTTGACCACTTCGAGCTTGCCGGTCTCAAAAGCCGGCTCGATCAGGTAGTCCGACGAATTGAAGAACGCGCCGACGTCGCAACCCTTGCCGCAGGCGCCGCAGTAGTGGCATGCGGCGTGGCCGTTGTGAGCGCGCGTGAGCACCGCGCGGCGGCCGGCTACGATCGAAATGCCGATGCCGCGGGCCCCCTTTTGCAGCAGCCGCTCGCCGCAGCGTGGCGAAGGAGGCGGCAGGTGATAGCGGCTGCCGGGCAGCGAATCCTGATCGTCGTCGCCGCCGCAGACGCCGATCAACTGATCTACCTGGTCGTAATACGGAGCGATGTCACGGTAACGGATCGGCCACGGGATTTCCCAACCGTCGCCGGCGAAATCCACGTCGGAATAGCGCAGCGAAACGCGCCCCCAGACATTGGTCTTGCCTCCGCGTCCCCACACCCGTACCAGATCGAAGGGCTGATCTTTGGGTGTCGTGTAGGGCTGCTCTTTGAGATCGACATAGAATTGCGGAGGGCGCTGGCCGCGCTCCAGCTTGTCCTCCACTTCCCACGTCTTGACGTGGCTCCAGAACTTGGCCCGGTCGAACTTGACGCCCGCGTCGAGCATCAGGACATCGATTCCCTTTCGTGTCAGGTTCCACGCCGCCATGCCGCCGGAAGCGCCGCTGCCGACAATCACGACGTCGCGTTTTTGTGGGGATCGCTGGATTTGCATGTCAGCCCTGGTGCTCGGGATGCGTGCAGCCCTTGAACTCGGGAAGGAACGTGTTGGCGTTCCAGCCCAGCTCGACCGTCAGTCCCGGCTTCGAGGAGTAATATCCCTCGATGGTGAGATCCTTCGCGAGTTTGAAAAATCGGCCGAGGGCCGATTTTTCGGCGCTGATGGCGGTCAGCAGCTCGATCTGTTTCGCACTGTCCAGCTTCAGGAACTCCGAGCCGAGCTTCTTTTTGGCGGCGGCGTCCAGTTGCGTCATGCCGGCCAGGAACCGCGTTCTGGCCGAGGCGTTCCGGCTCAAAACCCGATCGATGTAGACTGGAACGCCGGCGTCGGACGCTCCCGGCGTATCCGAGCGGGGGATGATCAGGTCCGCCAGCTTGGCCACCCACGCCATCTTTCCTTGCGTCAGCACTTTCGGTTTGTAGGGCTTGACGATCTGAACCAGGCCCGCTTCACTGTGCGGGTGCTGGCCATACGCCGGCAAAGCCACGGCGGCGGCAGCCTTCTTGAGCAAATCTCTTCGCGTACTCATTTTGAACAACAATTATACCCGCCGATCGAGTATCATCAGAAAGAGCACTTTCTGCGAAGCAGGTGACTGACTTCCTAATTTTGATCCAACAGTCAAAATTAAAGGGAGTCGTCTCGAATCAACGCGCTGGTGAGCAAGCTCCGACGGCGCACGCCGGACGGAGAAGCCTAAAGGCGCTCGGAGATTCCCGGCCCATTTGTAGTAGGGGTCAAAGACGGGAGTCGGCACGGCCGAGTGGTTATGCTCCTTGTATTCCGGGCCGCGACAATTCGCGGCTCCGCAAGCCCTCCCATGGTAAATTAAGTCTTTAGCCATGAAACAAACCTCGAATGTAGCCGAGCTGCAAGCGATCTCAAAGCGCGTCCGGCGGGAGATTGTGCAGATGATCGGCGATGCCAAATCCGGCCATCCTGGCGGATCCCTTTCCGCGGTCGAAATCCTGACCACGCTCTACTTCGATGTGATGCGCCACGATCCATCGAACCCCACCTGGCCCGACCGCGACCGGTTCATCCTGTCCAAAGGGCACGCCGCTCCGGTGCTCTATTGCCTGATGGCCGAGACCGGGTACACGCCGCTCGACCAGTTGAACACCTTGCGCAAGCTGGGGTCGATTTACCAAGGCCATCCCGACCGGCGTTTCATCCCCTCGCTCGAAGCGTCCACCGGCTCGCTGGGCGTCGGCCCGTCGGTGGGGCTGGGAATGGCCCTGGCGGCGCGCCTCAACGGCAGTCCTTCGCGAACCTATGTCCTGGTCGGCGACGGCGAGAGCCAGGAAGGGCAGATCTGGGAAGCGGCCATGTTCGGCTCGTATCACAAGCTGGACAACATCGTGGTTATCGAGGACTACAACAAGATCCAGCTCGACGGCTTCGTCAAGGACATCATGGAGGTGGCGCCGCTGGCGGAAAAATGGCGCGCCTTCGGATGGCATACGCTCGAGATCGACGGCAACGATATTCCGGCGGGCCGCGGCGACCAAGGGGAAGCCCACCGCCATCGTCGCCCACACGATTAAGGGCAAAGGCGTCTCTTTCATGGAAAACAATCCCAAATACCACGGGACCGCGCCCTCGCCGGCCGAAGTTCAGCTTGCGCTGCAGGAGTTACAATAAATGCCAACCAAGACTAAATTCGAGCTCAAGATGGGAATGGCTACGCGCGAGGCCTTCGGCAAGACGCTGGCCAAGCTGGGCGCCGAGAACCCGGACATCGTGGTTTGCGACGCCGACCTTTCCAAGTCTACTTTCACTCACCTGTTCGCCAAGGAGTTTCCCGACCGCTTTTTCGAGTGCGGAATCGCCGAGGCCAACATGGTCTCGATCGGCGCGGGCCTCGCGTCCGCGGGCAAGATACCCTTCGTGTCCAGTTTTTCCGTGTTTGTGATAAACAAGGGCTTCGAGCAACTGCGCGTGAACGTCGCCTACCCGGGTCTCAACGTGAAAATAGTAGGTACGCATAGCGGCATTTCGATCGGGGAAGACGGCCCGTCGCAAATGAGCGTCGAAGATCTCGGGCTGGCCTGCTCGCTCGCCGGCTTCACGGTGCTGTCGCCCGCCGACGAGGTGGCCACCAGCGCCTTGGTGCGCGCCATGGCCGCGATGAAGGGGCCGGTGTTCCTGCGGGCCGGACGAATGAAGACGCCGATCGTGTACCAGCCCGGCCAGTCCTTCACAGTGGGGAAGGCGATCGAGCTGATCGAGGGTACGGACGTAACCATCATCGCGACGGGGCTTCTCGTGGCCGAGGCGATTCGCGCGCAAGAGGCACTGGAGAATGAGGGAGTGTCTGCGCGAGTCATTGACATCCACACAATCAAACCGCTCGATCGGGACGCAATCGCGCAGGCGGCCTCGGAAACCGGCGCGATCGTCGTCGCTGAGGAGCATTTGGTGGATGGCGGCCTGGGCGTGCGCGTGGCCCAGGTGGTGGCCGAAACCCGTCCCTGCATCATGGAGTTCGTGGGTATGCATAACACCTACGCCGAGTCCGGTGGTCCCGAGGAGTTGCTCGACAAGTACGGTCTGGTTTCGCGCGATGTCGTGGCCGCGGTTCACCGGGCGCTCGCGCGCAAGGGTTAAATGCTGCTGGAAGCCCAGTGAAATCACTAGGATACATTCGAGAAATCTGGCGTATCCTACGAATATTTTCGGTTATTGCCTTTCAATAGTCCGCATAGTGGGCTATCATTGGGGCGGCTTGAGTTGAAAATGCCAGACCCTAGGTACTCTTCAGGTTCTGCTTCCGGACCGCTTGGTAGCACGGAGGCTCAGAACTGCGGTTCGCTGGAGCCGATTCCGGAGTCCGAACAGCGATTCCGCGCACTGGCTTTGGCCGCCCTCGATAATCAGCAATTGGAACGTCGCAAGCTCGCCCGGATGCTTCACGATGAAGTCGCCCAGGTTCTCAGCGCGGCTGGCCTGCAGCTTGACATCCTGAGAATGGATCTGGGGGATAGAGTCCCCGAGATTGCCGTTCGTACCGCCGAAATCCAGGAGTTGCTCGATCGGGTGGTCAAAGGGATCCGCGATCTGAGTTACCAATTGAATCCGGATATCGTGCAGCGGGCCGGACTGCGGCCGGCGCTCGATCTGATGGTCGGCCGGTTTCGCAGATCGTTCGAGGGCAGTATTCGTCTGATCTATGATTCCGCCCTGCAAGTGCCGGCTGCAGTGGGCATGGCGATGGAGAAGATCGCTGAAGAAGCAGTGACCAATGCCATCCGGCACGCCCGGTGCAATCGAATCGAGGTTATCGTGAAGTCCACGCGCACTGGCGCCGCGTTGCAAGTGCGCGACGACGGAACCGGATTCGATTACCAGCTCGCCAGGCGTCGAGCGCATGGTTTGGGACTCCTGGCCATGGATTACTTCGCTACCAAGGCGGGCCTGCGGCTCAGTGTGAGCGAAAATGATGGCGGAGGAATGGTTGTAAGAGCAATTCCCATCGGTTCCCATGAAGATGGCCGGAAGGAAGACACCCAATAGCCCGGTCTAGAGGTCCGTTATGAAATGGTCGAACCGCCTGGAACAGGTCCGCAGTATCATGCCGTTCCCTTACTTCTAGGAGTAACATGTCCTATAGCGTTCTCCTGGTAGACGACCACAAAATCATGCGGGATGGCATCAAAACCATTCTCGAGCGAACCCCCGACTTTCGCATCGTGGGGGAAGCGGAGAACGGCTCCGATGCGGTCCGCCTATGCAAGAAGATGCGTCCGGATCTGGTCGTCATGCACATCGGACTCCCTGGAATGAATGGCATCGAGGCAACCACGGAAGTGCAGCGCCACTGCCCCACCACCAGGGTCATGATCCTGTCGATGTATGATGACGAAAACTCCGTGGTGGCTGCATTTCGCTCGGGAGCGCGGGCTTTCCTGTTGAAAAAGGCTTCCTCGTCCGATCTTCTTGACGCGCTACGAACCGTTTCCAAGGGCGGCTCGTATTTGAGCTCGCAAGTGTCCGATCATCTGCTGACCCGGATTCAACGCGGCGATCTGGAGGCTATGGCGGTCCCCGGACCGCTCTCCGGGCTCTCTCCCCGCGAGCAGCAGGTGCTGCGGCTGGTGGCGGAGGGCAAGACCAGCAAGGACATCGCCGTCCTGCTAGACTTGGGACTGCAAACGGTTCGCACCTATCGCAAGACGCTCATGAAGAAGATCGGCGTCACCAACATAGCCGGCCTTACCCAGATCGCTCTGGAGGCTGGTCTCACTGGTTGGGGCAAACCGGGCAGGACTCAGTAGCCCGTTCAAAATTTTACAGATGAAAACTTCTTGGGGTGAATTACCCGTAAACGACGCCCATATTCATTTCTTTTCCCACGATTTTTTTTGTTCGCTGGCCGCACAAAAGCAGGATCCGGCGCTTGGCGAAGGCCCCGCCGCCGTGGAAGCGGTCACTCGCATCCTGGGCTGGCAGGCCCCGCCGGCCGATCCGCGAGACTTGGCTGAGCATTGGCGGAGTGAGCTGGACCGGCATGGTGTTTCCCGAGCCGCCTTGATAGCCAGTGTTCCAGGCGATGAGCCCTCGGTGGCCGCCGCCGTGGCCCGCTTTCCCGACCGGTTCTATGGGTACTTCATGCTGAATCCCCTCGCTCCGGACGCATTGGCGCGCGTGGAAGGCGCCCTCGCGGCCGGTCTGCAGGGAATCTGCCTTTTCCCGGCCATGCATCGCTATTCGATCGCCGATCCGCGCGTCGAGCCGATCCTCCAGGCGGCCGCAACCCGCACCGGGACGGTGGTCTTCGTGCACTGCGGCGTCCTCACCGTGGGCGTGCGCCGGAAGCTGGGACTCGCGTCGCCGTTCGATATGCGCTATTCGAACCCGATTGACATGCATCCGGTGGCGCTGTCGCATCCCAAGCTGCAGTTCGTCATCCCGCACTTCGGCGCCGGATATCTGCGGGAGGCGCTGATGCTTTGCGATCTGTGCCCGAATATGTGTCTGGATACGTCGAGCACCAATAGCTGGGTCCGCTACCAGGCGCCGGAGATGGATTTGCAGACCGTTTTCCGGAGGGCGCTCGATGTGGTGGGCCCGAAACGGCTGCTGTTCGGCACCGATTCCTCCTTCTTTCCGCGTGGATGGACGACGCCGATTTTTGCTGCCCAGCACCAGGTTTTGACGGACCTGAAGCTGAACAAGCAGGACGCCGAAGCCATCCTGGGCGGCAACCTGGAGCGGTTGCTACAGCGAGGCTGAGGTATAGTAAGCAGGCCTCTGGCCGGCAACGACGGCTGTCAAGTCGGCGTGTCTTTTGTTTTGCCGCTCATATCTATAAGAAAGACACGCCGGCTTGACAGCCGTCGTTGCCGGCCAGAGGCCTGACTCCACAACGGTTACCAGATAAACCGCAGGCCAAGCTGTAACCGGCGCGCGTTGGTGCCGTCCGGGAATCCCGATGCGGCCGTCCCCAGACCGAAGCCCGCCGCGGGGTTCAGCACGTTCCCCGTAGCAATGAATGCTCGTGGTTGAACGGACGTGAAATAGCGATGGTTTAACAGATTGAACGCGTCAAAAGTGAACATCGCTTTGTAGCGTTCGTGGATGGGAACGGACTTGGTGAGCCGCACATCGATTCTCGACACCTTACCCACATTCACGCTGCCGATCGGCAGGAAAGGCACGCGGTTTCCCAGACCCGAGCCGGTATATCCGTTCAAGCTGCTGGTGTTCGCCGCGCCAAGCAGCGACGCATCCGATACCGGCGCCGACGAGATTTGGACCGTCGGCGTCACGGCCGGTGACGACGAGAAGGTTCCGAGAATCGCTATCTGCCAGTCATTGACAACATACTTGGCGGCGCTACCGCTATGCGTCACGACGGGCGCCCAAATGCCGCTGATACCCAACCGATGGCGGACGTCGAGAGCCGAGCTTCCTTTTTCGTTGCGATAGTCGCCGGGATAGTAGCTTTGCGGACCGCCGCTGGCGAAGATGTTCGGTGTGCCGGCCCCGCCTTGGCCAGTGTCGATGGTGTGCGCCCAGGTATATGACACCGAACCCGTTAACCCGTGAGCCAAGCGCTTATTCAACTGGGTCACCAGGCCGTTGTACCAGCTATTCAGTCCGGCATCGATGATGTTGATGCGCGCATAGCGCGGATCGATCCTGTTTCTGCGCACATAGACCGGCGTGGAATAGGTCCCTACCTGATTGCCACTCGAATCGTTGATGCGGTAAGTATCCACGATACCTGGCGGCCCGATATTGATGTCGTTCACCGAAGTGAGATGCAAACCACGGCTCCAGATGTACGACACAGTGACTGCCAGGTCCTTGCCTAACTGCCGCTCGATCGCTATGTCTCCCTGTTGCGTGTAAGGCGATCGGAAATCTTTCGATGCGATATTCAAACTGACAGAACCGACGGGCGGGTTGAAGGCCGCGCTATTGGGAAGGATGCTCGGGAATACCGGTCCGGCCGCCTTGTCGCCGGCCGAACTGGAATTCAGTGTAATCGCCTTCTGGTAGAGACCATTACCCAGAATCAGGGTGTTGAGCAAGCCGCCTGGATAGCGCCCATGGAATATCCCGTAGCCGGCGCGAATTACGGTTTTGCTTTGATCGTCGAGCGC